>JAEEGL014864805.1_pt1 | contig 13182 bp, 5 predicted proteins | sample 9134231 | NCBI WGS metagenome assembly JAEEGL01 (sample SAMN16246548, study PRJNA631951) | gut metagenome | biome: gut microbiome; feature: rumen; material: fiber-attached | host: Bos | place: Iran: Karaj | collected 2018-10
AGATTCCCTTGTGATAACTGTAAATGGCATCTCATGCATTGCAACAACAACCTTCTTACTGTTAGCACCTTCATCCTGATTACTCTTCAACCAAGCATAAATTGTTTCATATACTGGTGTGAAATAATCATTAGAGAAATAATTACCATTTGAGTTTGTCTCAATACCTGTATAGATATTCAAATATCTATTATTTGATTTATTTTCATAATCTGAACAAAGTCCAAACCAAGATTTACAATTAGATTCAGGTATCTCTGAATTCACAACAATATATAAAACATTTTTAGTCTTGAAATAATATAATGATGGTATATATTTATCTTCTGTAATACTTATGTTTGTTGTTATATCATTATAGAAAACACTTCCATTATGTGCTTTTACAACAAGTGACTCCCCGGTGAAGAATTTTTCTCCAGTATAAGTAAACCTATTTGGAGCATCTGCTGTGGATACATCATTCTCTATACACTTCTCTGTATCTCTCACATCAAAGCAATAGAAATAGTGGAAGAAGTGTGAACTTGATTTATCATTATCATCACCAGTTCCTAATTGTGTTGGATCAATAGGACAGAGGTCATTGTTACCAACACAGTTCATCTGCTCAAGATGATTAAACAAACTGATACCACCATTATAATAATCCAACCACTCATTAATACGGGCACCAGACTGGGTCATATCTCCAGTGTTAATGAGGATAGGAAATACCTTTGTTGAATGTGTACTGTTTATACTACTACATTCAGATGCAATCTTATTATTAAGGAACTCTGCTGAAGCAGCCCATACCTGGTATTCAATCCAGTGGAATCCCTGTTGGTCTGTAACCTGATAAACTCTTCCTTCATATGATCTTGGATAGATTGTGAAGGTGAAGATATCATTTGTGTGTTCTGGATCTGGTTTACCATCCTTATCTGGACGACCTACAACATATTCATATACAACTGGAGTAGATGTTGCATCAGGAAGAACAACAACACATTTATGTGCTGTAAAGAGAACACCGTTACCTGGGAATCTGTTAATCATCCTTGCATAAATGGCATTATTTACATCCTTAAGATATTCTTTTCTATAAATAGATTTTGTATGATTTTCTGGTGTATCACTTGAAACTTTTGTATAAGAATCAAACTTATTCCATGGTTTTGGATTCTCATCATCTTTTTCTCTTATCCATATACATTCATCAAATGCACCACAAGAAATCCAGTTAAAACATCTTGTGTTATAAACATCAACACCAAATGAACAGGTAACCATATTAGGTTTTTCTCTATTGAGTTGAGACTTATCTGTCATAACATTTCTATTCTCAAAAGATGCCTTTGGTGTATATCTATCAATCCTAATAGTTTCTTTACTAAATGGGAAACCAATATATTCTTTATCAAGTTTAAGGACTTGAATATCTGTTGCCTTATTATACCTTGAACGAGAACTATCTTTTTTATTAAGTCCATTAAATGCCTGTTTTGCTGGATCCAATGCAAACATAAGTCTAAACATTGAGTTTGGTGTAATTGTAATACCACTACCAGCATCAGCATCAACACTACCATTTGGATACCAAGGATTATATACAGGACCATTTAATATTGCTACAGCAAGAATTGTTGAAAATGAACAAGAATCAATAAACCTTGGGTCAAGAATAATATTTGGATAATTTGCTCCATCATAACCTTTATTATTAATAGTTACTGTATTTGGATAGTTATTTATTTCTACAAGTTTCTTATTTGCACTTAAATCTGAAAGACCATATGTCAAACAAAATCTATATGCAAAAGGTACAGTACTTCCATTTGTAGAAATCTCTTCTAATTTTCCAGGTACCTGTTCAAATGAAATAAGCTGTCCATTTTCATACCATTCTTTATCATATGTCTTTACCTTAATAAATGCTGACTCATCATCAAATTCAGCATGCTTTGCACCCCTGATAAGATAAGTACTTCCTGCCTTAATGACACCATCAAGTGCAAGATGATGTACATTATCGGATGTTAATTTTAATGTATTAGATTCATCTCTTCCAAAAGTGTTTTCTGCTGGATTAAAGAAGTGAAGATAAACTCCTGTCAATGGAATATCAACAGATGATGTGTTTTCCAATTCTATAAATGAGTGTGTACATCCATGTTTCTCATCTGTTGAAATTGGAGCATAGAATGATGATATTCTTAATCTATCAGCACACCCAAAAAGATCAGAAGTTGCATTAACATTTAAAGTAGAATTAGTCTTCTTCAAAAGATAATCAGAAGCAAAACCTCTAACTGCTTTATATGTTGGTGATGGAGTTTCATAACCTGAAACTACACTTGCACCTTTAGTTGCCAAATATTCAGCAATTGTTTGTGCAGATTTATCTTTACCAATAAGATTACCTTCTGGGTCCACAGTAAATGTAAACTTCTTACTTGTATCCTCATTGATAAATGTAATGTCTGAAATAGGAGGTATTGAAATTTTAGACAATGAATCTGGATTGATTTCATCAGTCTCTTCTCCAGTTTCAGCATCTATCTTATATTCAACATTCACTATAATACCCATCTTATTAAGGGCTTCTATAAGTTCTCTGTCTGTCATATTATTATCATCATTATCATTATTATTCTTATTTGATCCAATGGAATAAATTTTACCATCTGATTTGATATGAAGAGTATTTGTCTCCTTATTCCAAATCAATTCATTGTTTTTCAATTGATCAGCAATAGTATCTAGCATCTCCTTATTCTTGACTGATCTAATTGCAATATGAGCAACCTCATATTTATAATCATTTTCATTTGGTGCCAATGGTATAACTTCCTCACTGAAATCCTCAAACTTTGTATAGAACTTCATTCTTGATAAAGTAAGTCTATCAAATTCAATAGATTCGATTGAGTATCTATATCCTGAATCTATTTTCTCATTTACAAGAAAACCTTCATTAGTTAAATAACCACCAGCTAATACTGTATTTGTATCATAGTTTATTATTGAAAAATATATATAATTAAATCCATTATATGTATCTTCAGTACTATCTTTAACCTTTCTACTTAAAACAACACAGAATCCATATCTGTTAACCATATTAGAACCAATAAGTGTTGAGAAATCTATCTCCCTGGTATGTTCTCTATTATCCAATGACACAAGAGTCATTTTAATAGTTGGTCTATCTGTCACCAAATATGTTATAAGTTTTGAATCTGTAAGTTTATATAATGTAAGTTTATCTTGTTCAGCACCAGATTCATTACCATCATAAAACCTACCCTTACAATCAACAAATGTAAGTTGTCCATCAATACTTGTATCAATTGCTTCTCTTTCCTTACCAATAGAAACAAATGTATGGTTTGCATCAAGACCAGTATTGAAATAGTTATTATCTTGAACCATTATAAGTCCTACTCCTGGATCCAACGCCCATAAAGGTTCTTCAGTTGTAACATCATTCAATTCTGAAAGTACTCTTGACTTGGCAGTTTTGGTATCTGTATATGAATCAATACCAAACTCAAATGTGTTCCTTAATCTGGTTACCTCTGCTTGAAGTGCTTTAATTGCTCCTGCCATATCTCTAATTAATGACAAATAAGCATCTCCTTGAGATTGAGAAGGTTGAAAATCATTCTCAACAAGTATATAAGGATCTTCAGAACCATCAAAGTCAATATCTTCATCTGCCTCTGCCTCTGCAACCATCTCTGGTGTCATCACAGGAAGTGAATACTTTGACAATCCACCGCCAGAACCAGAACCAGTTACAAGTTCCCAGTTCTTTGGAGAACCATCTTCATTTACTTCATATGATTCCTCAATAGTGGTTGTCTTTAATATCCAAAGTTCTGATGTGCCGGCAATATTTACAACCATACCTTGATATGGTGCTGTGATTGAACCATTGGTCAAATCTGCTTTGCTATCAACAACCAATCTGACATCAAGTGGTCTTGTTGTCTGGACATCAAAATTAGTTGTGAATACCTTGTTGCCTTTAAATGTTTTTGGCATATATTAGTTAAAAGTTAATTTTATATTTGGTAGGTGCAGTATTTACATAGTCTTCTTCCCTTTCATAATATGGTTCTGCACCTTGGACAAATACCATAGGTATTGGTATCTGATACTTGTCTGTATCTATTGAGAAGTCATCATATTGTTTAACAACAGGTGTTGAACTCAACTCACTTGAAACAAATATCTTGAATCTTGTCTGTGTTGTTTCTCTTGGGATGGTTACTTCAACAGATGAACCACTCAAATGTTCAAATGTATATTTCCTTCTTACTGTAATATCATCACCATCATCACCTGTACTTGTCTTGTATCCATTGATATAAATTACATCAAGACCTTTAATTGTTATAGTATTGGAATTTATTGTCTCTCCCTGTCTCTGTAATTCTGTACAATCATTACCAAAATTATCTTTAGGTATATTACCAGGACCAAATGTAACACTTCCTGTAATTGTATATGTCTGTCCACCAACACAAGGTTCTCCCCAATCACTGGGAGTTATTGTTAATGTAATGTTAGCTGGTTCACCAGAATAAACTGTAGTACCATCTGACCATTTACCATATCCTATACTTGTATTAATCTGATTTTGTGTTGGTAAAAGTGAACCATTATCTATATTTGTATTTCCTGAATATGTGATAGTTGCACTTGGTTGATTTGTTATTGTTGGTTTTGTTGCAACAACATTAACTATACAAGTTGCAGATTTTTCACCGGCTGTTGCTGTTATGATTGTTGAACCTGGCTGTGTTGCTGTTACAGTAATCTTACCTGTATTATTAACTGTTGCAATTGCTGTATTAGATGATGACCAGGTGACTGTTTTATCTGTTGCATCAGATGGTGTCACCGTTGCTGTCAGTGTCAACTGGTCTGTTTTCTTAATTGATACATTTGATTTATTAAGTGTGATTCCACTTACAGGTGTTGGTTCAACAGTGATAATACAGGTATCTGTCTTACCACTTGCATTTGCAGTAATAGTTACAGTTCCAACTTTAAGTGCGGTCACGACACCATTATCAACTCTTGCTACAGTAGAATTTGATGATGACCAAACAACTGTCTTATCCCCGGCATTTTCAGGACTCACTGTTGCTGAAAGTGTTACACTCTGTCCCACCCTTAATGTCACTGAATTATTATCAAGTTCAACACTCGATACTGAAGGATCAGGAGTAAGTATGTCAATAAGTATCTCACTTATGGACCTGTTCTTAAGTGCTCCAAATGTAGTGACATCAAGACCACCTACCTTCCTTGTTGAACCTGATAAAACAGTTTCTCCAAGATTAAACTTGTCAGTAATCTTGTCTTCACCTATATATAAATTATCATCAGCAGTACCATTCTCCTCATTCTCATCATGTGTATGTATAAAAGAATAAGGATATGCCCCCTGTACAGCCTCTAACTTACTTGAAGAAGTCTTTATAAAATCTATAATTTTCTCATCTGCCATATATGTATTTATGAAATGAGGGAGAAACAACCAAGTGTTTCTCCCTCATTATTCTATGTTTATATACTTATATTAACTCATTCTCAATTAGATATTTTTCAAAGTCTTTTAAGTATTCTCTCCCAATAGTTTTTGATGGATACAATTGAGTATATAATGTACTTGTCATATTCTTGATTTCAGAATTATAATCTTTCACACTATAACACTCTTCTTCTTTCAAGAACTGCATAAGATATACTTCACTGAAATGTGTACATAAATTAACCACATCCTTATCTGAATGTTCAATAAGATAATCTGTTGTAATATCTTTTATAACTGGATTATCTTTAATAGACTCACCAATATTTTTCAGATTATACCACATAAAACTACCTGGAGAATGTTTACATAAATTATCTACAACATACTCTTTAAGTGTATCATTGTCTTTAAACAAGTGTTCCTGATAATCTTTATAATAACCTATAGTCTGTTCATCATCTTTATTCTTAAGTACAGTCCAACAATATACACTATTACTTTTCAAATTCTTCTGTACATCCTTCATATTCAATGAATATTTGTACATAATATAAGACCAAAACATCTCACAAAGATTAATTATCCTTGTTGGGAAAGACTCCTTCTTAATCTTAATATATGTTCCATATCCCTTGAAGTGAGAATAGAATATATCAACATCCTCACCAATCCTGTCAAATACATATGGTCTGAATGTTACATATTCTCCCAACTCTGAATTATTCTGACAAAACCAGAAATCAACATTCTTAATGACAATTGCTTCATTAATCTTACTCTTCAGGAAATTAAAAAGTTGTGTATCATTAATATCATCCAAAGCAATATTGATAAGTATCTTGTCAAACTTCTTCTGCTGGTCCTGGAAAAGTCTTAACATATCAATATGAAACTTCTCCACTTCATTCAATTCCAGGGTATCTCTCTTTTTACCCCAGACATGTATCACCCATTCTGTTCTATTTTGATTCATATGCCATCACTGCTTTTATAAAATCATTAAATGTAATTCCTTCAATATTACCATAATGCTGTGTATTTCTTGCACCCTGAAGAACCTGTTTCTTTTCCTCATCTGTAAGTACTTCACACAACTTTCCTCTCTTTAATATATACCACTTTAATGTCTCAATGGTAACTTTTTTGTATTCAATATTTTCTGGTTTATGCCATTCTGGTTTATTCATATCAAGATACACCTTACAGATAATATCAAAGGCACTCTTTGCAATCTCCTTCTTATCCTTATCCAAAAGTAACATAGTTTCTATCACACTATCATTTGAATAAATTAATTGGTGCAAAGTCTTCATTATATACTTTGGATCATGTGTAACCGATTCTGGATTACCTCTCCAACAATAGATAGGCACATTCAATGCCTTTGTATTCTTTGAATAGAAATTGGTTGAGATGTTAAAGAAACTATCCTCATTTGCCCAAATATTCTCATTAAAATAAAGATTATTTCTGACAAGATAATCTCTCCTATAAACCCTACTGTGTATATAAACATTATTATGATCAACAATACTCAATGACCAGGGTTTATCTCCCTCTGGTTGTCTTTCAGAATAGAACTTGGTACTCATCAAGTCAAATGGTTTGTTCTCCTTCTCACTTATATCAATGTTCTCAAAAATGATTTTAATTGCAAATGTATTACAAAATCCATCATCAGAATCACAGTACATAACATAATCTGCATCTGAAAGAAGAAATGCTGAATTCCTGGTTGCAGATACACCCCGGTGTTTACATATGACATAATCTATATCATATGAGTATTTCTTTAAGAATTTTTTATCAAGGATATAGTTCCCACCATCAGAACAGATGATTACACCAATGTCTTTCTTATCAATACCAACCTGACATTCAATAGAATCCAAAAGAAACTTAATGGTCTCTTCCTTTTCTTTATACTGGGGAACTAAAAACTGAAGTTTCTTATGTTCCATAAATCAAATTATTATATATGTTAAATATAACAAAAAAGGACTTGTTGTCCACAAGTCCTTTTTTATTGATTTATAAATTATTCATCTTAAGCAGTATGTACTGAACTTCCATCAACAGTAATATCAACTACAAATGAATCTGCAGGAATTGTTGCCACAGTACTAGCATTGACACTATAATCACCAGCAGCGGCAACTGCGATTGCACCAGCAACTGAAGAATCAGTTACCAATGTGTATGCACCAGCAATTGCAATATCCTTCTTAGATGAATCAATAGCCAACCAAGATACACTTGATGTTGTCAATGCTGTATCAACTGTACCTGAAATTTTACCAGTTGGATCACCAATAGTTAATGTAGGAAGTACACCATCAGCATTCAAACTAACAGCAGTAACAACATTACCAGCAGCAATAGATGCGGTTACATCACCTGCAATAACTGCTCCACTATTTGTTGTTGTTGCAGCTTCTGTTGAAATCTTTGCATAAGACATCTGAACACTATATGCATGATCCTGTGCTGTATCCCAGACATAACTTGCTGAACTCTGTGCCAAACCAAGGTCTGCACTGAGAACATCCTTGTAAGAGATAGTAACATCTGCCTGTGAAAGAGCTGTAGATGTGAATCCCTTTGAAGCATATGTCCAGTCATCTGAAAGCTTAACACCACTCTTTGTAAAGACTGCCTTTGAAACAGAATTTCCTGAAAGAGTAGCAGAAACAGGTTTCATAAATGATGCTGTTGTGAATGAAAGAACATGGTTACTTACAGAAGCAGTTGTAACAGCCTGAGCTGCATAAGTTGAATCATCAGTAAGTGAGAATGCAATTGAACCAAAGTCAACACCAGTGACAATATTACCATTAGCATTGTCTGCACTAAGACCACTATAGAACCAATCACCAGTTGTATCTGCTGCCAATGTACCAAATGTAACACTTGTTACAACATCACTACCATTGGTTGAAAGACCTGTCAAGAAGTCTGAACCCTCTACAAGTGAAATAGCACCCTTTGCACCAGTAACCTTTGTTACAACATCACCTGAAGCAGCTTCTGTACCAAGACCACTTACAAATGAATTTCTTGAAGCAGATACCTGACCCCAAAGTGTGAAAGCAACTTCCTTACCTTCATCCTTTGTTGAATCATAAACATGAGCATTAGTAACAAATGAAGTACCTGAAGCAGAAGCAAGTCCTGAAACATATGCAATCTGATTATCATTCAAGTCACCAGGAACAAGTTGTGCTTTCTTAATAGCACTGATAGCAGTTACAAAAGAACCTTCACCACTTGCAGAAATTGTCAAGTTGTGTGATGTATTAACTGTAACAGAATTAGAATCCTTTGAAAGAGTAGGGTATGAACCTGAATTTAATGAGATATCACTCTTCTGAAGAACTGAATCAATAGTAACAACACCAGATGCAAGTTTTGTAGGAAGATCAATACTTACAGAGGTTGAAATATCTTTAGTTGTACCAGATGCCTGTGAAAGAGCAATTGACATTGCAGCAACAGTCACATTACCATCTACTGATAAATCAACATCAGATGCATTAGTTACATAGTTAAGATTAAGATTACTTCTTACATCACTGTAATCAACACCAAGATTCAATGACTTACCTTCAACATCAAGAACCTTAGTAGCAGTACCACTAAGTAAAACTGTATGATTACCACCACTTGCAGTACCACCAGCAAGACTTACCTGGTTCTCACCAGAGATAACATGCCAAGCATTATTGTAGTAAACTGCCATATCACCAGCTTCACAAGCAACTGCTGGAGTGAAATATTCACCATCTGCACCAATATAAAGTAAATCACCATTGGAAGCAGTTGAAGGAACATCGGCTGCACTGTTAACAACACCCTTAAGGGTTACAGGATTAGCAATAATGTCACCAAGGGTAGGGATAACAACCTCAAGAGGCTGGGTGCCATCCCACACAACACCATCACCTTCATTACCCTGGAAGAATGTGATACCACTCTTAACAGCAATGTCATAAAGATTCTGACCATCATTAATTTGCTGGATATAGTTACTAGCTACAACTGAACCACTAGCATATCCAATAACACCATCAATAGATTTTTTTGCCATAATTTTTTTGTTTTGTTATTTTTTTATATTTATATTCTTATTGATTTTATAATATATTTATGAAAAGTACAAATCAATTTATTAGTTCTTTTTAAGATACATTTCAGATGTACTAAATGAACTATTAAATGATTGCTCAACCCATACACCACCTACCTTCTTATACACTTTCTTAACAGGTATCCAACTACCTGATAATTTAATAAACATACCAGGAGAAACACTTATAGTGACTGTCAATCCACTTGATGGTAATACATAATTAGGATTACTCAATCCAGTTGCAGTAACTGTTGTTGAACCAATATCTGTGATTCCATTCTCTCCATTAGCATAACTCAAATATACTTCACAAGTATCATTACCAACAAGGTTTGCAACCACACAGGTGACTGTATGTATTTGACCATCATAAGCCCAATCCCTTGTGGTTCCCCATTGTAATGCTGCTGTAAGAGGAAGTATATTAACTGTATATGTTCCAAGATAATCATTATGGTTATCTGCTGTTACTTTAAAATATACAGTATTGTTAGACACATTCTTGAATGTTGGAACTGTAGTCAAATTATATTCACCAGATGATGACAATCTATACCTGACTGTTGTTTCATTGTTACCAATAGTTGAAGTGATTACACCATAACCTTGATATTGTCCATTATATATATAAGTCTGTATTTGGTTGTCATTATAATATTGAACGGTTATATCTGCTGGTGTTATATTCCAATGTGATGAAATAGTTCCTGTATAATTTCCTTTACCTGTTGCAGTAACTGTGGCCTCTCCAACATTTGTATTGCTACTATAAGATAGTGTATAATCTGTACCTTCAATGAGTGTAATGGGATCGTCTTCAATTGTAGCGACAACAGACACTGGAGGTGTCTGGGCACTTCCAGTATATGTACTATCATTTGGGGTTGAAATAACTCCAAACTCGCTTAAACTTGCAGCATTAACATTAACAGTAACAGTATCCGGTGTTGTACTTTCATATGTACTGGTAACATCAGCTGAACCTACTTTTATACCTTTTATTATACTCATCTTATTATCCAATTTATTTTGTTTGTCTATTTCACATCCTATGTTTCAAGAATGTGAAATAGACAAATTCAATATGTTTTAAAGAACCTGTACTACAGAAGGTGTACCTGATTCAATTGTTGCCTTTGTGAAAGCAGTATTTGAAGCACCAGACTTAAATGTAGCCTTAACAGCAGTAGTATGTGATGAACCAAATGTGATATTCTTTGTACCAGTTGTTCCACCAATAGAAAGTTCAATTGCAGTTACAGGGTTAGCCTCCTGGTTACCAGATGAGACTGTTGCTGTCTTTATCTTACTTCCTTCACCAGTTGCAGTAATTGTGAAACTCAAACCTGATATTGCAGTTGTTGTTGATTTTTCAGTTGTACCCAATGAATCAACAGTCTTTGATGTACCTGACCAGGCATATGATATTGTACCACTTGTTGTATTACCCGATGCCCATGTCTTTGTTTGAGCACAAGTTGATGTATAATTGTAGTATTCTGAAATGTTTGAAGTTGTCAAAGTAACTCCACCAGCAGGGAATTCCTTCTTCTGAGAAATTGTCAATGTACCTGTAATGTCTCCATATGTTGTAACTGTATCAACAACTGTTGTCACAACACAGGTCTTTGAACCAGACTTATAGTTATCATTACCCGCTGCTGTTACTGTAATGGTTGCTTCACCAGCAGCAACATATGTTACAAGACCTGATGAATTTACTGTTGCCTTACCTGTTGCATTAGATGAATATGATACACTACCCTGTGCTCCAGAAGGTGTGATTGTAAATGTATTGTATCCTGATGTATTGTAAATAGTCTTTGATGTTGGAGATATTGTCAATGGATTGGCTGCTCTTGCAATATAAACTGTAAATGACTTTTTAGCTGTTGTATATCCTGACTTTTCTGCCTTTACCCAATATGTTACTGTTGCATTTTCATTTGAAGAAGTTCCAGTTGCAGCAGTCCTAGTAGGCATTGAACCATATGTTCCATTTTCTGAAGTTGAATATGTGTATGTTACACCTGTAACTGTCTGGTTTGCCTGATTCTTTGTAGATGGTCCAGATGCAACAACATTATGTGCATTTCCATCATATGTACCACTGTATCCGGTTACAGATATTGTCAATGTACCATTACCAATAGTTACTGTTGCATCAATCTGCCTATCTGTATATTTGGTACTATGGTTTGTATCAGGATCCATCTTATAATGTATATAATATGTACCTGGTGTTAAATTTGCTGAAAGCTCATCTGCATTTGCTGTACCCCAAGTAACTGTACCTCCTGATGTTGCACTATAACCAAGTGTAAAACTTGCAACACCTTCCTTTGAACCAGTTCTTGTTGCAATAACCTGACTTGTACCAGTATAAACAAGACCACTAGAAACTGTTATTGAAATGTCATTGTCACCTGACTTATTAATCTTTGCAGAAGCAGACTGACTGTATTGACTTGAAGAACCTACACTATTGTAGTTGGTTGTATCAGTAGGTGTGAAGTATGCATAAATGGTTGTTGTACCATAGTCACTTCTACTTGTTACATTTGTATTGAAAGTAGTAGTACTTGCTGTGGTTACAGATGTTGTACTTGACATTGATGATTCTGATTCACCCCAATGGATTGTACCAACAACAGATGCTCTTGCCTTGATATATGCAGTTGTATGATATGTCTGTTCATCACCCTGTAATGCAAATGTAGGAGTTGCTCTATTGACAGTAATGGTATAAGAACCTGTCTGTGTTGTGTGGTTAGGCACAGTTACCTGCCAGTAAACAGTCTTTGGACTTCCTGGATTTGCAGTTGTCTGTGTAGGTACTGTGGTTGTTGTATAACTTCCTGATGTTGTACCATACTTGATTGTTGCAGTCTGACTACCCTTAATATTAGATACTGTGATTGCAACACCTTGTGCATTTCCATTGTATGTGTAAACCTGATCTGGTTCTGTTACTGTGAATGCAGCATAGTTAATTGTAATTGTTGCTGCTGATGAATAACCACTGTCTCCCGCTGTTGAACCACCAATAGTATGGTTACCATCTGCTTTGTACTGTGCTCTTACATATGTTGTACCCTGTGCTGTTCTTCCAGGATTGGTTGTTGTTGGAGATGCATCTGACCAAGAACTACCATCTGATGATGTCTGATACTTGGAGATTGACAAATAACTTGCTGAACCAAATGATGCCTTATATTCAGTACCATCATATGTCTTTGAAATAGAAGTAGGTGTAGGTATTGAAACAGATGCAGGATTGATAGTTAATGTATATTTACAACTATCACCTGACAATTCAGAGTGGTTAGGTGCAGTTACCTTATAGTAAACTGTTATAGGACTCTGTGACACATTAGTAATTTGTGGTACAGTTGATGAGAATGTTCCACTTGAACCAACCTTATACTGGATAGTTGCAGTCTGACTGTTAACGGTTTTTGCAACAAGACCAACACCCTGTGCTGAACCAGTCCAAGTATATCTCTGGTTAATAAGTGTA
>JAEEGL015053000.1_pt1 | contig 13182 bp, 11 predicted proteins | sample 9134231 | NCBI WGS metagenome assembly JAEEGL01 (sample SAMN16246548, study PRJNA631951) | gut metagenome | biome: gut microbiome; feature: rumen; material: fiber-attached | host: Bos | place: Iran: Karaj | collected 2018-10
ATGGTGCCTCGGCTGCCATCTCTGCGAATATAACTGCGCTTTTGCGAACTCCGGGCTATCGGACATGGTGCTTGCGCTGAAGGGAAAGCCCATTTTCCCGCGTATCCACATTGAGAGCGGCGACAAAATATCTTACGCCGTATCATGCAGGCATTGCGAGGATCCCATCTGCGTCAAAAGCTGCATTTCCGGCGCACTTTCAAAGGACTGCGGCGTTATAAAGATCGACAGGAACAAATGCGTAGGCTGCTTCACCTGCGTTCTCGTTTGCCCCTACGGGGCGCTGGCTCCGAGCGAAAGCGGCATAATGCAGAAGTGCGAGCTGTGCCTGCAGAACGCCTGCGGAGAACCGGCATGCGTAAAGGGCTGTCCGAACAGAGCTATCGTCTATGAGGAACGGGGTGTGGCTGAATGAAGGAATACTTAATTATCGGAAACGGAACGGCCGCCTGCGGCTGTATCGAGGGAATCAGGAGCGTTGACAGCTCCGGAAAAATCACCGTTGTTTCCGCAGAGGAGCACGAAGTTTACTGCCGTCCTCTTATCTCATATTATCTTGAGGGGAAAACAGATCTATCCCGTATGCAGTACCGTGGCGACGATTTCTATGAAAAGAATAACTGCAGCGTTCTCTTCGGACGACGCGCCGTAGAGCTTCTACCGGACAAGAAGCAGATCGTGCTTGATAACGGAGATACGCTCCCCTACTCCGAGCTATGTCTTGCAACCGGCTCTTCGCCGTTTGTCCCGCCCTTTGAGGGCTTGGAGACCGTTGAAAAAAAGTTACCGTTTATGACGCTTGACGACGCGCTTTCTTTGGAGCAGGCAATAAGCAAAGACAGCCGCGTGCTTATAATTGGCGCGGGGCTTATAGGATTAAAATGCGCCGAGGGTATAAGCGAGCGGGTTGCAAGCGTTACAGTTTGCGATCTTGCTGATAGAGTTCTGTCCAGTATTCTTGATTCAGAATGTGCCTCAATGATGCAGCACCATCTTGAAAAGCACGGGATAAGCTTCCGGTTGAGCGACAGCGCGGCAAAATTTGAAAAAAACAGGGCGTTTATGAAGAGCGGAGCAGTCGTTGAATTTGACGTTCTCGTGCTCGCTGTCGGAGTACGTGCAAACGTTTCTCTTATTAAGGAGATAGGCGGGAAAGTAAACCGCGGCGTCGCGGTCGACTCGGCTATGAAAACCTCAGTGCCTCATATTTTTGCTGCAGGAGACTGCGCTGAAGTTTACGATATCTCAGCTGGTATGAGCAGAGTTCTCGCCATACTCCCAAATGCGTATATCGGAGGGTATACAGCCGGAGCTAATATGGCGGGAGGCAAAGCTGTTTTTGACAATGCCATACCAATGAACTCCATCGGCTTTTACGGGCTTCACGCTATGACGGCAGGCTCCTACGAGGGTGAGCTTTACGAGGAAAAAACCGAAAACTCCGTAAAAAGGCTGTTTGTAAAGGATGATCTCATTAAAGGCTTTATCCTTATAGGCTGCGATGAACGGGCAGGCATCTATACTTCAATGATACGAAATAAAACTCCGGTATCCTCGGTCGATTTCGAGGCTCTGAAAAAGGCTGCAACGACGACCGCTTTTTCTCCTGATTTGCGTAGAAAAATGTTTGGAGGTGTGGTATAATGACAATCGTCAATGCTGTTGGTCTCGATCACAAGGAGCTTAACGAGGCAATTAGAGGTTCAGAAGGACCGTGCCGGATAGTATCCTGCTGCGGTCAGCGCTTTATTGCGGCAGGCGCCTCCGGACAGGACGTCACGATAACCGGAATCCCCGGGAACGCTCTCGGCGCTTACCTTAACGGCGGAAAGCTGACAGTGCTTGGAAACGCTCAGGATGCAGTCGGCGATACTATGAACGAGGGCACGATAATTATCCACGGCAATATAGGCGACGCCGCAGGCTACGCCATGCGCGGCGGAAAAATATTCGTGCGCGGCAACGCAGGCTATCGCGCCGGGATCCATATGAAGGCATACAGGGATAAGATACCGCTTATGATTATAGGCGGCAAGGCCGGAAGCTTTCTCGGCGAATATCAGGCAGGCGGAATAATAATAGTTCTCAATCTTGACGCTCCGACCGAAAGAAGCGTCGGATTCTTCCCATGCACAGGTATGCATGGCGGCAAAATGTTTCTCCGTTCGGTCTGCGAGGACGTCGCATTCCCCGAACAGGTCACCGCCCGTCCTGCTTCGGAAGATGATTTACGTGAGCTGCGCGGATATATCTCGGAATACTGTCGGCTCTTTGAGCTTGACTGTGATTCTGTGCTTTCCTCCCCTTTCACAGTTGTTACTCCGGACTGCAGCAATCCTTACAGGCAGATGTACGTGGCAAATTGACGATTACAGGAGGCTATTTATGAATTATTCAAAGGATGAGGTCATTCAATACGCCCGGGAGGAGGACGTAAAATTCATTCGTCTGACCTTTTGCGACGTTTTCGGCAAGCAGAAGAATATCGCAATTATGCCGGACGAGCTGCCTCGCGCCTTTGAACACGGTATCGCGTTCGACGCTTCGGCAATAAAAGGGTTTGGCGACGAGGTGCACAGCGATCTGCTGCTCCACCCTGAGCCTGAAACTCTTATGCCTCTTCCATGGAGACCGGAACACGGCAGAGTCGTCCAGATGTTCTCATCAATAACCCGCCCAAACGGTACGCCGTTTGAATGCGACACTCGTTCTCTTCTGAAGAACGCAGTCCGTGACGCAAGCAAGGCGGGATACGTATTCACATTCGGAGCCGAGCAGGAATTTTATCTTTTCAAATCCGATGAAAACGGAAGCCCGACTAAAATCCCCTGCGACGAGGCCGGATATATGGATATCGCACCGGAGGACCGCGGCGAAAACGTCCGCCGCGAAATATGCCTGACTCTTGAGCAGATGGGAATCCGACCGGAAAGCTCTCACCATGAGGAGGGGCCGGGACAGAACGAGATCGATTTTCGTTATTCCGACGCCCTCATCGCCGCAGACAACGCAATGACCTTCCAGCGCGTTGTAAAAGCAGTCGCTCATAGAAGCGGGCTTTTTGCGGACTTCTCTCCCAAGCCGTTAGATTATGCTCCCGGAAACGGTTTTCATATCAATATGTCTCTAAGCCCATTCAATAACGGAACCGTTTTCTCTCATATGATAGCAGGTATCCTCCGCAGCGCATCCGCTATGACGGTTTTTTTGAATCCCTGCGAGGACTCGTATAAAAGGCTCGGCGGCAACAAGGCTCCGAAGTACGTCTCCTGGTCCCATGAGAACCGTTCTCAGCTTATCCGTATTCCGGCCGCATTCGGGGAATACCGCCGGGCAGAGCTTCGTTCTGCCGATCCGACCGCAAATCCATACCTTGCCTTCTCTCTGATGATTTACGCCGGACTTGACGGTATACGGAACATGTTTCCTTTGGTCGAGCCCTCGGATACTAATCTGTATACTGCGGCGCCGGATGTTCTCGAGCTTTTCGAAACGCTTCCCTCAAGCCTCGAGGAAGCGAGAGCCCTCGCCTCATCCAGCGAGTTCATCAGAGAGCATATTCCACCAGAAATACTGTCGATTTACTGCGGAAGCTAAGCTCCGCAAAAGGAAGGATCCTATATGAGCTTGAAAGAACGGGCTTACAGCGTTCTCGTCGTTTCTGCGGCCGAAAAACTGAATAGCGCTCTTTCAGAGCTTATGGCGGAGGCTAACTGTCTGCCCGCAAAGATAGTCTCAAGCGTCAGCGCGGGAAAACGCGCATGGAACGAGAGGCTTTACGATCTTGTGATAATAAACTGCCCGCTCCCAGACGAGTCAGGCACCAGGTTTGCTATCGACGTCGGCGAGTCTAAAGGAACGGTAGTGCTGCTTTTCGTCCCCTCCGAGCTTCATGAGGAGATACGGGATAAGGTCGTTGATCACGGGATTTTTACCCTCTCAAAGCCGCTCTCCCGCCCTCTCGTCTCCCTCTCTTTAGACTGGATGGAAACCTCAAGGGAAATGCTTAGAAGGCTGGAAAAAAAGACACTCTCCGTTGAAGAAAAAATGCAGGAGATAAGAGTCGTAAACCGTGCGAAGTGGCTTCTCATCTCCGAGCTGAATATGGACGAGCCTCAGGCTCACCGTTATATTGAGAAGCAGGCTATGGACCGCTGCGTCTCAAAGAGAGAGGTTGCAGAGGAGATAATAAAGACATATTCATAGACGTTGTTTTTTCGTTAAAATTTAACCCTTCCGTGCAGGAGGGATATATTTCACATAATACCGGGAGCCGCTCAAGCTGACGATCCAGCAAGCGGCTCCCGTTGTATTCAGTTCAGATAACCGGCTCTTGCTTTAACGCCGAAGCGGGCCTCGAGCAGGTGCAACTGCTCGTCTGTGATTGTGTTCACCAAGGGCAGTTGAGCGATCTTCAAATAGATCTCCGCTGCCTTCTCGGCGGTCTCGATCAGCCCGAATGTCTCGTCCATATCGCGCCCCGCGCCGTAAATTCCGTGCTGAGCCCAGACGACGAGTCGGGCGGTCTTCATCTTTTCCGCAGTCGCCTCCCCTATCTCGTTTGTGCCGCAGAGCAGCCACGGCAGCACGTTCACTCCGTCAGGGAATACTAAGATGCACTCTGTGCACATCTGCCAGAGGGTACGTGTGAACTTGACCTCGTCCAAATCGTGAACGTAGGTCATTGCAAGCAGGTTGGCGGGATGGCAGTGCATAACGACGCGGTTATCGGGATCGACCTTCAGCCGCGCAATGTGGCTCATCATATGTGCAGGAAGCTCGCTTGTAAACTTACCTCCGTCGGAAAAGCCCCAGAGAAGCTCCGCCTCAGTCCCCCCGTTTGCAATACGTATCACTCCGAGGTTTATATCCGGCGCATATTGCACGTTCTTGAAGTACTTGCCCGTTCCGGTCACAAGGAAGATTCTGCCGTCAAGCTCCGGTGCGGAAAAGCCGGTAGGAATGGTGCGAACTACGTTTGTTAAGTCGAGGTATTCCCTGACCTCGTTTGCATCGAGCATAAGGCTGATATTTCCGCCGTTGCGCTCGTCCCATCCGTGGGCATACATATTTGTGACTGTGCGGATGAATTCTACCATAAAGTTAGCCGTCAAAACGTTCTTCATGCTCTTGCCTCCAGTACTTCTCTTTTTAGGTAGGGTTAGACCTTTAAGAAATCATAACTCTCGCAGAATATTTCGTCAATGCTTACTTTTTTGTACGCTAAACGAGTTTCGAGAACAGCACCTTTAGCCATTGTTTCGTGCTTTTTATCATAATCGCGAATAAGTATTCAAAACAATCCGAATTATTGTGAATATTCCCATTGACTGAATGCATATATATCCGTATAATATAATGAAACAACCCAAAGCGGAGGCATAGGACGTGACAAAAGTATTTGTAGACGGCAGCGCCGGAACGACCGGACTGCGAATTATCGATCGGCTTGAAGCGAGGAAAGACGTAACGCTGTTGCGGCTGCCGGAGGAAAAGCGAAAGGACGTCGCAATGAGAAAAGAAGCGATGAACGAAGCAGACGTCGTTTTTCTCTGCCTGCCTGACGATGCGGCTCGCGAGGCTGTTTCGCTTATCGTGAATCCAAAAACCGCTGTAATCGACACTTCAACGGCACATCGCACGGATCCCGCCTGGACCTACGGCTTCCCGGAGCTGACGGGTCAGAGGCAGAAGATAGAAAAATCAAAACGTATAGCGAATCCCGGATGCCACGCAAGCGGCTTTATTTCGCTCGTTGCGCCGCTTACCGAGGCAGGGATCCTGTCCCGCTCCGCGCGGCTTTCCTGCTTTTCGCTGACCGGTTACTCCGGAGGCGGCAAGAAGATGATCGCAGAATATGAAAGCGCAGACTCCGGCGAGCTGCTTAGCGCGCCTCGTATCTACGCTCTCGGGCAGACGCACAAGCATCTGCCTGAAATGCAGAAGGTCTGCGGACTTATCGAGGCCCCCGCTTTCTGCCCAATAGTTGCGCCATATTATTCCGGCATGGAAGTGACTGTTCCGGTTTTCGGATTGAAGCCGGAAGATCTGGCAAAGGTCTATCAGGATTACTACCGAAGCGGTATGGTGCGCTATTCCGAATCCAATGAAAACGGATTTATGTCTGCCGGCGTTTTCTCCGGCAGAGACGATATGCAGATCGCAGTATTTGGAAACGAAAGCCGAGCAATCCTCGTTGCGAGATTTGATAATCTCGGAAAGGGCGCTTCGGGCGCGGCGATACAAAATATGAATCTGCTGCTAGGACTTCCGGATAATACCGGCTTGATAGGATAAAGGAGAGAGGAAAATGATAACGAAAATCGAAGGCGGCGTGTGCGCAGCAAAAGGCTTTACCGCCGGCGGAGTTCACTGCGGCATACGTAAAAACCGCATTAAAAAAGACCTATCTATGATCGTCAGCGAGGTTCCCGCCTCTGCCGCCGCAGTTTATACGACGAATTTGGTAAAGGGCGCGCCTCTGCTCGTTACAAAGCAGCACCTTGAAAACGGCCTCGCTCAGGCGATAATCTGCAACAGCGGCAACGCCAACACCTGCAATGCCGACGGAATCGAGATCGCGGAAAAAATGTGCGCTCTTGCAGCGGACAAGCTTAACATTTCGGAGGACGACGTAATCGTCGCTTCGACCGGCGTAATAGGTCAGCCGCTTGATATAGCTCCCATTGCGGAGGGAATGGCGCCGCTTGCCGCTTCCTGCAGCTCTTGTGGCAGCGCAGACGCCGCGGAGGGCATAATGACGACGGACACTGTTAAAAAAGAAATTGCCGTATCGTTTCAGCTCGGCGGCAAAACGTGCCGTTTGGGCGGAATCGCAAAGGGCAGCGGTATGATACACCCGAATATGGCGACGATGCTCGTTTTTCTTACTACCGATGCGGCGATAAGCCCGGAAATGCTGAAGAAAGCTCTCTCGACCGATGTTGCCTCTACCTTCAATATGATCAGCATCGACGGCGACACCTCAACGAACGATATGGTCGCCGTTCTCGCAAACGGCCTTGCAGGAAATCCCAGGATAGAGACAGAGGGCGAGGATTTTTCAGCCTTTTGCTCCGCGCTCAATTCCGTAACGGTCTGTCTCTGCCGCATGATCGCCGGCGACGGCGAGGGAGCGACGAAGCTGCTTGAATGCAGGGTGTCCGGAGCTAAGGACGAAAAGACGGCAAAGACGGCAGCAAAGAGCGTTATCTGCTCTTCCCTGCTCAAAGCCGCCATGTTCGGCGCCGACGCCAACTGGGGACGTGTGCTTTGCGCTGTCGGATACAGCGGAGCGGACGTGGACGTGAACAAAATCGGCGTCGCCTTTGAGAGCAAGGCTGGAAAGATCACTGTATGTGAAAACGGCAGCGGAGTTGAGTTTTCCGAGGAGTACGCTAAAAAGATACTCTCTGAAAGCGAAATAGATATTCTTGTATCGCTCGGCGAGGGCGAAGCCTCCGCCACAGCCTGGGGCTGTGATCTGACCTATGATTACGTCCGCATAAACGGCGATTACCGCACCTGAAAGGAATGATACCGATGGATCAGTTATCGAACGCGGAGCGCGCCGAGGCTCTGACTCAGGCGCTCCCCTTTATCAAGCGCTATAACGGAAAAACGGTCGTAGTTAAATACGGTGGGAACGCCATGGTCAGCGAGCAGATACGCGAGCAGGTCATGGAGGACATCGCACTGTTGTGGCTTATCGGCGTGGAGGTTGTCCTCATTCACGGCGGCGGACCGGACGTTTCCGAGATGATGGCGAAGCTCGGAAAAACTCCGATTTTTGTGGACGGTCTGCGCGTGACCGACAAAGAAACTATGGATATAGCGCAGATGGTACTTGCAGGAAAGATAAACAAAACTCTTGTCAACCTGCTCGAGATGAAAGGCGGTAGAGCAATAGGTCTTTCCGGCATGGACGGAAGGCTTATCGAGGCAAGGGTCAAAGACGAGAAGCTTGGCTTCGTAGGAGAGATCATAAAGATAAACCCCTCTCCCGTAACAGACCTTATGGAAAAGAATTATATTCCAGTTATCTCCACCATAGGCTGCGACCGAATGGGAAACGCTTACAACATTAACGGCGACACGGCTGCCGCATTTATTGCAGGCGCTCTGGGCGCGGAAAGGCTTATTCTCATGACCGACATCGGAGGTATCCTGCGTGATCGGAACGATCCCGACTCACTGATCCCGGAGGTCTCGATAGATGAGGCGGAAGAGCTTAAGTCCTCTGGCGTCATTTCCGGCGGGATGATACCCAAGATAGATTGCTGCGTTGAAGCTATCAGGCGCGGCGTTAAGAACGTCGTTATCATGGACGGACGCGTACCGCACTCTATTTTGATGGAGCTTCTGACCGACGAGGGCGCCGGAACTATGGTAACCGGAGGAAACGCATGAATACCTTTGAAAAAGATAAAACCTATATTGCAGGCACGTATAAGCGCTTTCCTGTAGAGCTCGTTTCCGGCAGCGGCTCGCTGCTGCGTGACGTAAACGGCAAGCGGTATATAGATATGGGCAGCGGGATCGGCGTCAACTGCTTCGGCATCGGCGACGATGTCTGGAGAGAGGCCGTTACCGCACAGCTCGGGATGGTGCAGCACACTTCAAATCTCTACTTCACGAAGCCCTGCACCGATCTCGCTGAGCTTATCTGCAGGCGCACCGGATTTAAAAAGGTGTTTTTCAGTAATTCCGGCGCGGAGGCAAATGAATGCGCGATAAAGGCAGCAAGAAAATACGCAGCCGAGAAAAAAGGCGCGGACTGCAATGTAATACTTACAATGAAGAACAGCTTCCACGGTCGCACTCTGACTACCCTCGCCGCAACAGGCCAGGAGCATTACCATGAGCTTTATAATCCGCTCACTCCCGGCTTTGCCCACGTTCCCGCTGGAGACTATGAGGCTTTTGAAACCGCAGTCAGTCGGTTTAACGTCGCCGCCGTTATGCTTGAATGCATTCAGGGAGAAGGCGGAGTTATAGTTCAGGATGCGCGTTATTTGAAGCAGGTGTCCGATTTCTGCGCAAAGCACGATATCCTGCTGATAGTAGACGAGGTTCAGACCGGAAACGGCAGAACGGGAATGCTCTACTCATATATGAATTTTGGTATCTCGCCCGATATCGTATCTACAGCGAAGGGACTCGGCGGCGGACTGCCTATAGGAGCGACACTGCTTGGCGAAAAAGTGCAGAACGTATTCAGCTTCGGAGATAACGGCTCAACCTTCGGCGGAAACCCTGTCGTATGCGCCGGCGCTTTCAGCATCATTCAGAGGCTCGACAATGAATTCCTGGCTCAGGTACGCGAAAAGGGCGAATACATAGTAAAAACGCTGTCATCCGCCGAGGGTATCGAATCTGTAAGCGGCATGGGACTTATGATAGGTATAAAGACGATGAAGCCTGCCGGTGAAGTCGTTCAGACCTGCCTTGAAAACGGAGTTCTTTGCCTTACCGCAAAGGACAAGGTACGGCTTCTTCCTCCGCTGAATATTCCCACGTCTCTGCTGCATGAAGCGGTGGAGATAATCGCTTTGGCATGCAAGGAGTGATACTATGAGCTTAAAAGGAAGAGACTTCTTAACGCTGCTTGACTTTACGCCCGGTGAGATATCCGGACTTCTTGATCTTGCTGCTAAATTAAAGGCTGAAAAGAAAAACGGCACGCCGCACCGCATCTGCGAGGGCAAAAACGTCGCTCTGATATTTGAAAAAGCCAGCACGCGGACGCGCTGCTCGTTTGAAGTCGCTGCTGCAGATCTCGGTATGCATCCCGTGTACCTCGATCCGAAAAGCTCTCAGATTGGGAAAAAGGAGAGCATAGCGGACACTGCGCGAGTTCTCGGACGTATGTTCGACGGCATCGAATACCGCGGCTACGGTCAGAGCATCGTTCAGACGCTTGCTGAGTATGCCGACGTTCCGGTGTGGAACGGTCTTACGAACGAGTACCACCCGACGCAGATCCTGGCGGACTTTCTAACTATTCGTGAACGTTTCGGTAAGCTTCGGGGCAAGAAGCTTGTTTATTTCGGAGACGCGCGATACAATATGGGAAATTCGCTGATGATAGGCTGTGCGAAGATGGGCATGAGCTTCGTCGCCTGCGCTCCCGAGGCATACTTCCCTTCCCCTGAGCTTATCGACGCCTGCAATGTCATTGCAGCCGAAACTGGAGCGACTCTCGCTTTTGAAACCGATCCGGAAAAGGCTGCAATCGGCGCAGACGTTATTTATACGGACGTATGGGTCTCTATGGGCGAGCCTGACGAGGTGTGGGCAGAGCGCATACGCGATCTTTCGCCATACCGCGTCACAGAAAAGCTTATGCAGAAAGCGGGACCGCAATGCGTTTTTATGCACTGCCTTCCTGCATTCCACGATCTTGAAACGGAGATTGGACGTCAGGTATATGAAAAGTTCGGCATCGACTGCATGGAAGTCACGAACGGCGTTATTGAAGGGCCTCAGTCGATCGTTTTCGACGAGGCTGAGAACAGGATGCACACTATTAAAGCCGTTATGGCGGCTACCTTGACAGACTGCATAAATTGAGACGGCGCGGCCGTCTCAATTTAGGGCGTCGACAAAGTCGGCGCCCTTCAAATCGAACCCGCTTCGCTGGGCTTCGATTTGAATAACTCGCGCTCCATCGCCTCGGCTTTCGCCTCGTTGGTCGGCGCGAGGGCAGCGTCCGGACGCTGCCTCAGGGTGTTTTTGCCGTGGCTAAGCTACGGCAAAAACGATCGTAATGATTTTTTTACTGTCTGAATTGAGACGGCGCGGCCGTCTCAATTCTTTAGAGGAGTGAAAGGATATGGAAAACGCATACTTGGTATTAAGTAACGGCGCAGTATTCGAGGGCAAAAGAATCGGCGCTATCGGAGACAGTGTCGGCGAGCTGGTCTTTACGACCGGAGTTTGCGGCTATATTGAAACGCTGACCGACCCAAGCTACGCCGGGCAGATCGTGATCCAGACCTTTCCACTCATCGGCAATTACGGCGTTATTCCGGAGGATTTTGAAGGAAAAAGCGCCGTATGCGGCTACGTTGTGCGCGAGCTTTGCGATGCTCCGAGCAATTTTCGCAGTCAGGGAACGCTGAACGATTTTTTGAAGGCGGAGGGTATCGTCGGTATCTGCGGCGTTGATACGCGCGAGCTCACGCGTATTATCCGCGAAGAGGGAGTTATGAACGCTGCGATCTGCTCTTCCCTGCCCGCCGACCCTAAGGCTGTCCGCAGCTATTCCGTGTCCGGCGCTGTTGAGAAGGTCAGCAGAAAAGAACCGGCCGTTTTTCCGGCTTTGGGCAGTAAGCGTTACTCAGTCACGCTCATTGATTACGGTCTGAAGCGGAATATAATACGCTGCCTTTGCGAACGCGGCTGCGAAGTCACCGCCGTGCCGCATAATACGTCCGCCGAGGCGATACTCGCCTCAAAGCCGGACGGCGTGATGCTTTCTAACGGCCCCGGAGACCCTGCTGATAATCTATACTGTATAGAACAGATTCGTAGACTTATCGGAAAAGTCCCGATATTCGGGATCTGCCTCGGTCATCAAATGACGGCTCTCGCTATGGGCGGCAAAACGGTCAAACTGAAGTACGGACATCGCGGCGCAAATCAGCCCGTAAAAGAGGTCGGAGGTACGAGGACATACATTACGAGCCAAAACCACGGATATGCAGTGCTTGCGGGCAGCATACCGAATACCGTGGGATATGAAACTTTCGTAAACGCCAACGACGGAAGCTGCGAGGGATTGGCTTATCCCGGAAAGCGGTGCTTCACCGTTCAGTTTCATCCGGAGGCTTGCGGAGGGCCGCATGACACAGCATTTTTATTCGACAGATTTATCGACATGATGGGAGGCGCTGAGTATGCCGAGAGATAAATCCATACGAAAGGTTCTTGTGATCGGATCGGGCCCAATCGTTATCGGTCAGGCGGCGGAGTTCGACTACGCCGGCGCTCAGGCCTGTCGCGTGCTTCGCTCAGAGGGCGTTAATACCGTGCTGGTCAACTCTAATCCCGCAACTATAATGACCGACAAGAGCATGGCGGACGAGATTTATCTTGAGCCTCTTAATATGGAGACCGTCGCACGTATCATTGAAAAAGAGCGTCCCGACAGTATTCTTGCCGGACTTGGCGGTCAGACTGGGCTTACTATCGCTATGCAGCTTTCAAGGGCGGGCGTGCTGCAAAAGTACGGCGTGCGTCTTCTCGGCAGCGACGTTGAAGCGATAAACAAGGCTGAGGATCGTGAGCTGTTCCGCGACACGATGAAAAAAATCGGCCAGCCCGTCGTCCCCTCGGAGATAGCGGAATCTGTAGAAGAAGCGCTTGCCTCCGCTTCCGATATAGGATACCCTGTCATAGTCCGCCCCGCGTTCACTCTTGGCGGCTCGGGCGGCGGCATTGCAGAAACGCCCTCTGAGCTTGCGTCGATCGCAGAAAACGGGCTGGATATGTCGCCTATAACGCAGGTGCTTATTGAAAAATGCATCTCCGGCTGGAAAGAGATCGAGTTTGAAACAATGCGCGACTCTGCGGGCAACGTAATTGCTGTCTGCTCTATGGAAAACGTCGATCCCGTAGGCGTTCACACAGGAGACAGCATCGTTGTTGCTCCGGCGCTCACGCTTGCCGATAAGGAGTACCAGATGCTGCGCTCCGCTTCGCTTGATATGATAACCGCCCTCGGCATAGTCGGGGGCTGCAACTGCCAGTTTGCGCTCAATCCGGAGAGCTTTGAATACGCTGTCATCGAGGTAAATCCTCGCGTGTCCCGTTCGTCCGCTCTTGCAAGCAAGGCTACGGGCTATCCCATCGCCAAAATCTCCACAAAAATCGCGCTCGGCTACACGCTCGACGAAATCAAAAACGACGTCACCGGCAAAACCTGCGCCTGCTTCGAGCCGACGCTGGATTACGTTGCTGTCAAATATCCGAAATGGCCCTTTGACAAGTTCGCAGGCTCCAGCCGGAAGCTCGGAACGCAGATGAAGGCGACCGGGGAGGTTATGGCGATAGGCAACAGCTTTGAAGCCGCGCTGCTCAAAGCGATCCGCGGCGCGGAGATAGGTCTCGACACGCTGAACGCGCTTCCGGTCGACGACCGCCCCGTTACCGTAAGACTTGCGGATCAGGACGACAGAA
>JAEEGL017318561.1_pt1 | contig 13182 bp, 5 predicted proteins | sample 9134231 | NCBI WGS metagenome assembly JAEEGL01 (sample SAMN16246548, study PRJNA631951) | gut metagenome | biome: gut microbiome; feature: rumen; material: fiber-attached | host: Bos | place: Iran: Karaj | collected 2018-10
AGATCGGCTATACTGAGGCGCAGACTGTCGAAGAGCGGATTGATCAACAGACTGGTACAGCCGATATCCAATGGGTGCTTGCATGGAAGCAAAATGCATTATATACGGATGGTAGTTATGAGACATTTTTCGATTATGACTTTCACAATTATCTAGAGCACTATAAACACATTGAACGAAAATGCGACGATAATAATGGTCGTAAGGAATGGTTCCATATTGATGGCGAAAAATCACAAAACTATTTTCGCGAATTTGCATCCCGCAACAGTTGTAATAGCAATGTAATTAAGACAGACTATACACTGCGCGAGGAGCAAACACATGCTGTCGAAATGACCAAGGCCTATTTTGAGCAGGGCGGTCAAGAATTTCTATGGAACGCCAAACCTCGTTTTGGCAAATGTTTATCAGCATACGATTTAATCCGTCGCATGAACATGAAGAATGTCCTGATCGTGACGAACCGGCCAAGTGTGGCGAATTCATGGTTTGAGGATTATGTTAAATTTATCCAATGGCGCAATGAATACTGTTTTGTCACCGAAAATGACACACTCAAACAGAGTGCAGATGCGCGTTTTGTGATGTCGCGTGAAAAATACGTGAACGATTACAAAGGCACGGGCAAGTCAAAAAAGATGGGCATGATCGCTTTTGAATCCCTCCAAAGCCTAAAAGGTTCGGTCTATCATGGCGGTGAATATGATAAACTTGAATGGGTACATCAAATCGATTTCGACCTACTCATTGTGGATGAATCGCATGAGGGCGTAGATACGCGAAAGACTGATTGTGCGTTTGAGAATATTAAGCGTAAGCATACCTTGTATTTATCGGGGACGCCTTTTAAGGCGATCGCCAATGAAGAATTTGGCGTGGATCAGGTCTATAACTGGTCTTATGCGGATGAACAGGCAGCCAAAGAGCGATACACCCATGAATGTACTTCTAATCCCTACGAAAGATTGCCTCGATTATCGATGTTTACTTATCAATTATCGGCGATGATCCGTGAGAAACTCGAAAAAGGCTGTATGATTTCGGAAGATGTAACCGTCGATTATGCGTTCGATCTGAATGAATTTTTTAAGACGAACGAATCCGGAAATTTTATACACTCAAAAGAGATCGAAAAATTTCTGGATACTTTAACGACAAATGAGAAATACCCTTTTTCTACCCCTGAGCTGCGCAATGAACTCCACCATACCCTTTGGATTCTGGATCGCGTAAACAGCGCGAAAGCATTAGCCAAACTCTTAAAGAAGCACCCTGTTTTTGAAAATTATGAGATTATCGTCGCTGCGGGAGATGGTAAGATCGATGAAGACGATAAACGCGAGCGAGCCTTTGATAAGGTAATAAACACCATTCAGGAGCACGATAAAACCATTACGCTCAGTGTCGGTCAATTGACGGTGGGAGTGACGATCCCCGAGTGGAGCGGCGTCTTAATGTTATGCAACATGTCGAGTCCGGCAGCGTATATGCAGGCAGCTTTTAGGGCGCAGAATCCGCATACTTTTATGCGTATAGAAAACAAACAACTCCATTATTATCGCAAAGAAAATGCCTATATCTTCGACTTCGATCCCGCACGCACATTGATCATATTTGATGAATTTGCCAATAACCTATCGCTTTCCACAAGCGATGGGCGCGGTACGGCAACGGATCGTGAGGAAAATGTTCGCAACCTGTTGAATTTCTTCCCGATCTTGGGGGAAGACGATGAAGGCAAAATGATCGAATTGGATGCTGCCAAGGTACTGTCGATTCCAAGGCGGATCAAGTGCCTGGAAGTCGTTCGACGCGGGTTTATGTCAAACTTCTTGTTTCAGAATATCGCCAATATTTTTGGCGCACCGGGGGTCGTCAAAAGTATCGTCGGCAAACTGTCTCCTGCCTTTGATGATGGAAACGTGAGAAAGCCAAAACCGGGTGAGTCAAAGCCACTCGAACATATTGAAGATGTTCCCGTCGATGAACATGGTGAAGTTAAAATTCCCAATGAAATTGTGATAGGCACAGCCCAAGAGATATTAGGAACAAAACGTTGGGAACAAATGAAGGCGGACGCCGATCATGTTGTCCGAACGATGGAAATAGAAACACCAGACACCAAGAAAGATATTTCGAGTGAAACAAAACACGTGATTGAAAAAACAAAATTAACAGTAGACTCGGTTAAAGAAAACATTGCAGACACGATCAAGCAGAGTATTGTTCCGCAAATCGCTGAGCATTTTGATGTTAATACAAAACAAAGAAAGAAGATGGAAGCGCAAGTGGATGCAGAAATCGATAAGAAAATCGATAAACGCCACGAAGAATACGTACAAAAACTGCGCATTGCACAGGTAAATCTTAAACGCAAACGCGATGAAGCCGAAGCCAATGGCAGTGAAGAAATACTTCATGCTGGAATATCGGCTTATCAGAAAGATGTAAATACGGCTACGAGGGAATTATCTGAAGGGCTACAAAGCGATGTCGCAGAGATCACACAGTCGCTTCCGCAGTCACTGGTTGAAACACAAAAGAAGCTGAGAGCCGAAGCCGAAAAGAAGTCCATTGAAGATGATGTGCGTGCGCATTTGCGAGGGTTTTCGCGCTCAATACCGAGTTTTCTCATGGCTTATGGGAATGATGAACTAAGGCTGAACAACTTTGATAAATATACCGAGCCTGAGGTGTTCAAAGAAGTCACAGGCATTACCCTTGAAGATTTTATCTTTTTGCGCGATGGCGGCGATTATACCGATGAGAACACTGGCCAAACAGAGCACTTTAAGGGACAGTTGTTCGATGAAATTGTCTTCAATGATTCCGTGCAGGAGTTTATGAATAAAAGACGGTCACTTGCCAATTATTTCGACGAATCGCTGGATGAAGATATTTTTGACTATATTCCGCCGCAGAAAACAAACCAGATTTTCACGCCCAAATGGGTCGTAAAAAAGATGATCGATGAACTTGAACATGAAGATCCAGGGTGTTTTGACGATCCTAAGCATACTTTTGCCGATTTATATATGAAATCAGGATTGTATATCACAGAAATTGTCAAACGATTATTCCACAGTCATGGCTTAAAAGAAGCGTATCCCGATGAAACGGAACGCATTCGTCATATCATACAGCATCAGGTGTATGGTATGGCACCGACGCGCATTATTTATTTGATTGCAACAAATTATATTTTGGGTTTTAATGAAACTCTGAAGCAAGAGACGAAGCACTTTGTTCAAGCAGACGCCGCCGATGCCGCCAAAAAAGGAACGTTGCAGCAATTGGTCGATCAGTATTTTGGATGATAGGTTTCCCATGCAAAACGCGTGTTTTTTGGGAAACCCTATGGTTTAATTTACTGGTTTTTTCCATTACCCCCGGCGTTGCCGGGGGCTACTCGCGAAAAGCCCTAATGGCTTTAGATCATGCATCGAATTTTGCGTCCACTATATGGCAAAAGGTGATGCCAGAAAAAATATTCTCTCTCATTATTTAATCAGTACAATGAGAACGATCATCTACTGTGGGAAGCAAGGGGCGCATGGATTCTATCAGCAAGCTGATAGAGCCATCCACAATATATTCTATAAGTGATTCCCCTGTTCCACAATTAAACCGATCTGCCCGCACGATGAATGTCAGTAGCGCTCTCAATAGAGGTAACTCTTTTCTCAAAGGAGAATTGAGAATCCCAATCATATCAACACTCCCATTGGGATGGATATTGTATTGCTCAAGCGTCGATAGATAATCATAATCTGTGACGCCATGCAAATGACCCACAACGAGTATCTGGTCAATGAGTTCATGACTCACCCGCTTCTTATGACCGATACACGCATCAAACTTTTCTTTTGACTGATAAAAAAGTTCCAGTTCGTTCATCATGTTCATGCACTCCTATCTAAGGTTGGTGTTATCAGATTCTCACTTGGGTGAGTTTCCTGCTGTTTCTTGTAGATGACGAACGCCGGCACCTTCAAGGGTGCTGTGTCCGCTTTGGCCGTTCTTCTTCACGACGATCTTTGTCGGAATGGCTTCCTGAAGCGCTGCGACGTGGGAGATAATCCCAATTTGGCGCCCGTTTCCGTTGATCTCGCAAAGCGCATGGAGCGTCCGGCTCAGGGTATCGTTATCGAGCGTGCCGAAGCCTTCATCAATATAGAGGGTGTCGATGCGGATGTTGCGGCTCGCCATGGCTGCAAGCCCTAGCGCGAGCGAAAGACTGACGAGGAATGTCTCGCCGCCGGAAAGGTTGTCCGTCGGACGGATGTCGTTCATCTCACTGTCGATGAGTTTGAAATTGAGGAGAAGCCTGTAATTCTCATTCTTCGACTTGTTCGCGCTATCTGTGGCCTGGCTCTTCTTCGTGGTAGAGCTATCCTCCGATGGAGGTGTACTCTCTGTGACCGATTCGCTCACTTTCTTTTTGCGTCCTCTTTTCTTGGGAGCGGTTGTTTGGATAGCTGTGGCGTCTTCTGCGGGCGTAACAACGAGCGCAGCAGATGTAGCATCAGCCATGGATGCTTCGGTTTTATCTTGGGTTTGTTCCGACATATCAGCATCTTTCATATAATCTGCCGGAATAAGTTTATACCTGGAATCAAGCTTTTTAAGATAATCATTGGCATAATTGATCAGGAATTTCAGCGTCAGATTCTGAACAAATACTTTGAATTTTTTCCCATCCGGTGAACCAATTTTAAGATTGAGATTCTCCCAACGGGTGAATTCCGGCATGAACGCCTCTTCGGCTTGTATGGCCTCGTTCCATTTAAGACGGTTTTCATTGTCTTTTCGGATTGCTTCTTTTTTGCTGCCATACATTTGATTGAGATCATTTTTGCGGTCATGCTGGTTCTTTAAGGCTTCCTCGATTTCCTCAAGCGATTTGTCTGTCAGGGGATTCGCCGCGAGTTCTTCTTTCTTCTTTTGGTTTTCTGATTGCCTGAATTTGAGGGTGTTTTCTTCTTTGAGGAGTTGCTCGCGGGTAGCGTTTAGCGCCTTGATCGTTTTGGGATCAAGGATAGCGCTTTCCATGGCCTCAATACTCTCGAAATGATCCTCCTGACACGCTGACCATAACAGTTCCTGGCGATCTTTGATATTCTCAGAAAATTGTTGTGCTTCTTCTTTGTATCTGAGGATATGTTGCTGGTTGTCGTTAAAGGACTTTTGCGCAGCTAAAACGCGTGCATCCGCATTTTCTTTTGCTGTTTTTTGCGTTTTGACATCATCGGCAAGGTGCCGCCGGAGAATGTCCGGTTTTTCATTTCCATAGTTCTGAATGCGTTCTTCTCGTTTCGTTTTTTCTTCTTGTTGAAGAGAAGCGAGTTCTCGTTTTATAGTTTCAAGGGCTTCTTTTTTTGTCATATAAGTGGCCTGGGATCTTCCTGCGCTTTCTTTTGCCTGAGCACTGTCAGATTCCAGTTTCCGATCGAGATCACAATGGTTTTTATAATCGTCGATCCTGGACTTAAGTTTTTCAAGAATGCCCGAATTCTTTACAGGAACATAGCTTGGATCATACACGTGAATCGCATCTATAAAAGCCTTTTTGTCTGCATCACACGCCTGGGATGATTCATTGAACTCTATTTCCAAAGATTCGATCTGTTTTTGAATGGTTTCACATTTGATACGAAGCGTTTCAACTTCACTTTGGCATTGTAGACGCTGGTTTTCTGCATGGTTACGTGTTTCTTTCAGATTCGTAAGATTTTTTTCGGTCTTTTTGATGGTCTTGATGACCGAATCCAAATTTTTGATTTTCTGCGTCAGTTCAGTTTCGTTTTGCGGAATTCCCTCGGCCCAGGGATGATGGATGGAACCACAGAGTGGACAAGGTTTTCCTTCCTGGAGTCCTCGGCGTTGTGCTTCAAGGCTTTGTACAAAGCGGAATGTATTTTCTTCTTCTTTGAGTTTGTTGAGTTCTTCTTCTAAAACTTCGAGCGTTTTTCCGTTAAGAAGTGAACTGAGCTTGGATTCTTCAATCTGACACACTTCATCCGCTTTTGCTTTGTTGGCTAGGAATTGTTTGTACTTTTCCTGCGCCTGTTGATAGTTTTGCAGATTTGTTTGTTGCTCTTTTTTGGAGGCTAAAAGTGTTTTTTCTACACGACAGGCGTTACTGTTGGATCGCTTGAGAGCCTCAGATAAGAATGAAATGCCAGTAAATGCTTCGGACAGTGTGCTGTCCAGTTGATGTTCTTCAAGCCAGAGGCGACACTTTTGGCGTTCACCTTCCATTTGTTTGACTTTATTTGCGTCTATATCAGCTTGTTTTTGGGCATTGTTTAAGGCGTGTTCGCTTTCTTTGACGAGTGCCTGTTTGGCATTGACCTGTTTGGTAAGGCTTTCGATGTGTGTATCAGCCTCAATCATGGCGCCGATTCTGGGTTGGGCTTCTTCATTGACTTTTTCGGCATGGGCGAGCGCTTCTTTGGCGGCAGTGGCTTTCGTCATGGCATCGTCCACGTCTTTTTGAAGCGTCGTGACATTTATTTCGGCTTGCGCCAGTTTTGATTTGGAAGCCTGTAGGTCTTTTTGGACTTTGCGAAGCTCCATGAGCGCAGTTTCGTGTTTTTGCGCTAAAAGGCCTTGTTCAAGGCGTTTTTGTTCTGGTGCGAAGGCTTCGAGCTTGAGGTGATGCTCGTGTTGATCCCGTGTAATGGCTTCGGCTTCCTGCACTTGCTTGAGACAGTCGTCGAGCCATTGTTTTTGTTCTTCTAATTGTTTGATATGGTTGTCGATGACTTTAATATCCTCTTCCGCCCGAAGGAGCCACTGTTCGTGTTCCTGGCGTATTTCGTCTTTAAGGAGCGTTGATTTGAGGGCTTCACTCTTTTGATTGAATTCTTTTTTTGTCTCTTCTTTCTTTTTATAGATTTCATTGACTTTGATGGAAATCTTTGAATAGATCTCAGTCCCCGTCATCTTTTCGAGAAGGTTGGCGCGTTCATTGGCATCCGCTTTAAGGAATTTCGTGAATTGTCCCTGTGACAACATGACGGACTGTGAAAACTGTTCAAATGTCAAGCCAGTCAATTCTATTATTTTGCTGTCACATGTGTTGATGGTGGCGCAAATCGCCTGATCTTTATCCTGTTGATCAAGAAAATGGATTCTTCTTTCCACTTGTTGCAAATTGCCGTCGATATTGTTTCGCGCACGTTTTTGTTTCCAATGGGCTAAATAATAAACACCGGAGGCTTCAAAAACGACGTCGGCAGAGCAAAACGCCGTTCCACGTGTCATGACTTCATTGGACGATTGAGAGAAGGAACCAAGACGGGCGGTTTTACCATAGAGCGCGAGACTAATGGCATCCAAAATGGTCGTCTTGCCAGAACCTGTCGGTCCCGTGATAACAAAGAGCGGACTGCGTTCAAACGCGGGATCCGTAAAGTCGATCTCCCATTTGCCGGCGAGTGAATTCAGATTTTCAAAGGTAACTCTTATAATTCTCATTATGAAAACCCCTATATTCTATATGAAATGTTCAATGTGTTATGAAAGTGGTAAATCTACGTTAAGTTTCACGCATGATACGTGTTCTATTCATCCGTCTGCACGACATGGAGGGCTTCTTTGTAGGTTTTGCGAAGCACATTGGCTTCCTCATCTTTGATATTTAACTGTGTGAGCAGGGATTCGAAGACGTATTCTGGGTCAAGTTCCCGGAGTTCGGTGGTTTCTATGCCACTGTCCTGGAGGAGGTGTTGGACGTAGGATGCGTTTCGGACGTGGATGCACTGGACCTGGCTGCCTTTGAGGATTTCACTGATGATATTATCCAAATCTCGGATTCTTTCCATGCCTGTATAATTGACTTCGATCCACACGGATTCTTCGGTTTTAATGAGCGTTTTGAGTTTTGTTTTAATCTCTTTGATGTCGCTGCCTTCGACGCGTGCGAGTCGTTGGAAGACGGGGATCGGTTTCGTTTCTATGGTTTTGTTTCGTCCATCGAAAGTGATAATGCAGACGATTTTTTCGTCGCACCGTTCGTCGAATCCCATGGCGAGCGGTGAACCGGAATAGCGGATGTCATCGCGGTGATTGACGCGCTGTGGGCGATGGATATGGCCAAGAGCGACATAATCGAAGTCCGATGGGAAGATGGCGTCGGTGACGCCTTCGAGGGTGCCTACATAGAGATCGCGGACGCCGTCATCGCCGCCTTTTGTGGCACCACTCGTCATGAGATGACCCATGGCGATGGCGGGAAGGGATTGGCCGAGTTCTTGGCGAAGCTCGCGGACGCGCTCGGCAACGCGTTCATAGTGGGTTTGGAGTCCTATTTTGGTGAGTGTGTTGATGTCGCTGCGCGCTTCTGGGGGGAGTAAATTGTACAGGTCATCTTGCCGCAAAAACGGCACGGCGCATACGATGAGCTGAGCGTTGCCTTCGCTGTCTTTGACGACAAAGACCTCGTCTTCCGCCGCTCTAGGCCGTCCAACGACAGTGATGTTCAGGTATTTCATCAAGGTGGCAGGGGCATCGATAAACCGCCCGGAGTCGTGGTTTCCGGAGGTCACGAATACTCGGCACACAGCACAGGCCTTTGTCAGAAAACGATAGTAGAGTTCCTGTGCGCTCGTCGGCACATTGACGACATCAAAGATGTCTCCCGCAACGACAAGAACATCAATAGCCTCGGCCTTGATGGTGTCCATGAGCCAGGTGAGCCAGGATTCGAATTCTGCAGTTCTGTCCTGGTTGTAGAGTTCCCGTCCGAGGTGCCAGTCCGATGTGTGTAATACCTTGATCATGAATCACTCCTGTTCGCATGAGGCAGAAAAGTCTGCAAGCATACCAATCGCATTTTGGTTTGAAAAAATCATCCAATTTGGGGTGCAGGAACAAAAGGGTGATGTACGCCGTTGGGAAGGAGGATAAGTGTGGACAAAGGAGACAACGGAGTATAAAATCGCAATCATCAAGGCTTTACGGGATTCTGGTCGGCCTTTTCCTTTCTATTTCTCATTCTCCGTGAGTGTCGTTATGAAGAACAAAAAGAAGAACTCAAATCGTTGTGGTAGAAGTGTGTCACCCTTTGAAAAGACATGTCTGTTGATTGTGTCTATGATTAGTTTCACGATGTTTTGTGTTCTTCTTTCATCCTGTCAGCAGGCGAACCAGGGAAGTACCGTAAAATCGCCGACGTCGGCAGGTGTTGTGGATAACATTTCTGATGCTGAAGCAACAGAAAACTGCCTACGATTGTTTGATGCGGTTTTTCCCTATAATTGTGCTATTTTTGATGACGAAAACTCGCCGAGTGTGACTGCGCAACAGATGTCATGTCAACGTTATCCTATATGGATTAATTATGATCTCGAATTAAATTTTTATGAAAACCTGGCTCACAAATTTAATATGTGTGACTTGGGAAAAGCGCCTCATCTTACATATCAGCAGTATGTTGAAGAAGCTTTAGAATTTTACTCATCAATGATGAATACTACGATTAGTAATTCTTCTATCGAGGGAATACATAATATGGATGAATTATCAAAATTCTATTTTTCTGATAATAATATTTTGGATACGAAACGTAGTGTGTCATTGGCACTGCAGGATTTCCTTGAAAGAGGAGAAATGGGTTATCATGAAATTATTCCAGATCAACGTGCTTGGTTGAGAGGTGAACTCCTTTTCTATTTCTATACAAAATTGTGTTTGGAGAGTTCGGAACCAATATGTCCTGGAATGAATTCGACTTATGACAAGGATGCTTTGATTGAGACACATGCTATGCTTGCCAATCTTTTTTCGATTGTGAATTTTGTCATCAAGCCTCATGAAGTAGATGTGGCAGGTACTTTACAATTGGGACTCCTCCGGTCAAAGATCCTTGTGAATTCCGTAGCTTATTATTATAATAACAACCAGTTCCCAAATGACATAGAAACGATACTGAATTATACGGATTATAACTGCTATGACTTTGATTTTCTTAACCGACTTTATTATACTTTTCATAATAATGTGCAAGCTTATCAAGACATTGATGATGAACCGGAAGATATTATTATTGCAGGTGTTAATATAAGTAAGCCGTACAATAATAATCATACTCTATATGAACTTATAAGTTATTGTGAAAATGCAAAGAGTACTTCTGTAAGTAGGGATACGAGAATATCGAAAAATGGATCAAAAGTGTATTCTGAATATGATTACTATTCATTTTTATATCTTCATGATCCCCAACAATACAGAATTTCCTTTGAAGATTCGTCTTTTTTGGTAACATCCAATGGTTTGGATGCTCTTCCTGATACGGATGATGATATTGCGGTGTTTCTTGACGAGGGGCTCAATGAGGGTGTGTCAAAATTTGATGGGCGCAGCTTTTTCATGGCTCAGGATAGCTACTTCAAATTTGGTGAAGTGGAAAACAAATCTTTTGCGAACGAATCCAAGCCGCAAGTTTTTGTATTTGTCAATCCAGCTGATCCTCAATCTAAACAGTTTGTGGACATGTTCATGACTGCGATCGACAAAAGCGCAAAGGTCTATCAGACACCGATTGCCGATAATAATAGAATCCAGTTTATAATATGGCCTTACCTTGATTCAGGAACAGGTATGCTGACGTATAATGAAGACGCAGCTTCTGCGGCTGAAGCTGTGTATATTATGCAGCATCAGGAACGTGATTATTGTCAAAATAATGGATTTCCATTGCTTGCCTTTGTCTTATGGAATCAGTTGTTCGAGAATAATGATCCTCAGAGCTTTAGTATGGATTCAATCCATGATACGGCAACCCCATTTTTCATCCTTAATAAGTATAAAGATTGCCTGAATTACGATGAGTTTATGGATGATCTCCAAAACCATACTTACCGTAAGAATGTTGAATCTGATATCAACCTCGCTTTTTTGCTTAAGGTCGTAAGTACCCCGACGATGATTGTCACGGAAAAAGGGAAATCTGTCTTTGAAGGCGTGCACCATGATGGATTGTTCAAAGATCCTGATGAGATGATTGCCTTTATCAATCAGCATCGGGAAACGCCATAGACGAAGAAAGTTTGTGCTCTTGGTGAGCCTGTGTTGCCTCGTGTTGGACAGACCACATATCATAAAAAGCCATGCGTTTGCCGCATGGCTTAATTTTGCGCAGGCGTATCGGCTGAAAGCCGATAGCCGGAGCGGGTGGGCGTATTGGCTAAAAGCCAATAGCCCACCCAGCATAAATATGAATGTTAATTACATTTCCCCGTCGTTTCATTGCACCCAGAAGAACAAACTTCGGAATCATCGAAAACGAGATGAAGCGCATTATCACTCATCAATTTGCATATATATTTTGAGGACGTGATAAAGCCGGAGGAATTGTTACATGTGTATTTTTCGTCACCGGCTTTCGAGCAGAGGCTGTTCACATCGTGGTAGCAGCCGGCATCATTGGTATATTTATCGGGTTCGGTGAGGCAGGTATAACCCTTTTTACAATAGATAACATCGACGAGTTCACTGAAGTAATCGCAGAAGACGGCGCCATTATTTTGGCAACGCTGGTAGAACGACTCTTCGCGACATTCCGATCCTTCGTCTTTGACGGGCGTGACGCATCCTTTCACCAAATCGCAGCGGAAACCGCAGTACTCAGGGGCGCTTTTGTAGGCGTATTTTACGCCATCTGAGGCCGTGGCACAGGTGACGGTGACAGCGTAATCGTCGGTATCATCGCCGTCAGATGTTGGAATGTATTGGCATTCGATGGATTCGCCGAGTTCTTCACATGGCTCGGGTGCGGTGCAGCGGGCAATGCCTTTGGTGGGAAATTCGTGGCATACTTCGGCGGTATCGCATGCGGTGCGCTGGAGGCGGCCATTTTTGCAGGAGACGATCTGATTGCCGTCGCATGTTTCTGCAAAGTTCGCGCTATCACATCGCTCTTCTTCAGGAATCGCGGCGCAACCTGTTCCTTCCACGCATTCGCCTGAACAAATGGTCGAGAAGGAATCGTATTCATAGAGGGTTCCGTCTTCCGCGCGGCCACAGCCTTCATAAATCGCAACATTTGGAGAGCTGGTGCTGCATTTGACGTTCGTGGAAACCTCGCTACACGTGTTGTCTTCTACATAGATACAGCCGGCGACCCCGTTGATGACATGGCAACGCACATCGACTTCATCGATTTCGCTCAAGAGGTCGCAAAGATCATCGGAGGCGATCTTACCTTCCTTGTTGCAGTAAATCATCTGATTGTTGTCGCAGGCATCCGTGAAGGTGTCGAGGGAACAGGGTTTGCCAACATCCGCGAGCGTTCCAGTCGTCAAAACGCCATTGTTATTTTCGCCAGAACCTAAACACCTGCCTTGTACGCAGGAAAGCCCACTATCACAAGGTTCTGTCGTCCAGATTTTGTTGGTGCAGATTTTGATGGCGTGGTCGCCATCACAGACGGGAGTTTCCGTTCCCGTACAAACGCGTGCGGGATCCTGGATACATTGGCCCTGGGAGCAGATAAGGGGCTCTTCACATGGCGTGGTCACTAGTCTTCCGCTTTCACAGGTTTGGGCCACATTGCCATCGCAAGTGGGGTAATCGGCTGCGACACAATCGTTTTCGCCGTTGCCGTTTTCGCCGTTGCCGTTTTCGCCGTTGCCGTTTTCGCCGTTGCCGTTTTCGCCGTTGCCGTTTTCGCCGTTGCCGTTGGGCGCCTTACAGGTGCCTTCAACACACGTGTAACCGTCATCACAGGGATCGGTTTTCCAGGTACCGCTGACACATTTTTTGACAGCCTGTGTTCCATCGCATTTCGGCTTTTCTGTAGAGGAACACGTGTTCCCAGAGTTTTGGTTATTGTTGTTGGAATTGTCGGAGTCTCCGCAACCAGCAGCAAAAAGGCTGAGTACAGATACGATGATTGCCAATTTTTTCATTTTACGTTCCCATATCAATGAAGATGAACAAACTAGGTCAAACTCTCCTTCTCCACACGAATTAACCTACATTCACCTACATACAACTTAAGATGTTTTGTGTCAAGTTGATTTGTGGTACAAAATTTGGCGGAGAAATATGTTATAAATCATATATTTTTTGGCTGAAAAAATAATCTGAATATGGCAGAGATAAATTGCGTTTGTGGGTATTTGGCTCATGCCAACGAGGACAAGCATAGGAACTACTGCTTTGTTACCG
>JAEEGL012463090.1_pt1 | contig 13181 bp, 9 predicted proteins | sample 9134231 | NCBI WGS metagenome assembly JAEEGL01 (sample SAMN16246548, study PRJNA631951) | gut metagenome | biome: gut microbiome; feature: rumen; material: fiber-attached | host: Bos | place: Iran: Karaj | collected 2018-10
CTCCTTTCATTCCGCGTCGATTGGGGAGGCGTTCGGTGAGAAGCCCTGTGGGACATCCTTTCTCATGGCTGGATCTCCGATAGGCGCTGTTCAAAGCGGTCTCGCCGCACGTCAGTGGGCACGTCGGTGGGATAGTCGCCCCGGAAGCAGGCGTCGCAGAAGCCCATGTTTCCGGTCAGCTCCGGCAGCGACTCCAGCGGGAGATAGCCCAGGGAATCCGCGCCGATGATCTTCGCGATCTCCGGCACGCTGTGGTGGTAGGCGATCAGGTTTTCCCTGGAGTCGACGTCCGTCCCGTAGTAGCACGGGTACAAAAACGGCGGCGCGGATACCCGCATGTGGATCTCCCGCGCGCCGGCTTCCCGCAGCAGCCGGACGATCTGCCCGCAGGTGGTGCCCCTCACGATGGAATCGTCCACCAGCACCACCCGCTTGCCGCGCACCGCGTCCTGCACCGCGGCGAGCTTGATCTTCACCTGATCCAGCCGATGGTCCGGCGCGATGAACGTCCGGCCGATGTACTTGTTCTTGATGAGCCCGATCCCGTAGGGGATGCCGGAGGCCCGGCTGTATCCCAGCGCGGCGTCCAGGCCTGAGTCCGGCACGCCGATCACCAGGTCGGCCTCCACCGAATGGACCCTGGCCAGCGCCGCGCCCGCCCGGAGGCGTGCGAAGTGCACCGACACGCCGTCGATGACGGAATCAGGCCGGGCGAAGTAGATGTATTCAAAGACGCACAGCTTTTTGTCGGCCCTGTTGCAGTGCTCTCTGCGGGACTCGACGCCCCGGGAGCTGAAGATCAGCATTTCCCCCGGCTCCACGTCCCGGATCATCTCCGCCCCCACGGCGTGGAGCGCGCAGCTCTCCGATGCGACGATATAGGTCCCGTCCGGGGTCTGGCCAAAGCAAAGCGGCCGGAAACCGCGCGGGTCCCGGACGCAGATAAGCTTCTGAGCGGACATGAAGATCAGCGAGTATGCCCCCTCCAGGGTGTCCATGGCGCGGCTGACCGCCTCTTCAATGGACTGTGTGCGCAGCCGCTCCCGGGTGACGATGTACGCGATGGTCTCCGTATCGCTGGTGGTGTGGAAGATGGCTCCGGAAAGCTCCAGCCCGGACCGCAGCGATACGGCGTTGGACAGGTTCCCGTTGTGCGCCAGCGCCAGGCGGCCCTTCTGATGGTTGATCACCAGAGGCTGACAGTTGCTCCGGCTCGCCCCGCCGGTGGTGCCGTAACGCGCGTGGGCCACGGCCATGCTCCCCGTCGGAAACGACGCCAGGAATTCCCTGGAAAACACCTCGTTCACAAGGCCCACGTCCTGATGGGAAGCAAAGACCCCGTCGTCGTTGACCACGATGCCGCAGCTTTCCTGGCCCCGGTGCTGCAGGGCGCAGAGCCCGTAGTAGCACAGCCCCGCCACATTCACAGGCTTCGGGGAAAATATCCCGAACACGCCGCACTCCTCATGTACGCTCAAGGCCAAACCTCCTTTGCTTGCTGCTTTTCCGCCACGATCCCCATGGCGCCGTCCATCAAGCTGATGATCAAATTGACGCCGGCCTTTTCCCATGATGCAGACGACCAGCCCGATCACATGATCGTTGGCATGAGAATGTCCATTCCAGGGGTTGGTGGGAATTAGAGAGCTTTTTTCCCAAATACGATCTCCGCCATAGAAAAACAATGGCTCTCTGCGTCAATAACGGGCTCTTTTATCCAGAGAATTGCTTTATGATGCAAAACTATACCACAGGCCGCCGCTGCGTGTCAAGCGATCCAAGAGTTTTAATACTTCCGCGTTTTCAAATAGTTCAATGCAGGAATAAGTCTGAATGTGATAACTGTTCGTTACGTCAGAGACTGCTTTCTCCACATTTCCAGTATCGTCGAAGTCAGATGCTACCGATGTCCATAATAATCACAGAAATCCGCAGAAATTGTATCATCGAAGTTTTCTATGTAACTGTTCCTGTCGCATATTATGATCGGGCTCACATATTATTGTTCCCCGTTTGTTCACTGAAGCAACAGTTCACATACAGGAAACCGGGAATTAATACCTCAAGCATAGATCCTCATCGGAGACTGGCTCGTTCGTAAACGCTCGTGTCGTGCGTTCCGAAATAATCATTTAGGGTATTTCCTCAGCGCATGCGGTTCCGCACAATAAGACCGGAACCAACAGGATTTAGATCGTGATACGACTTGTTCACGCTTTGCGTCACCTCGCACTTTCTGTTGATGGGCATTTTCAGTGCCTTATACCATGTATTATACAGACGATTCATGCACGAGATATGAACACAAAAAGAACGGTTTTCAGAAATGGTCGCAGATATCATTCGATTTCATCAGATATCGTTTGGTATCCGCGACCATATTATTTTTTACAGCGGGATTTCTTCCAGTACCCTGGGGATATGGCAACGCATGCCGTACTTCGCGTCCAGGTAGTCCGCGAAGGCGACGGGATCTCCCGGGTTATCCGCGAACATATCCCAATGTCCCGGTATCACAAGGCCCGGCCGCAGCTCTCCCGCGAGATCGGCAGCCTCCTGGAAGGTCATGTTTCCGATGCAGTTTCTCCGATAGCGGATGCCATCCCGACCGTTGATCGGGAGCAGAGCCGCGTCAAAATGCCCAAATGACTTTAGCATCGGCAGTAAGCCCTCGTAGCGCAGCGTGTCGCCCGCGTGCCAAAGGCGCAGCCCGTCTCCTTCAATGATGTATTGCAGGCAGGGATACCGGCCTTGCTCGTCCCGCGAAAGGAATTCGTGCGCGGCGGGAATGGCGTGGATCATGATATTTCCGATTTCTCGGCTTTCTCCTCTGTTGATGGGCAGCTGCCGGTTTGCCGGGATGCCGTCGTCCGCAATGGAATCGGCGTATACCGCCGGAAACAGGAAACGGGATTCAGGGCACGTCTTTGCCCATAGCTTCCACGCCAGGCGGTCGATGTGATCCGAATGATCGTGCGTTCCGGCGAAACAATCCACATCCCGCAGCTGATCGGCGGGGATCGGCACCGGAGTTTGCCTTTCCGGAACGTCGGAGGCGAAATAGTCGATGAGGATTTTTGTTCCCGCCAGTTCCACAAGCAATCCCATTTGGCCCAGCCAGGTGATTGAACGCTTTTTCATGTGATCGTTCCTTTCCGTCGCCTGTGTTCCATTCCAAAGAAGATGTAATAGTGTCTGCCATTATACAGCAGCGCCGTGTATGGTGCCATTATATCACATTCTTTCAAGGACTGCACCTGCCTTTTTTGCGACACGAATGCCGTGTTTGGCTTTCTCTCGGGTAAGACTTGTGTAATTCGACAAGCGGGTGTTGTGAAGGGCTTTCACATGCGGCGCAATATAACTCGTTTCATATAAGCTCATATACTCATGCTATTCTGTGTTTCCCAGAAAACAGGCGGAGGAGACGCCTTTTGACAGGCGATACTGTGCGCTTTGAGGTATTGAGAGCAGGAGAGAAACTGGCCTGTCATGCGGCTGGTTTCCGGCGAGTGCCAGATACTCCTGTAGGTCATTCAAAGCTCGTCCAGCGCAAACCGTTCAGACCATTGACAAACAAAGCGAAATATGCTATCTTTGGCACTGAATTCCAGGTTGAGTTGGAGTCCCAGGGACCAACCGATGCTCCCTGGGATGAGGTGGACGGTCGATTCCCGAAAGCGGCTGCGCCAGGTTTTGAATAAATGGAGGATAAAGATGGACAAGACGTTCAAAGGTTTGCATTACTGCCCGGACAACGGTTGGTTCGGCGATCCCATGCCGGTCTGGCACGATGGAGAGTATCACATCTATTTCAACAAGCCGTTTCGGGATTCGGATAAGCCCCAGGGCGATTATCGCGGCGGATGGGGCCACATTGGAACCAGGGATTTCATCACTTATACCGAATATCCGGATGCGTTCGGATACGAAGACTCGGAGCGCCGAAAAAACATCGGATGCCCGACCAATTCTGGCTGCGTCATGTGGGGTGGGGGAGAGTGGCACGCGTATTATGTCGGATTCCATCCCGGCACCGACAGGCTGGCCTGCCGCCACGCGGTCAGCGACGATGGAATATCATTCCGCTATGTCGGGGAGGTATTTGAGCGATTGCCGGATTGGTACAGGATCGATATGAATTTCCGGGATCCCGCCGTGTTTCGGAGTGAAGACGACGGGCTTTGGCACATGGTGTTTTGCGCCAGAGCGGACAATCCCTTTGATGGGCCGAACCACTATTCCGGCATCGTCGGTCATGCGGTCTCCCGGGATCTGTATAAATGGGATTGCCTTGAACCGCTGGAGGTCCGCGGAGTCGCCGGGCAGATGGAATGCCCCGAAGTCTTCTTCGATCCCGCCAGCGGGCGCTGGGTGCTGATCTATTACTATCATGAGACGCGGATCCGCACCGCGGCCTCCCTGGAAGGCCCGTGGGAGCGCGGGAAAACCCTCGCTCCTGCCAATTTCGACTTCATGGCTGGACGCAGTATGTCCGACGGCGAGCGCCATATCCTGATCGGTTGGATCAGCCAGAGGGAAAAGCGGGGCTTCGCGTCTCCGCATTGCATGCAGTTTCCGCGAGAGCTTCGCTTGTTAGAGGACGGCAAAACGCCTGCTGTGCGGTTCGTTCGGGAAATCGAAAGGGCGTTTTCGATTTCCTGCCCGGCCATCAAGCCGTCGACGGCAATGCCGGGCGGACCGGGATGGCATATCAAAGGGAACCGCATCAGGGTCGACCGTCAGGAGGGCGGGACCATGGCGGGCTGGAAGGGCCTCCCGACCGTATGCTATATCAGGGCGGCTCTGACACTGTACGATGAAAATGGTGCGGTGGAGTTCCTCATAGGGACCTCCCATGCGGGCTGGAACGGCTCCCTCGAAAAGGAATGGGCCGACGCGGGAACAAAAGTAATTGTCGACATGGGCGAGGGGATGCTGCGGGTAAGGCCGCTTGACCAGTGGGATCAGATCGGCGATTACGCAGTTTTGCCGTACCGCTTCCGGGCCGGTCAGCCGATCCGGATTGAGATCCTGCGAGACGGCGACATCCTGGAAATCGGTATCAACGAAGAGCGCACACTTTCCACGACGGTGGAATCTGATGCTGGAAGAGGTTTTGGAATTTCCGTGCAGGATTCCGCCGCTCTCATCGAAAACCTTGCAGTATGGGAAATGAAGACGGACGGCGATTTGTCGCTTTCATAGGCTTCCGGCAGAATCCCGGGACGCCTAGAAGAGGGATAGTCCCATGAGCGACAGGACCGACAGTTTGTGATGGATCAGAATCCGCCCTGTCGTGAAACCGTCTTTACCGAAATCAGAAAAATCTCATCTATATGGAAAAAGAAAGGATTTGTATGCGGGATAAATGGACGAAGGAACAGGCCTGGAACTGGTACAACGGACGGCCCTGGATCATGGGGATCAACTACTGCCCCTCCGTAACAGCGGGAAACGAGCTGTGGCAGGACGATACGCACGAGGCGGTCATGGCCTGCGTGCGGAACGAAATCGCTCTCATGCGGGAAATCGGCATAAACGGCGTGCGCATGTTTCTTCCCTTTGAGTTCTGGTATCTGCAGAGGGAAAAGTTTTTTGACAGGCTGGACGAACTGCTGGGCGAACTTGATTCTGCGGGGATCAGCCTCATGCCGGTGGTTTTCAACGACTGCGTGGGATTTGATGTTCCCCGGGACCCCACGCCGAAGCTGACCAGCGGATGGCAGCCATACGAAATAGGCCACCATGGAGGCCACAGCAACAATCCATTCGTCGGCGAAAAAACGCGGATCGGCTGGTCCCTGTGGGATGTTCCGGAATGGAGAGGTCCGATGTTGGATTACCTGAAATCGCTTGTCTCGCGGTATGGTGGGGATGGACGCATATATGCCTGGGATTTGTGGAATGAGCCGGGGAACAGCAATCGCAACGAAATGAGCCGGGATTACCTCCGGCAGGCATTTCTCGCGGCCCGGGAGATGGATCCCATCCAGCCCCTGACCGTCGGCGTCTGGCGGTATTTCCCCGACAGGGAGGAAATCTTCGAGCCCATCGCCCGCTTCGCTCTGCATGAGTCGGACGTCGTTTCGTTCCACATGTATGGCAATTTTGAGAACATGAAGGCCGTGGTCGCATACCTGGAAAAAGAAGGCAGGCCGATGCTGAATACGGAATGGCTCAATCGCGTTCTGGATAACATGATTAAGGATAATCTGCCATTGTTTCACGAAAAGCGCATCGGCAGTTACAGCTGGGGCCTTGTGGCGGGGAAGATGCAGCATTTCCTTCCGTGGGACGAGCTGTACAACAATCCTGCCCTGCCTTTGCGGCGCTGGCAGCATGATCTGTTCGATGTATACCACACCCCGTATGATCCCGAAGAAATCGCTCTTATGAAAGCGCTCAGGCCTCAAAAAGATTAAAGCGTGGGGGACAGGCGCATGTTATCCAGCCAGCGGATAGGAACGCAGTCCCGGGGCGCGCTGTTTTCCGCAGCGACGCGCTTGGTTTTCCGCTGAACAGGCATATCCGGCGGCTCGGCAACTGAAGAACCCGAAGACGATTGACCGGATGACCTCCCTTGCCTGCCAGGCATGTCCGCCCGTGGGGAAGACGCCGAGCGATCCATACGATTGATCCGCAGCCTCTCCGGCGCTGAAACACCGCTCCCGGAGAGGCGCTGTATAAAACCGTTACTCAATAAAATACGAAGAAGATGATCGGATCCTGAGCAATGACGGAATGAACATGGATCAGATCAGCAAAGGTTTCGCGCAGACGGCGGCCTGCGCCGGCGCGGTGGCATACGGATCCTCAGAGCGGTCTCTTCTTCATGTCTTATATGACCGACCTGCCGAAGCGATACGGAGAATCCACAGGCAAGCTGTGCCTGTCAGTGGTTTCGGCCTCGCAGCCGGAGATTATCCGCCACCGCGCGATCGATAACGGCATTGGGCAGGCGCGGAACCTGCAGTGCACGGCGCACTACCTCATGGAGTAGGCAGAACGTGCATGATGTACACTACAACTCGCGGGGACCTGGCGGCGTTTCATCGGGATTACGATTTTATAGGCGATTCAGTTTCTAAGCGGACGCAAGCTCTTTTCAGAACGGATGAAGGTGACGTGCGCTTGGACAACGCCTCCTTTCGGGCATGGCTGGCGCTGCTATTGCGTGGCAGAGGATATCCCTTGCCTGAATCCGCGCCCGGTGATATAATGAACATGACGACAACCGGCGCGGTAAAACGCATGAGTCTCAGGTTTGCGCCGCGCTGTTTGCCCGGATGTCTCTCTGACGAACCTGCACTTCGCACAGACCCTGTGCCGTTGACTACAGCGGCTTTCTGCATCTTTGTTATAACCCTGCCGATTATCGGAAAAGAAATCAACATTATGCTCTACGCTATTTCACAGATTGTTGGGATACTCGGGTTGGTCTGCTCCTTGCTGTCATTTCAAATGAAAAAGCGGAAGCGGATCATGGCGTTTCAAATGACAGCCAGCCTGCTGTTTTCCACACAGCTCTTCCTTCTGGGAGCCGTTACGGGCGGATGCCTTGACCTGATTTCTTTTTTCCGGACGATCGTCTTTTCTCAGAATGGGAAAAAGTGGGCGTCTTCCCGTTGGTGGTTATATGCTTTCATCGTTATCATGATCTTTGCCGGGGTTTTTACTTGGAAAAATGCCTGGGATATCCTTCCCATCGTCGGGTCCGTTCTCTCCACGATCGCCCTCTGGATGAAGAGCGAAAAGAGAATCCGGGTCATTTCTCTTGGCGTAGGTCCTTGTTGGCTGATATACAACCTGGTAAAGGGCGCATGGTCCGGCGCAATCAACGAAGTGCTGGCAATGACCTCCATCGTGATCGGTTTGCTGCGTTATGATATGCGAAACAGATCGGAAGCCCCGTGATTGTACTTTAGCCTTTTTTGAAAGACAGGCGATGCAATTCTGTGTTTTGCCCGCCATAATGTCGCCTGCCAGGCAGAATGTGCCATTTTGGCATAGAGGTTCTTTGTAGGAACCAACCATAATTCCTGTAATTCTGTTTCTGCCATGATAGTTTTGAGTCGGAGCAACTACATCCAGCCGGGGAGGAGAAAAAGAGGGAACTGAAAGCAGATGCAAAAGCGACCTATACAGACGGGTGACTCTTGAGAGAGGTTTGTGACGAACAAGAAAGCTGCCCGCCGGGACTCCAGCCGCCCTTGTACGAAGAAGAATGGAACCTGCTTGTGTAATACCAAATTCCGGGCAGACCTGCGGGGATTCGTGAAATGAGTTCCCCAAGCCGCACACAAACCTGTTTCTGCAAAGACGGAAGTAAGACTTGGGGGAAAAAGCCCGCCTGGAGGTCTTGATGATATATCAATATGATGTTTTGTTCGCCGCTTGTTTCTGGCAACACAGTCCGTCCGCTGCTGGAAGAGATCCGGGCGGGGCTGACCCAAGAAGGGCGATAATTCTCCTTCTTCTGCGGCTATGGTTCCAATGCTGCCGGCGTCCTCGCGGCCTTGGGTGTGGAGGATGTTTTTCTGCCGGAAACGGCGGAACAGCATACGCCTGTCGGTGTGAAGCTGATCTTTGGACGCTGGGGTTTGGATGACGGCGAAGCATTCTATAAAATCAATCCGATGTATCAGAGCACTCATCAGCTTTGCGCGATGGAACGGCTGACCTTTGAACCCTCGCCCGCGATTTGTCCACTGCGCTTTGAGAAAATGGACGCGGACGGCAGGATCGCCGAGGAAGAGTTGTTTTCCCTGTTTAACGATGTGATCGATGCCTATGACGCGCTGGTGGAAGAGTATCCCGAAGCTGAGGATGAGGCGGCATAAGGAAACGAAAAGCGTGATCAGAATAGTGAGGAGAAAAAACAATGAAGAGAAATGTCAACTTGCAGAAGAAGTGTTTCGCCCTGTTGCTGGTGCTTTGCTCCGTCGTTTCACTGTTTTCTCCGCTTCCGGTGCTGGCGGCGGCTCCTGTGGGCTATATGCCCGGCGTAACGGAAGAAATGACAGCCCCGGCCTTCTGGTCTGACTTGACGGGCGATCCGGACGCGCTGCTGGCCACGGCAGACGACATCGCCCGGATCAATGCGGCTGCTGTGGCGGGAGAAGGTACAAACCGGCACGATATGAGAAGCCTCGCGGAAACATACAACGGCGTATCCATGAACGAATCGCTGCAAAAGAGCACCCAGGACGATGTCAATTACTATCTGGGCTGGGTCTGGGATCAAACCGGCAAAAAGATGACCCAGGAAGATTTTGATCCCATCATTGCCAACTGTATCGATCCCAACGCCGCGGAAGAAATGCCCGTGCGCTGGGGAATCGCTGTGAACCGCACAGAGCTGCTCACATTCCCATGGGATGGGCAGATTCTTGACGATCCCGTGGACTATGACTTTGATTACCAACCCCTGGTGGGCATCCGGGTGGATGAACCGGTGGCGATTTATTCCACCTCCGTGGACGGGAGATTCTTCCGGGTTTCCACCTCCTGCTGTACGGGCTGGGTACGGGTGGATGATATCGCCATCTGCAGGGACAAGGAAGAATGGCTGTCCGCCTGGGATATCCCGGCGGAAAAGCGTCTGGTGTTCTGGGGCGACAAAATGTATACCGATTATTCCAAAACCGCCGTGGAAACCGTTTGCCGGCTGATCACCATGGGCACAGTGCTGGAACGGATGGACGAAGCAGACCCCGACGCGCTGGTCATCAACCGCCTGCCGCTGCACAACTATGCCGTATACCTGCCCATTCGGAACGAGGACGGCAGCTACGGAAAAACCCCGGCCCTCATCAATGCCCGGGAAAGGGTGAGCGAGGACTATCTTCCCCTGACTGCCCGGAACTTGGCGATGGTGGCGCTGGCTTCCCTGGGCGACGCTTACGGCTGGGGCGCGGGTCTGAACAACGAGGACTGCAGCAGCTTGAACCATACAATTTTCTGCTGCTTCGGGCTGGACTTGCCCCGGAATGGCACCTGGCAGTGGCTCATGGATTTTCCCAAGGCAGAAATCGCCAATTATACCCTGGAAGAAAAAGAAGCGCTGCTGGATGCGCTGCCCATGGGCGCGCTGCTCAATTTCCCTGGCCATCAGATGATGTATCTGGGGAAACATGCCGGCAGCTATTATGTGGTCAGCACCGTCAGCAGCATCATGAGTCCGTGGAGCGGTAAGCGCCAACGCACCCGGGACGTACAGATCAATACGCTGGATATCAAGCGGGCCAACGGAAAAACCTGGATGCAGGCGCTGAGCAAGGTGTATGTGCCGTGGCTGTACATGGATGAAGGGGAGGAAGCCGCGCTGAGTGAACTGCCCGCGTATCATGAAGCCACGGCGTTCTGCCTGGAAAAGGGTCTGATCGACGCCTATCCCACCGGCTATTTCCTCCCGGAACGCGCGGCGACCGTCGCAGAAGCTGTTCAAATGCTGTGGCGGATCGCCGGAAAAACGGAACCGGATATGACCCAGGAAGGCTTTGCGGATGTCACCAGCGGTTCCGAAGATGAAATAGCGGCGCTGTGGGCGAAGCAAACGGGAGTATATGCGGGGATGGACGGAAGATTTCAGGCCAACGCGAACCTGACCTGGGATGCCGTAAAGATCATGGCAGAAAAACTACTGCATGAAGATGTGATTGGTGAGCATCCAAACGCTGAGGCGCTCATGACCCGGGCCGAACTGGCCAGCGTTGCCCAGCCTGTCAGCGAGGCATGGGAAGCGCGGCACCCAGCGATGCCCGCCGATCCCTTCGGTGCGGCCAGCGCCAATGCGCCGTATTATTCCAAGCCCTGCAACGAGCGTCTGGCCTCTCTGCCGGAAGCGCTGATGCGGATGGCAGAGGGCGGATATTCCTGGGAATATGAGTATGTGATGGACAAACCCGCCTACGCTCTGACCCTGATGGATTACGCCAATATCTATTCTTTCATCCACACACACGAGTTGGATCAGGATGCGCTGCGGGAGGTTTTGTCCGATGCTGACAAGATGGTGCACCGCAGGGCGTTCACGGAGGAAGAAATCGACCTGCTGCTGGGCGAAGATCAGGCGGCTGCCATGGCGCATTTTGCTTCCCCCAGCACCATCGTGATGGGTGAGAAGGGCTACAGCGAAAAATGGATGTACGATCATCCCATCGAACAATGGGCAGCGGAAGGCATCACGCCTGAAATGGTGATCTCCGTGCAGGAGAATTACTACAATCCCCTCTTTACCCAGGAAGCGGCAAAGGCGTTCAGCCAGAAGCTGTATTATTTCACCGGTGTCCTGACCCCTGTCAGATTGGGACAGTGGAATCCCGGGAACGTGAAGCCCGACGGTTCTGTGGCGGAGGACACGGACGAAACCGGCGTCATGCTGGACGTGATCGAATTCTGCCAGTATCCAGATTATCCCACCGGCTGCGAAAGCGTTTCGCTGTATATGCTGCTGAATTATTACGGCGTGGACGTGACAGTGGATCAGATTTATGATGAACTGTCGGAAAAACAGGGATTAGACCGCCTGCAGTATCCCGAGATTTGTACGGGGCCCGTGAAACACCTGCCCATTGATGACTTGGGCAAAAGTTGTTTTGTGCAAAAATGTCAACCCTCGGATTTGATGGAGTACATACCATACAATAAGGCATAGATCTCCCCGCAGGACGCGGCCCCATTCTACATATGGGAAGAAAGGCTTCTGCTTCCTCTGAAAGCTGCAGTTTCCCCCCAAATTCCATCAAAGAGAAGTATCCAGGCAGAAGCATTGCGCAAGCTTTCCATATCAAAATGCTTACGGGGATCGTAATAAAGGATACCGCTACGACCTTTTGCCGAAACGAGACCTTGGAACCGACAAGCTCAGCAATACAGGCGAGCATCACGACGCCCAGATACAGATAGCTGAACCCGAAAGTCGCTCCGCGCCGATATACGCCGGCGGCATCGACGACGAAATAGATTGGGAAAAGGTATTTGCCAGCTTGATCAGCACATCAGGAATCAGCATGACATTCAGCGCTTTCTTGACGTTCCTCAGCCTTCAGCTGTCGATTCCCAGCGTGTTGGTCACATAGTGCCAGAACAGATAGATCACAACGGAACCGTTGGCATACAGAAGCGCGTTCGCCAGCCGGTTTCAGAACGCATAAGCCGCCAGCCCCTGCAAAAGTCAGGAGTTGGCGTCGAAAAACAGCGCGAAGGTATTAACGAGCACGAGGGTGTTGAACAATACCGTGTTCTCGCACAGACCGTTGGAATCCATCATACATCCGAAATAGACCACCGCGCACACGGCAATGGAAACCGCGTTCGTGCTGACGTTGAATACCCATGTGGTTTCCATTTCGGAAAAGCCGCGAACGATGCAAAGGATGACGGTCAGCGCGAACAGAAGAAGGGCTACTACAAAACCCAGCGCCATAAGCTTTTTGAACTTGAAAACCTTTGTTTTGATGGTATTCTCCAAGAATCGATTTTCCGCTCTGGGAAGCGCGGAAAAGAAGAACTACGGCGTTTTGCCTTTTTGGCTACCGTCATACCATAAGTTGCCGGCGTTTGAAAGAGACGGGATTTTTCGAGCCGGATGCCGAGTTCGCTTCACGCGGTGCGAGTGGATTGAAACTGCGATGTCAGGGAGGCCAACGCTGGAATGCCCGTCTCCTATTGACAAAAAGTGGACGGCTGGGTTATAATTCGATTAACCAAAATGAGAGGGTAATACTTGGCGCATGAAAACTGCGCCGGGAATAACGACGAGAGGGAGAATGAACATGAGGAAGGTACTGGCAATCCTGCTGACTCTGGCGCTTTTGCTGTCGACGGTGGCGGCACTGGCGGCGAATACGGACAAGGCGACGGTGAAGGAAGTGCAGACCGCGCTGAACGAGGCTGGCTACAACTGCGGCACGCCGGACGGCATCGCGGGCAACATGACGGCGTCGGCCATCTCGGCCTACCAGAAGGACAAGGGCCTGGAAGTGACGGGCACGATCACCGATGAGCTGCTGTCGTCGCTGTTCCCCACAGAGGACGAACCCGAGGCGGAACCGGCAGAGGAGCCGAACAATTCCGGCGCCAATCTAACGAGCAACGGCACTGCGGATGAGGATGGAAACAATGCGAGCGGCGTGTCCGTGAGCTATGACGAAGCGGGGAACGCCGTTTTCACGAAC
>JAEEGL013357865.1_pt1 | contig 13181 bp, 12 predicted proteins | sample 9134231 | NCBI WGS metagenome assembly JAEEGL01 (sample SAMN16246548, study PRJNA631951) | gut metagenome | biome: gut microbiome; feature: rumen; material: fiber-attached | host: Bos | place: Iran: Karaj | collected 2018-10
AGTCCATGTAGAGCCATGTGAGCATTGCCCATGTGACCTTGAGCGCAAGGCCCTCCGCCTCGTGCGCCTTGACGGCCTCGTCGCCGTCCTTGAATCGTTCCCAGTTCTTCATAGGTGTTGTCCCTTTCTTGTTGGAGTTAGTTGCGCCTTTGGGGCCCGCTGGCGCGAGGCGGTGGCCGGTTTTCGTGCTACCCCGGTTCTTCCTAGGCGCCCTTGAAGGGCGTGAAGTGGTTATTGCGCCTCCTTGCCGTCGGCGGTGTTGCGCTGGGCCTGCGGCGCGTCGGTGGTGTTGCAGCGCTGCTCCTGCAGCGCGTCGAACCTTCGCTCGATGCGGTCGAGCCTTGCGCCGACGCGCTTCTCAAGGCGCGCCAGCGCCAGGGAGATAAGGATCATCAGGCAGAGCATGTCAATCGTCTTCATTATTATTCTCCTTGCTGGTTAGTCGGGCGCCTGCGCGCCGCGCTTTGCTATAATGGCTTGCCATGGACAGTTTGACCTACAAAATCCTTGCCGACCTCGACAAGAGGCCTCGCCGCCTCTTCGGCACCTTCCTCCGCGACAGCGACGCCGTGGAGGCTCTCTACCCCGACGAGCGGGGCCTGTACGACGCGGGCCTTCTCCATATCTGCCGCGACCGCCCCGGCGGTGATCTCTTCCTCTTCGTCTCCGTCCTCGGCAGGAAGGAGCTGGAGAGGCGCAGGCACATTGTCCGCCGATGGTTCCTGAAGCGCCTCGACACGATCCTCACGGCCGCCGTCACGGCGGTTGCCGTCTCCGTCGCGACGGCCTGGGTCACGGCGCATTTCGCCGCGGCAAAGGAAATGGCTCGCCGGACCGGCGACGCAGAGTGCCGTGACGGCCGAAACGCCGATGACGGCCAGCCGCTCGCCGAGGCCCATTATGCGAATGCCGTTCCAATCGCCGCCGTGCAGCAGCAGCGCGCCGAGTGACTTCCGTCCCGTCCCGGCTTTGTCCTTGTTCATCATCGTTCCTCCTGGTTGTTCCCGCTATGCTTCGATCTCCGCGAGCGTCTCGTCGATGTATTCCTTGAAGCGGCGCATGGCCTCGATTCGGACTTCCCGGCACGTGCATTCGCAGCCACGGTACCAGACGCACTCGTCGCCCTCCTGCGGCGGGTCCACGTAGCCGCGGAAGAACGGGCATTTCGTCGGCCACTTCGAGGGGAAGACGGAGCAGTTCGCACTGATCCCAACCTCGCGGTTGCGGAAACCGTTCCCGTCCGCCTCGGCGTCGATGTCGATGTATATGTACGGCAGAGTCTTCTGCTTCTGCTTCATCATTGTTCCTCCTAGATTCCAAGTTTCCTTTTTCCGTTTGCCGGCCCTGCGGGGTGTGAACCACCCTTGGGCAAAAAAACAAAGATCGAAGACGCCTATGAGGTGTGAACCACCTCTCGCCAAATTAAAAACATCGCGACCTCCTCAATGGAAGCCTCCATTTTGTCGGCGAGCGCTTGAAGCGCTTCCAAGTCAAAAGAGGCAAGCCGAACATCGAGTTCCTTTTTCATTTTTCCCCCCGTATCTTTGCCCAGTTCTCGGCAATCAGCCGCTTGATTTCGGCCTTGTCTGCATCTGTGAGTTCAACATCCATCAGCGCGTCGCCGAGGATGTGCCTTGCCCGCGTTGCTGGCGGCTCCGCATGTTGTGCGGCATCTTTCACCAGCTGCTGGAACATTGGCATCGGTATTCGCAGTTTTAGCTGCTTGATGGCTCCATTTTCTTGGTTGCTCATGGTTTCCTCCTTGAAAAATTATGCATCCATTATAGCAGGTGTGAACCACCTTTGTCAAGAAAATTTTTTTATGATTTTGAAAAATTTTTAAGAAAAGTCTGGAAAACTCGTCGGGGAAGTGGTAGAATGGTTGGCATGGAAATGGAGAAGGGCAATGGCTGCTTTGACGCTTGACATAGATGACAGGCTGGCCGCTGACGCGGCCGCCGTGTTCGGCGCCTCCGGGCTCGGGCTCCCCGAGGCCGTCACGCTGTTTTTCCGCCGGGCCGCCGAGGAGCGCAGGGTGCCGCTTGCGGATCCCGATCCGTTCTACTCAAAGGAGAACATGGCCTGGCTGATGCGGGCGATGCGTGACCGGGAGCGCGGCGTCAACTTCCACGAACACGAGCTGGTGGATTTGCCCGATGAGGAAGCTGTGGCACGATAGTGCCTGGGCGGACTACGAGTTCTGGCAGGGCCAGGACCGGAAGACGCTCCGGCGCGTGAACGCCCTCGTCCGCGACATCGAGCGCAACGGCTATGGCGGAATCGGCAAGCCGGAGCCGTTGCGCGGGGATTTGTCCGGCTGGTGGAGCGTCCGCATAGACGACGCGAACCGCATCGTGTTCCGCATCGGCGGCGACCTTCTTGAAATCCTCGCCTGCCGCGGCCACTACGGCGGGCGCTAGGCGGCTTCCCGCCGCGATTTTTTTTTGTTGACACACTTCTTGTGACGTGGTATCATGTCGTCAGTCGTGGGGTGAACGGCGAAAGATTGAGAATATTGGAAAAACACTGCGACTAATGGCCTAACTCGTTGCGCAAGACCTTTCGAATCCCACCCCCTCCGCCATTTTTTTTGCCCGCCTCCCGGGCGCTTGCGCCGGAACAAAGAAATGTGCCAATGTGAAAATGTTGCCAATGCCAAAACCCAATACCCAACTCGAGTAGCGGCATTGATAATTGGCAACATTGGTATTGGCTGTTTCCACATTTCCACAATTTCATCTCCCCGTTCCCCGTTCCCTGTTTCCCCCTATTTTGCTAAACTGTTTACCATGAAATTTTCGATGGGAAAATCGGTTTTGCCTTTCGCGGCGGCTCTCATTGCCGCGCTGGCTGGGTGCATGACGCCCGAACGCGCCATGCGCGAAACCGATGAGGCCGGCACCAGACTGGCCGCCGAAGCCATGGCGGCCGTGTCCGGCGCGACAAATGAGTTCGCCATCACGCGCCCCGCCGAGCGCCTTCGCCTGCGCCTCCTCGCCGAGCCGGACCTCGACGCCGACACCCGCGCCGCCCTCACACCCACCAACACTCCCGCCCTCCCATCAACCAACACTCCCGCGCCCGCGTCCCTCACCCTCTCCCTTGCCGACGCATTGCGCATCGGCGCGGAGAACGACAACGGCTATCAGTCGAAGAAGGAGTCTATCTTCCTAGCCGCCCTCGACCTTGACCTCGCCCGCCATCAATTTGAAAACACCTTCGCCGGCATCCTCTCCGGCGGCGCGGATGGCACCCGCACCAGCAGCGGCGGCGAGTCCACGCGCGAAACATCCCTCTCCGCATCCGCCAAGCCGTCGGTTTCCCGCAAGTTCAAGAATGGCGCGAATGCCATGGCCTCATTCGGCGTGGACATAATAAAGCTCCTCTCCGGCGGCCACGGCAGGACGCTCGGCCTCACCGGCGACTTCTCCGCAACCGTCCCGCTGCTGCGCGGCGCTGGCAGGCTCGTCGCGACCGAGGGCCTAACGCAGGCGGAGCGCGACCTCATCTACGCCGTTTACGACTTCGAGGGCTACAGGCAGAGCTACGCCGTAGAGGTCGCCTCGGCCTACTACGGGCTGCTGAAGACCGAGCAGAACCTCATCGCTCTCCGCGAGAACGGCGAGCGACTCTCCGCCAACTACGACCGCGCCAAGATGCTCTACGATGCCGGGCGGCTTTCGCAGGTGGAGCTTGACCAGACTCGCCAGGACTTGCTCTCCACCGGCGACAAGATCGTGTCGGCGGAGAAGTCGCGCCAGTCCGCGCTAGACGCCTTCGCCATCACGCTGGGCCTGCCCGTGGGCGTGCCGCTTGCGCTGGACATGGGCGAGCTAGACGCGCTCTCCGCCGACATGGCGGCCCCGCAGGTTGAGGAGACGTCGGCGGTGGCGCTGGCCCTGACCAACCGCTTTGGCCTTGTCGTCAGCCGCATGAAGATCGATGACGCCGAGCGCGCGGTGGCAATTGCGCGCGACGGCCTCCGCGCCTCGCTGGGTCTTAAGGTCGATGCCGGCTGGAACTCCTCCAAGCCCAGCGGCGGCGGGCGCACGGAGAAGAACAGCGCCGCCGCTATGCTCACCTCCGATCTTCCGTGGGAGCGCACCTCCGAGCGCAACGCCTACCGCGCGGCGGTAATCGCGCTTGACGCGGGACGGCGGGCGCTTGAGGCCGAGGAGGACTCCACGCGCCAGATAATCCGCGACGACATCCGCGCGCTCAACTCGGCCTGGTCTTCCTTCGAAATCCAGCGCGAGGCGCTTGAAGTGGCGCAGCGCCGTGTGCGCAGCACCACGCTCTTCCAGCAGGCCGGGCGCTCCAGCACCCGCGACTTGCTTGAGTCCGAAGCGGCCCTGCTTTCGGCGCGGAACGCCGTGGTGGCGGCGGTTGTCGATTACCGCATGGCCGGCCTTCGCCTTGAGCGCGACATGTCCGCGCTCAGGATTTCCGAATCCGGCCTCATCGAGTCGTCCCCCGAGCCGTAAAAAACGAGGCTTTTTGATCAAGGCGCTTGCGCCGGAACAAAGAAATGTTGCCAATGTGAAAATGTTGCCAATGCCCAAACCCAATGCCCAATTCGAGTAGCGGCATTGATAATTGGCAACATTGCTATTGGCCGTTTCCACATTTTCATCTCCCCCGTTCCCCACCAGAGCGCGTCAGCGCCAAACTTTTGTTTCTTCCAAGTTTTTTGTGGAAGCATTAGCAGTCTCCGCTGCGAGTATTCATGGCGCTACCGCGCCGAAGTTGGGAAATCGTCGGGAGCCGGGATTCGGTAGCCGGGAGCCGCAGCGGGATTCGGGATTCGGGAGCCGGGCGCTGCCGGTAGTTTTTTACTGGGCCTGACGGCCCGACGATGGTGGGCGATCTTTGCGCGAAGCATGCGGAAGCGGGCTTCGCCCAGCGGGCCGGATCGCCTTCGGCGCCCGCTTGGCGCAAGCCCTTGCTTCTTCCGCCTGCTCCGCGCCCTTCACGGAAAACTTCCAAACATCCAGGGCGCTTGCGCCAAACATCCAACCTTCCCTGTTCCCCGTTCCCTGTTCCCCGTTCCCTCGAAAAAAATTTTTCACGCTCAAATTTTTATTCTTGACAACCCATCCTCTTTAAAGTAGAATGGGTGTAACTTTTCTCACTAACCAAGAACTAGGAGTTAATAAACTAATGAAACCATCATTGCTAAACATTAGCAAGGCTATGGCCTTCGCGACCGCTATTGGTGCGGCCTCCGCGGCATGGGCCACTGTGTTCCCAGGCTCGACTGACTTCGAGGATGTCACGTTGCCTGACGATTACACCGAAGAGGCGGCTGCGGTGATAAGTCAAATAGATACACCGCCAGATGTCGCCAGTCGTCCTGCACATTATAATTATGCAAGTTCGCGGACCAATGTCCTGGAAATTGACACTGGCGCGGACGCTCCTGTCTTCCGCGAGCTGAATGCCGACGGCACTGCCGAGGAAGGCACCATCTATGTGGATATGCTCGTCAAGCCGACTGCTATCTTCGCCCCTGACGCATCTCCTACCCCTGGCTCTACGGATAAGCTACTCGTTTATTTTAAGGAATATCCAGCTGGCACAACCAACCTCTGCGTTTATGCGGGGTATAATAATGATGGGTTGACCAATGGCGAATGTCTAGTGTCCGCGCAACTGCCCGTTGACAAGGACAAGTGGTATCGCCTTGTCATTGAAGCAAAAGAAGTGGATTATTATCCGTGTTTCAATGTTTATCTAGGCGGTTACGGGACCGACTTCCTTTGCAAGAGGAATGGAGACCCTGATTTCTATTCTCTCCTTATTCCGGATAATTATGATCCTGAAAATCCATTGCCATCTGCGGTCGCCAAGGTCGGCTTTGCCGGTTCGGGCTTCGTCGATGACTTTGTCGCTTCCGACATTGACCCGGACGCAGTGGTTACGGTCTCGTGCACTCTCTCCTGGCCGACGACGCTCACCTCCGTCTCCTACACGCTTGACGGCGAGGATGGCGATGCCCTGACGATTGCCAACGGCTCAGCGACAATTCAAGGCACCAATGGCGCCCCCGTCACGCTGACTGGCTCAATTGGCTATGCCTCCAAGACAGTGAACGGTTCGATTTCTGAAAATGGCACAATCTCCCTCCCGGCGATTGACATCAGCTACTACTTCCCGCTCACGGCCACCGCTGATCAGGACGGCACCGCTGAGCATCCGTATGAAATCGCGGACGTGAATGGCCTCTATGCCCTCCAGGCCGCTGTCGCGGCTGGCAAGGCCGGCAACCTTGTCTATGCCCAGACCGCCAACATCGACTTCACGGGCGAAGCTCCTTTTGCTGGCATCGGCACGTATGCGGCCAACCTGAACAGCGGCGTCGCCTTCACCGGCACCTACGACGGCCAAGGCTACAAGATTTCAAACATCGACTTCACACAGCGCAACTATGGTGGCGTCTTCAACCAGGTGAAGGGCGGCACAATCAAGAACCTCACCGTTGAGAACATCACATGCAGCGGGTTCAATTCGTCTGCAAATAGCGGTGAATGGGGTTGCGCCATCGTCGGTAACGCCGGTCAAGGCGCAACGCTCAATGGACTCACGGCGATGGGAACCTTCGGTTCGGCTGGGACGCCTTGCACGCACAACGTAGCCGGTATCGTGATTCGCACATGCGGCGGCGCTTCAAACACTGTCAACAATGTCAAGATGCTTGAAACGCTGGTGAAGGACTGCACGAACAACGCGACGCTCTACGGCTCCTACACCAAGTGCGCGGGTATTTGCGCCCTTTCGCAGGATCAGAATGGCGTAGCGAACGACTATGTTCTGTTCGACGGCTGCGTCAATAATGCCAACATCGCCATGGTGGCAGGCAAAGGCACGGAAGGCCGCGATGGCCTTTCGGGTATCATTGGCTATGTGTCCGATGGCACGAAGATCAAGGACTGCGTGAACAATGGCACCTTGACCTCGGTTCTCGCGACTGCGAAGATCGGCGGCATCGTCGGTTGGGCGCAGGGCCGCACGCTCGATGACCTCGGCGGTAACAAGAATCCGGCAGCTGCGAAGATGATTGGCGATCCGTCTGGCTCGACGATCACCGGCTTCAAGTACGCGACGGTTGACAACGACGTCGCCACGACGATTCCGCCGCCCTACACGCTCGCCGCCAACGAGACCTACCTGCTCGAAGGCAACGTCGCGGCTTCCGAGACGCCGGTTGCCACGCTGACGGCTGTTGGCGACACAATCGCGTTCGACACGGCGCGCGGCTACACGTTCGCCGGCACGGTCGGCAACTCTGGCGCGGCCGGCATCCCGACGGTGACTACGAAGGGCACGGTGACCTACTACACGGCCGGATACTTCCCGCGCACGGATACCGCCGGCCAGGACGGCACCGCCGAGCATCCGTTCGAGATCGCCGACCTTGACGACCTCCAGGCCCTCCAGGCCGCCGTGGCGAACGACGTCGGCCGCGATTTGGCCTACGTCCAGACCGACGACATCGCCCTGACCGCCGCTTGGCCGGGCATCGGCGTTGATGCTGGCAAGGATAAAACTGATGCAGCCTATGCAGCTGGGGCGTTCGCCGGCACCTACGATGGCGGCAACTACACCATATCCAACTTCAGCATGGTGGACGGTGTGGATTATGGCGGGTTGTTCAACTCGATCAATAACGCCACGGTCAAGAACCTCAAGATGTCCTGGGGTTCCAGCACCCTGTGCTCGAATTCTTCCAGCAGCGGTGACGATACTGGCGCAACCTTTGTCGGCACGGCAAAGGGTTCGACGCTCCAGAACCTCACCGCCCTTGCGGGGACCGTGACGACCGTTACGGCCTCGAAGGACATGGCCGGCATCGTCGGTTATGTGTATGCTGGCTCGACGATTGAGGCCTGCACGAACGAGCTCAATATCACCTCGTTCAAGACCAGCCGCAAGTGTGGTGGCATCGCCATCATCACGCAGCTCGGTTCTGGAAACGCGATCTTCCGGAACTGCTACAACAGCGGTACTGTCACAACACCCGGTACAGCGTATAGGGAAGGTGGTATTGTCGGATACGTCAATGTTGCCACCACGATTGACGGTTGCGAAAACACCGCGAATGTCAAGCTCTTCCACGTCGAAGGCAGTCCGATCGTTACTGTGACCGGCACGAACAAGGGCTATGCGGGCGTCGCCTCGAACGACAAGGGCGTCAGCGGCCTCTACTTCGCGACGGTCAGCGGCGATGTCGCCACGTTCGTGGCCGACAACGCCCTGGCGCTCAACGGCGAGTACAAGGTGATGTCCACGGGCGCGACGGCGACCTTCAACTTCACCGCCCCCGGCACGATCTCGTTCGACACGAACCTGGTGCAGGCGGTGACGTTCGCCATCACCGCCGCCGAGGAACTCACCCTCACCGACGCTACGGCGAATGGCGTGGTCACCTACACGGCGACTGGAGCCGGCGACGACGACGACTATGTGGTCACGATCAACGGCTCCGACGTGGTTATCACGCCGTCCGCCGAGGATTTGGCGGCTGTTCAGGCTGCGGTCATCGCCGGTGGCGGCACGCTTGACGTGACGGATGTCGCGGCGGTCAATGCGGCTCTGGCGGCTGAGATTGGCTCGACGGGCATTCCGTCCTGGCAGGCGCTCTTCCTCGGTCTCCCGCCGACGGAAGCCGGCCTGGAGTCGTTCAAGATCGCCTCGATCTCGTTCAACGAGGACGGCGAAATTGTCATGACGCTGCCCGCCGCCGTGTCGCCCAAGACCGGCCGCGGCGTGAACATCGCGCTCAACCTCATGGGCTCCGACGACCTCTCCAGCTGGACGTTCATCGAGGCGGCGACGGGCACGACGTTCGCGCCAGTGATGCCCGCCTCTGGCGAGACCAAGAAGTTCTACAAGGTCGTCGCGGTGTTCTCGGCAACCGACGCCGAGTAGTTCGACTCGGGCGGGGGCGGAGGCTCCGCACGGAGTACTCCCCCCGCCCCTTCAGGGCACCTCCTCTCGGAAGGGGGCGAACACCCTTGGCGCTTTGCGCCACCCGTCTCGGGGCGAACACCCCGGCGCTTCGCCCCCCTCCCCGCCGGGAGGGGGGCTTTTCACCGAAACCCACGCGGTCCGGGGGAGGTGCAACGCACCGTCGGTGGCACACCACCGCCCCCGGACCGCACGTTTTCCCCCACACCATGACAGGACGCCTTTTCGAGATTCGCGAGTTCACGCTCCATGACGGCCCCGGTGTTCGGACTACCGTCTTCCTGAAGGGATGCCCCCTGCGCTGCGCGTGGTGCCACAACCCGGAGGGGCAGCGCTTCGAGCGCGAGACAATGCGCCGCCGAGACGGCGAGTCCGTCCCCTGCGGCGAGGACTGGTCGGCCGCCGACCTCGCCACGGAGCTGCTGCGAAACGCCGACATTTTCACGCAGAGCGGAGGCGGCGTGACCTTTTCCGGCGGTGAACCGCTCGCACAGGCGGCGTTCGTCGCGGAGGTCGCCGACCTGCTGACTGCGGGGGGCGTCCGTTCCGCGCTGGAGACCAGCGGCCACGCGCCGGAAGCGGACTACCGCGCGGTTGTTTCCCGCATGGCGTTCGTCTACCAGGACCTGAAACACCACGACGCGGAGGCCTTCCGGCGATGGTGCGGCGGCGACCTCGCCCTTGTGCTGCGCAACCTCGAATGGCTGCGCGGCGCCGGAATCCCGTTCATCGTCCGGGTGCCGTGCATTCCGGGCGTCAACGACACACCGGCCGACCGCGAGGCGCTGCTTCGACTCGCGGGTTCCTCCCCGACGATGCAGGGCGTCGAGTTCCTCCCCTACAACGCCGCCGCCCCGGCCAAATACGCCATGCTGGGGCGGGCGTATCCGCTCGCCCCTTCCATCTCTTCCCCCTAACCTCTACCCTCTAACCTTTCCCCGAACCTTCCCCATGCATTTCCATCTCACAGGCATCGCGGGCGTCGGCATGAGCGCCCTTGCCGAAGCGCTTCTCGATGTCGGCGCCACGGTTTCCGGTTCCGACAGGCTCGTGGACTCCGGACGCGAGACGCCGGTGGTCCGGCGCCTTCGGGCGCAGGGCATCCGCATCGTCCCCCAGAACGGGTCGGGGCTCGGTCGGGACACTGCCGCGCTCGTTGTCTCGACGGCGATCGAGTCGGACAACGCCGACATCGCGCGCGCCCGCGCACTCGGCATTCCGGTGCGGCACCGTTCGGACGTGCTGGCGGAGGTCATCGGGGACCGGCCGCTCATCGCGGTGGCGGGCACGTGCGGCAAGAGCACGACGACGGCCATCCTCGGGACGATCCTGGAGGGGTGCGGCGCCGACCCGGCGGTGGTCAACGGCGCCGGCGTCGTCGCATGGCGCTCCGATTCGCGCACAGGGGCCGTGCGGAAGGGGAGGGGACCATGCGTGGCGGAGGTGGACGAGAGCGACCGCTCGCTCCTGCGCTTCCATCCGGCGCACGCCATAGTCACGAACGCCTCGGCCGACCACTTCCCGCTGGAGGAGACGCTGGCGCTCTTCGCGCGCTTCCGCGCGCAAGTCGGCGGCACGGTGGTGGACGGCACGGCGCCGGACCCTGCGCCGCCGGCGTTCGAGCGCGTCCCGTGGGGCTGCCGTTTCGCGTGGGAGGGCGTGGAATACGCCGTTCCGGTGCCGGGGCTGCACAACGAGATGAACGCCTGGCAGGCGGTGCGGATGGCGCTGGCGCTTGGATACCCGCCGGACGACATCGCGCGGGCGCTGGCGGGGTTCCGAGGCGTGGACAGAAGGCTGGAGCTCGTGGGGCGCACTCCGTGCGGCGCCGTGGTCGTGGACGACTATGCGCACAACACCGAGAAAATCCGCGCGGCGTGGCTCGCGCTGCGCGCCGAGGCGGAATCGGGGCGCGTGGTGGGGCTCTGGCGCCCGCACGGCTACGGGCCGCTGCGCCACATGCTGGGCGACCTGGCCGCGATGTTCGCCGAAACGCTGGGGCCGCGAGACAGGCTTTTCCTCCTGCCCGTCTACGACGCCGGCGGCACGGCCGACCGGTCGATCCGCACCGACGACCTGCTGGCGGCGCTGCGGGAGCGTGGCATCGCGGGGGCGGAGCTCGTGGCGGACCACGACGAGGCGGTGGCGGCCATGTCGGCGACCGCCGAACCGGGCGACGTGCTCCTCACGCTCGGCGCGAGAGACCCTGAATTGCCCGTCACCGCGAAGAGGCTTGCATCCTCTGCGGGGTAGGGTGTATACTGTCCGCGATTTTCGGCCGGCTTAGCTCAATGGCAGAGCACCTCATTTGTAATGAGGCGGTTGCGGGTTCGACTCCTGTCGCCGGCTCCATTTTTTGTGTTTCCCCTCTTGACGCCCCCCCGGTCCCGTGGCAAAATGGCGGCGCTTTCGCGGGAAACCGCGGCGGCACAGCGACAGACCCGCAAACCACCCATCAGGCGCAACACTTTTGCACGGTGTTTCGAGCGTATGTGTGTATTGCGTTCAGCCGCCACGCCGCCCGAGGCGCCCTGCCGAGCGCATCTTCTTGCCCTATTGTGTAATGGCAGCACACGGGTTTTTGGTACCTGGCGTCGAGGTTCGAATCCTCGTGGGGCAACCATCTCCCCCCTGACGGGGGGACAGACACCACCGCTTTCCATCCATGAAACTCTTCACTGGCAACTGCAATCCGGCGCTCGCGGCGAAAATCGCGGGCTACCTCGATTGCTCCCTCGCGGATGCCGACGTCGTCAACTTCCCCGACGGCGAGACCTTCGTCAAGATCAAGGACTCCGTGCGCGGCAAGGACTGCTTCGTGATCCAGTCCGTCTGCGGCCGTCCGAACGAGATGCTCATGGAGCTTCTCATCATGATTGACGCGCTCAAGCGCGCCTCCGCGGGCCGCATCACGGCCGTGATGCCGATCTACGGCTACGCGCGCCAGGACCGCAAGGACCAGCCCCGCGTGCCGATCACCGCCAAGCTCGTCGCCAATCTCCTCACGACCGCCGGCGCCAACCGCGTCCTCACGATGGACCTGCACGCGGCGCAGATCGTGGGCTACTTCGACATCCCGGTGGACCATGTGCACGCGTTCCCCGTGATCATGAAGTGGGTCAAGGACAAGAACCTTCAGAACCCCGTCGTGCTGGCGCCGGACACCGGCTCGGCCAAGAGCGCGCACGCCTACTCGAAGATGATGGGCTGCGACTTCGCGATCACGACGAAGGAGCGCAAGGGCGCCGAGGACGTCGAGGCGTACTCGCTCGTCGGCAGCGTCGACGGGCGCGACGTCGTGATCATCGACGACCTCACGAGCACCTGCGGGACGCTCTGCGCCGCGGCGACGATGGCCAAGCAGCACGGCGCGCGCAGCGTCGTCGCGGCCGTCACGCACGGCATGCTCAACGCCAAGGGCCTGGAGCGCCTCGCCTCGTCGGACATCGACGAGCTCGCGGTGACGGACACGGTGCCGCAGCACGACCTGGAGGGCACGAAGGTGCGCGTCCTCTCGGTCGCGGGCATCTTCGGCGAGGCGATCGACCGCATCCACAACAACAAGTCCATCCACAGCCTCTTCAACTTCTAACCCCCAACCACACAACCCCATGGCACAGCAAATCAAAGTCAATGCCGAAGTTCGCGAGTGCAGCGGTTCGTCCGCCGCCCGCCGCTACCGCAGGGCTGGAATCGTGCCGGCCATCCTGAACAAGGAGGACCGTTCGTCGACCAAGCTCTCGCTCAACGCGCATGATTTCGAGCGCATGCTGAGCAAGCACGTCAGCGAGCACCTGCTCGTGACGGTCTGCGTCGGCGGCGCCGAAACCCTCGCGCTCATCCACGAGGTCCAGCGCGACGGCCTCACCGGCCGCGTGATCCACGCCGACTTCGGCGAGGTGGACCGCACCAAGAAGATGCGCATCGAGCTGCCGCTCGTGTTCCTCGGCGAGCCCGTCGGCGTCACGCGCGACGGCGGCATCCTCGAGATCGGCGTCCACTCGGTCGAAGTCGAGTGCCTGCCCGAGAACGTCGTCGAGGACTTCACCGTCCAGGTCGGCGACCTCGAGCTCGACCAGCAGATCCACGTCCGCGACCTCGCGATCGGCCCCGAGTTCCAGGTGCTCACGCACGCGGACCTCACGGTCGCCTCCGTCCGCGCCCCGGCCGCCGCCCCGGCCGCCGACGACACCGCAGCAGCCCCTGCCGAGGGC
>JAEEGL015402405.1_pt1 | contig 13181 bp, 11 predicted proteins | sample 9134231 | NCBI WGS metagenome assembly JAEEGL01 (sample SAMN16246548, study PRJNA631951) | gut metagenome | biome: gut microbiome; feature: rumen; material: fiber-attached | host: Bos | place: Iran: Karaj | collected 2018-10
CCAGGAATAGTTGGGTTGGCTAATCCATTAAGAAAGTGCATGCAAAGTGGCGTTTTGACTTTCAAGTCAAAGCCTGCGGGTTATGATTACTCCTTAGCAGTTTAAGATAAGATCAACACTTTTCTTGAACATAGCCTTACCTTTTCCTCCATGCAGAACCACATCTACCAGATCCCTGAGTACCGCATCGTCAGGCATTTCTATTTTGTAGACGCCATTGTACACATCATCACCGGCGCACAGAGCACGCCTGTTATATCGAACAATTATCATAACTTCACCACGAAATCAGCTATCACCAATCTTATCTTATCATTTTCTGACCTCCAACATGATAAAACGACTTCTGCTGAAAAAAAGCACAGTTCTGAAAAGGACACGATATCTTCATGATTTCTGCACCTGTTCAAAATCATCATGTCACCTGTTATCCGACATGGCATTCGACCGCCACATTCACATACACTGTTCAAAAAGCGTTGTAAAACTGATTATTACATAGTAGAATCAATCAAGTTTAAAGAATCAGATGTTTTTTGTCACTGCAGGAGGGAATAATATGCTCATCACTACTTCATCCACTAACAGACTGTCAGCAGAAGGAAAGTTATAAATTCACACCTGTTTACCTGAAAAACAAAATATCAGCACTCTGCACAAGGTTTCAGCCGTCCAAAGTTGGTAGCTGATGCAATCAGAAGACAGGGAGATTCTCTTTAGTCTCTGAGTTTTGTACGCTCCTGATACCGGTAACAGAACTGAATATATCTCCTTCCCCTGTGACCGCCTGTCATCTCTAATTTTTCCGTTATTTATATTTTCTGTAATACCTCTGCACCGCAGGTCTTTTTGTCTTTACTGTGGCTGAAGTCTTTCACGTCTTCACTGCAGGTTTTACAGCACTCAAAAGGTAATCATATGAGAACGATAAGCGGAACCAAAAACACCGCCGTTGTATACACAACATCTAACCCCGATACCGAGATTGACAGTTATGCCGTAAATCAGCTGGAAAATCTCTGCAGCATGAACGCTCTCCAGAAATCCAGGATCCGCATAATGCCGGATGTTCATGCAGGCAAGGTATGCCCTGTAGGTTTTACAGCCACGGCAGGAAAATTAATCATGCCGGTACTTGTAGGAATTGATATAGGTTGCGGGATCAGCATAATGCGCATAACCAAAGGTAAACCTGACTGGAACAGACTGGATACCGTGATCCGCGATCAGATCCCGGGTGGTCCGGCACTGAGAAAGAAAATTTCAGTATTTGCCGGCAGCTTCGGATATTCCGATCTTGCATGTTCAGAACACATTCGCAGACAGAAGGCAGATCTGTCTCTCGGAACTCTCGGCGGAGGAAATCACTTCATCGAAATCGATGAATGCGAGGAAGAAATGTTTCTTACCGTGCATACCGGAAGCAGACATCTGGGAAAGGAGGTGTTCGATCATTATATGACCGCCGGTCAGAAACAGCTGAAGTCCGTCGGCATTGAAGTTCCCTATGAACTTACATGGATTGAAGGAAATCTGCAGCAGGAGTATCTGAACGACATGGCGGTAACCCAGAACTTTGCAGCTCTCAATAGGGAAATCATAATGAGCGAAATAATGAAGGGCATGAAGTGGAAGGGTGAATTACTGACATCATGCAGTCATAACTACATCGATTTCGATCCGGAAATCATTGAAACATTCGGAGCTCCCATGATCAGAAAAGGGGCCATCTCTGCAAAATCCGGGGAAACTGTGGCAATTCCGATTAATATGCGGGACGGGGTTATTATCGCAACCGGTCTTGGCAACACTGACTGGAACTGCTCGGCACCCCACGGCTCAGGAAGAATTCTGAAAAGATCCGAGGTTAAAAATCATATAACGCTGAACAGTTTCAGAAATGAGATGAACGGGATCCACACCAGATGCATAAACTCAGGTACTCTCGATGAGGCACCCGGTGCATACAGAGGGATCAGCGACATTATCGAAGCCGTTTCAGACACAGTAAAAATCCAGAAAATTCTGAAACCTCTGTACTGCTTCAAAGCCGGTTCAGAGGATTAAAGGAGAACAGAAAAAAATGCTAATACAGATCAGTTCCGGCCAGGGACCGGCAGAATGCGAAATGGCAGTTGCAAAATTCACTGAAAGCATTATGAAGGAATACAGCAGCCTTACTCTTGTAGAATCCAGAGCCGGGCAGTACAAAAACTGTCTGTGCTCCGCCCTGCTTGAAACTTCCGAGGATCTCTCAGCTCTTGAGGGCAGCGTGCAGTGGATCTGTCAGAGCACCTTCAGACCGCACCATAAAAGAAAAAACTGGTTTATAGACGTCCATATCATTCCGGAAATGGAAAAGATACAGACGGAAGGAGATATCCGTTTTGAAAGATTTCATGCGGGAGGAAACGGAGGTCAGAATGTCAACAAGGTTGAAACCGGCGTCAGACTGACACATATACCGACAGGGATAGTTGTCACCTCCACTGCGGAAAGGACACAGGAACTCAACCGCAGAGATGCCATGAGAAAACTGAACATGCTCCTGAATCAGTGCCAGAAAGATGCCGCGGCCAGTCAGAAAAACAGTGCATGGATCGTACACTACCAGCTCCAGAGGGGAAATCCCGTAAGAATTTACGAGGGCACCGACTTCAGAAGGAAAAAGTAGCAGTCATTCTGCACCCACGCTCCCGGTTAATTCCTGTACGTCACGTTATATCCGGGAGTTTAACGAAGATATGCAACATACCGTAACAGCAAAAGATACAGATGAAAAAAAAGCGGAATGATCACTCACCTCCGCTTCATGATAAAAAATCAAAAACTGATCAGCAGAAGACAGTGCCATCAACCTCGCTGCCAGCCTGTCGCCTCCTGCACTCCCCTGCCTATATCGGCAATTGACTTCACAGTAAGGACACCTGCGGCATCGAGAGCGGCATACTTTTCCCTGGCTGTTCCCTTTCCTCCGGAAATAATTGCTCCGGCATGTCCCATGCGCTTGCCCTTTGGTGCGGTAACGCCAGCAATATAAGAAACCACAGGCTTTGTAACATGCGCCTTTATATACTCTGCAGCTCTTTCCTCTGCATTTCCGCCGATTTCACCAATCATGACAATCGCTTCGGTTTCCGGATCATTCTGGAAAAGCTCCAGAACGTCAATGAAATCAGTACCCGGGATAGGATCTCCTCCTATGCCGACACAGGTGGTCTGACCATATCCGTAGTCCGTAGTCTGTTTAATGGCCTCATAGGTGAGAGTTCCTGATCTTGAAACTATGCCAACCCTGCCCTTCTTGTGAATATATCCCGGCATGATTCCAATTTTGCACTCACCGGAGGTCACGATTCCTGGACAGTTGGGTCCGATCAGTCTGACGCCGGACGCCTTCAGTACAGGCCTGAGATTCAGCATATCAAGGGTCGGAATGCCTTCGGTTATTACAACAATCAGACTGATACCGGCATCCACAGCCTCAAGAATGGCATCCTTGCAGAACTGAGCCGGAATAAAAACAGAAGAAGCCGTTGCTCCGGTGGCATCCACCGCCTCTCTAACCGTATTGAACACGGGACGATCAAGATGTACCATGCCGCCCTTGCCCGGAGTAACACCACCCATGAGCTTTGTACCGTAGGCTATTGCCTGCTCGGAATGAAGCGTACCCTGGGATCCTGTAAAACCCTGACAGATAACCTTTGTATCCTTGTTAATCAGTATACTCATTTGCCGCTACTCCTTAACTGCCGCAACCGCCGCCTTTACAGCCTCGGTAAGATCATTGCAGGCTGTAATATCAAAACCGCTGGCTGACAGAAGCTCACGCCCCTTCTCAGCACCGTTGCCCTCAAGACGGACTACGACAGGGATCTTCAAACCGACCTCCTCAACTGCTCCGATGATGCCTTCAGCAATCAGATCACAGCGAACAATACCGCCGAAAATATTGACAAAAATAACCTTTACTTTCGTATCTGAAAGAATAATTTCAAAAGCCTTGACTACCCTGTCCCTGGTGGCGCTTCCTCCCACGTCAAGAAAGTTGGCTGGCTCGCCGCCATGGAGCTTGATGAGATCCATAGTTCCCATGGCAAGTCCGGCACCGTTAACCATGCAGCCGATGTTTCCATCCAGAGCAACGTAATTCAGATTGTTGCTCATGGCTCTGGCCTCTATCTCCGGCTCCTGACTGAAATCACGCATATCCTTGATTTCCGGCTGCCGGTAGAGGGCATTGTTGTCCACATTCATTTTGGCATCAAGACAGAGAAGTTTTCCCTCATCGGTAATAACCAGAGGATTCACCTCCATGAGTGAACAGTCGCACTCATGGTAGATTCTGCAGAACCTGATGAAAAGAGACACAAACTGCTTGAATACGTCACCTGTAAGTCCGAGTCTGAAGGCAAGTTCTCTTCCCTGGTACGGCTGTGCGCCGTTGGTAGGATCTATGATCTCCCTGAATATGAGTTCGGGAGTTTCAGCGGCCACCTTCTCAATCTCCATGCCGCCCTTGGTAGATGCCATGACAACAACCCTGCCGATACTGCGATCGATTGTTGCGCCGAGGTACAGTTCCCTGACCGGTTTCTGGCACTCCTCGAAAAGTATGCGGTTTACAGGCTGTCCCTTTGAATTTGTCTGAAAAGTTACAAGACTGGAACCCAGCCATCTGGTTGCAAAATTTCTGGCCTCATCCTTGGAACGCACTACCTGGACACCTCCGGCCTTGCCACGTCCGCCGGCATGTATCTGACATTTTGCAACTGCCGAACCGTTGACAGCAATCTCCTCAAAGCATCTTGCGGCACCCTCAGCAGTAGATGTCACGCTCCCCTTCGGAACAGGAAGTCCGTATTTCGCAAACAGGGACTTGGCCTGATATTCATGAAGATTCATTTCAGTTACCCTACAGCAGTCAACCGCCCATGAGGGCGATACTGCAGTTCAAATAAAAAAATATCGGATGCCCTCGGGCATCCTTCCAATGTAGTGATAATTATACCAAGATCACAGTTTTTTTAACAGAAGAAACAGGACGTCATGGCATATCCGTCTGACGAAAAATCATGCAGAATTGCAAAACCCGTACATTTTCCCTATAATTTACAAGTTGCATTGGGTATATGCCCTGCGCTTTGTTTCTAACTAGAGAGATACGATGGAAGACAAAAATACAAACGTAAAGGCTGAAGAAGGCAAGGCTACTGTAAAGAGAATTGCTGTTCTCCATATTCCTGGAGAGGAGCCTATTGAACTGCCTATTTTATCCGGTACGGAAGGTCATGACGTAATCGATGTTAAACAGCTGGGTACACACGGTTATTTCACTTATGATCCGGGTTTCCTGTCCACCGCCTCCTGTCAGTCAAAGATAACATTTATCGACGGCGAAAAAGGAATACTTCTGCACCGCGGTTATCCGATTTATGAGCTCGCAATGAAGACCAGCTACCTTGAAGTCTGCTATCTGCTGCTTTACAAGGAACTTCCCAACGAGGAGCAACTGGAGAAGTTCAAATCAAAAATCAGATACAATACCATGGTGCACGAACAGCTGCCAAAGCTGTTCCAGGCTTTCCGGCGTGATTCACACCCGATGGCCATCATGTGCGGTATAGCCGGAGCACTGTCGGCCTTCTACCATGATGAAATCAACAACAACAATCCGCGTGACAGAGAGCTTGTTGCCATCCGGCTCCTGGCCAAGATCCCGACTCTTGCCGCCATGGCCTACAAATACTCGGAAGGCGAACCGTTCATGTACCCTCAGAATCATCTGAGCTTTACCGGAAACTTCCTCCATATGATGTTCGCAACGCCGTGCGAACCGTATGTTGTAAATCCGATTATTGAAAAGGCAATGGATCGTATTTTCATTCTCCATGCCGATCATGAACAGAACGCATCTACATCATCCGTCCGTTTTGCGGGATCCACAGGTGCGAATCCGTATGCATGTATCGCTGCCGGAATTGCGGCTCTCTGGGGTCCGGCCCACGGCGGTGCCAATGAAGCATGTCTGAGAATGATGGAAACCATCGGCTCAGTTAAAAACATTCCTAAGTACATTGCAAAGGCCAAGGACAAGAACGATCCGTTCAGACTTATGGGCTTCGGTCACAGAGTCTACAAAAACTACGATCCGCGCGCCACAGTAATGCGTGACACATGCCACGAGGTTCTGAAGGAGCTTAATATTACGGATCATCCATTGCTCGATGTAGCCATGGAGCTTGAGCGCATTGCTCTTGAAGATCCGTACTTTATTGAAAGAAAGCTCTACCCTAACGTGGATTTCTATTCAGGCATAATTCTGAACGCCATAGGCATTCCGACAAGCATGTTCACGGTAATTTTTGCCGTGGCAAGAACCATTGGCTGGATATCTCACTGGTGTGAAATGCAGGAGGATCCTTCAAGCAAGATTGTAAGACCACGTCAGTTATACACAGGATATCCGACAAGATCTGTAAAACCTATAGGCGAGAGATAATCAGAGCTGATATATCCTGCAGATCTGATCTGCTGTATAAGAAGGATCGCATTCCGGAAGGATGCGATCCTTCTTTTTATCCTGCTCCACTGTCTCGGACACACCCGTTCGGTCTCATTCAGCCTGTCGTTCCTGCATTTTCAAAGAGATACATTTTCAGAAATTCGCTCCTTACCCCGGGACATGAAAATTCCCGGCAGAAATCTCCTGTCCGATAAAAAAAATAAATTGATACGCTTCAAATAGAAACAAAAAAAACTGTGTTTAAAACATAGCGGGATCATATACTTTAACTAAATGCGGATTCGGCATTTAAAATCTGCTGAAAGAATAAATAAAATTTTAGTCTGACCGCTGAGGACAGCATTCTGCCTTTACTGCAGCAGGATGCCCGTAAACCTCGAAGAAAATAAATTGTGCAGGCAGGAGCATTATCATGAGAATGACAAGACAGGAAATCATTGATGCCATACCAAGAGCGCTGGAGGAGAAACAGTTTGTAATCTATATTCAGCCTCAGTTTAATCATTCCTCAAAGGAACTCATAGGCGGAGAGGCTCTTGTACGCTGGATCCACCCGGAAAACGGAATGCAGTCCCCTGCGGATTTTATCCCTATTTTTGAGGAGATGAAGAAGATACCTGTACTGGATCTGTTTGTATTCGACAGAGTATGTGCCTACCAGAGAAAATGTCTCGATGCCAAAGAAACGTGTATTCCGATTTCATTCAACATTTCAAGAGAGGATCTCCAGCTCCCCGACTACATTGACTCCATGGAAAAAATCCGTTCCCAGTATGATATACCTGTGCAGTTCCTCAGAGCAGAAATAACCGAATCATCCGCAGTCGGCGGCAGTGAGCATATTATCAATATCGTAAACCGCTTTCACGAACTTGGCTATATGGTGGAAATGGATGATTTCGGCAGCGGCTACTCATCCCTCAATGTGCTGAAGGATCTGGAGGTAGATATTATCAAGCTTGATCTCAAATTTTTCTCAGGTCAGGTAGGCGGACGCGGCGGAACAATAATAAGTTCCGTGGTAAACATGGCCAAATGGCTTAACACTCCGGTCATTGCAGAAGGTGTGGAAACAAGAGAACAGGCAGACTACATGCTCAGTATCGGATGTGAATACATCCAGGGTTTCTACTATTCCAAACCGCTACCTACAGATGAATTTAACAAACTGTTCAGGGAAAGAAACTCAAATTCGGCATTTGCAAAAAACAGGTTTATCGATCGCCTTGACACGGGAAGGTTCTGGAGTCCGGAATCCCTTGAAACACTGATATTCAGCAACTATGTGGGCGGCGCCGCCATTATGCTCTATGACATAAATAACGGTCATTCAGAAATTCTCAGAGTCAACGGAAAATATCTGAGGGAAATCGGCATGAACCAGACGGAAAAGGATGTCATAAGCATGAATCCGTGGTTTCATCTGGACAAGGACAACATAAGAATATACAAGGACACGCTGAAACTGGCAATAGAAACCGAGGATGAGCAGGAATGCGAGACATGGCGGACCTATTTTTCAGACTGCTGCGGCGAGGACAAGATCTGCATAAGAAGTTCAATGCAGCTGATTGGTATTATGGAAAACAAGCACCTGTTCTACATCATGATACGGAATATCACCAAGGAGAAAAAACTCTTCAACGAGGTATACGCCAGTGATCAGCGCTTCAGAGCTGCAAGCGAACATTCCAACATCTATGCATGGGAATACAACATAAATACAAAGGAAATGCGTCCGTGCTTCAGATGCATGCGCGATCTCAATCTGCCGCCTCTTATCAAAAACTACCCGGAACCTCTGATCGAAGTAGGCATATTCCCTTCAGACTATGCGGAGTACTACAGAAAGTTCATGAAAAAAATCGATGACGGCGTTGGCACCATTGAGGCAGTTATTCCCCTTACAACAGGCAGGATACCGTTTAAAATCAAATATACAACAGAATTTGATGCCGGCGGCAAACCGGTCAAGGCATATGGTTCGGCAATTCTGCTGATAGGAAATGATCATGAACTGACAGATCCGACAGTTGATCCTTAATCAGACTGGCACTCCGGAACTGAAGAACAGCAAACCCAAAAAGCTGACATCCTCCCCGTCCTGAAGGCAGGGGATTCCTGCCGGTTCCCGCTGCAGGCCGCAGACTGCTCCCGGCGGGTTCTAGCTGCAGATCTCCGGCGAAATCGCTTCACAGGCTCTGTGGTTGTGCCTGGTCTATTTGCCATATTTAGAAGGCCGAAGTCCGTCTCTGCCAGCAGGAAAGGCTGTAACTGATCTTATGCCTTATATCCACGCCCCGGGGAACGTGGTTTTACGGCACGACCGGACAGCAGTTCCAGACTGCTGAAGCATGTTCCTGCGAATCTTCTATTTCTTTTGATCCTGTCTTATGTCTGCTGCAGAACAGATCTAAGCCTCAGGATGCTCCTTCAGGTAGGCTATCACCTTTTCAAGATCCTCCTGGGTATCAATTCCTGCAGGCGGAGTTATGCTGGCAACCGCAACACTGATCTTCTCGCCGTGGCTTAAAACTCTGAGCTGCTCCAGTTTCTCTATATTCTCCAGCGGGGATGCATTCCATTCAACAAACTTCTTCAGAAATCCGGCACGGTAGGCATATATTCCAAGATGTCGGAAGTGAACATTGTCAAATCTGCGATCACCGGATTTAAAATTGTCCCGCTCATAAGGAATAGGTGCACGGGAGAAATAAATTGCATACCCGTTCTCATCACAGATAACCTTTACCGCATTGGGATTGAAGATTTCATCATAATCGTCAATAGGCACGGCCAGAGTTGCCATAGGCGCACCGCTGGATACGAGATTTTCTGCAACCTGGCTGATCAGAACGGAAGGAAGCAGAGGTTCATCACCCTGAACATTCACCACCACCGTGTCATCAGGAAAATTCTTCAGTTTTGCTACCTCTGCCAGCCGTTCTGTTCCGGAATTATGACTTTCTGATGTCATAACAACCTCGACACCCTCAAGATTCACAGCTCTGGAAACCAGCTCAGAATCAGTTGCCACATATACAGCAGATGCCCCGGAGGCAAGAGCCTTTTCTGCAACACGCTGGATCATTGTCTTGCCGCACAAATCCTTGACAGGCTTGCCCGGAAGGCGGGATGAGCTGTAGCGTGCGGGAATAATAACAACAAACGACATAAAAACTCCAAAAAAACGATCTAGACTGAACACCTGACTGCAGCATGAATAAACTACTGCTGTCTGCTTCCTATTTTACTGATTATCAGTTCCACTATATCAGGACTTATAACGGCATCGATAGGCAGAAAATAACATTTGTCAGAAGCAAAATCTCTGCATTTTGCCGCATCCTTTTCCGTCATCAGAACAATGCCGTCCCAGTCACCGATTATTCCGGCAAACATCTCCTGCGTATATGCGGCATGATCTGCAAGAGGGACTGTTCTTACCAGATCATACCCCTCTTTTCTGAGGAGATTAAAGAATTTTTCCGGATTACCTATCCCTGCAACAGCCAGAACCCTCCCCTTTTCGGCGAGCGGGGTCACGTAATCTCTCACCTTTACCGGGGTCATGGGAATTACCGACATCTTAAATTCACCATCCGACGGATTATCACCGTTGCAGATCACCGCATCCACCTCGCCAAGACGCCACAGTCCCTCCCTTAAAGGTCCCATGGGAAGCACAGCCCCGTTTCCAAACCGTCTTGATCCGTCCACAACCACGAGTTCCACCGCACGACCCATGGAGTAATGCTGAAGACCGTCATCACTTATGATTACGTCGGCTCCAAGCTCCTCCAGTTTCCTGACTGCTCTTTCACGAACGGGATCCACTGCCACCAGACATCCAAGACGCCGGTAAATCAGATAGGGCTCGTCACCGCATTCAAGAGGCGAGGAATTATCAGAAATCACATGAGGGTATTCAGACGCATGCCCTCCATAACCGCGGCTTACAACCGCCGGATTGAAACCCCTTTTTTTCAGGCTCTCCACAAGATAAATGACAGTCGGGGTCTTGCCGTTTCCGCCAACGGAAATATTACCCACCACAACAACAGGCACACGGGATGAGCATACTCTGAAGATGCCCCGGCGGTAACACATCCTGCGAAGAAAGGATACACATCTGAAAACCAGGGACAGCGGCCATAAAATCCATGAAACAGGATTTCTGCCATACCAAAGTTTTTCAACAAAACTCATAAATAAATTCCGGATCGAAGATTTAAACATCAGAGATCTTAACAGATAAAAGACTGTTTAAGATTCACTGCAGTCAAAAAAAACTGCAGACATGCAGGATGCTGAAACCGGTTCACAAAAGAATGACTCAGCAACTTTCAGATACTGCCGGAATAACGCTGAAGACTGCAAATGTATCAAGGCGCTGCAGTAAGGATCTGCATGGATGAATGAGGTATGCAGCAATAGAAAATAAAAGGGTTTTGTGGTATAAAATAGGTAGTCTGGGACGGCAGTTCTCCATGAAAAAACACAGAGATCCACAAAATACGGGAATTTGATGGAACACATAGAAAAATTAGTAGCATGGCTGGCAGGATATCAGGATTACAGCTACGCCATTGTTTTTGCGATTCTGATCGGATGCGGATTCGGTCTTCCGATACCGGAGGATGTGGTTCTCGTATCCGGCGGCATCATGTCAGGTGTCGGAGATGCTGAACATCATCTGATGCATCTTACATATATGCTGATAATATCCTTCGCCGGAGTGCTGGCCGGTGACGGAACAATGTATCTGCTGGGCCGCATCTTCGGATACCGCATTCAGAAGTTCCGTCCCATGAGAGCAATCCTTCCTCCGAGCCGCTTTGCAAAAATTCAGAAGCTGTTCAACCGCTACGGCATATGGGTTCTCTTCATAGCAAGATTTCTCCCGGTTCTCAGATCACCTACATTTCTCTGTGCAGGAATGAGCAGACGTGTAAGTTTCTTCAAATTTTTACTCATGGACGGCTTCGCTGCGGCAATATCTGTTCCTATCTGGGTTCTTATCGGTCACTATGGTGCCCAGAACCGCGAAGATCTTGCCAGATGGCTGTCTGACGGAAAAACCGGAATCCTGATCTTCACGGTGCTGGCCGTTTCAGCCCTTGCCCTGTTCATCTACCGCAGAAACAGGAAGGAGAAGGAAGCGCAGAGGCTGGCCGAGGAAAAAAAGGCAGCTGAAGAGAAGGAGCAGCAGATCCAGGCTGAACACACCGAGGATAAGAAGAAACCATCCTTCACCATCGTCAAAAACAGCGGTAAAAAACCAGGTACAGGCACCATTGTCAACTCGGATGACTGATCCGGATCAAATTCATGGGATCTGTTGCAGACTGGATTGAATTCATCCGTTCCTGGGAAGAAGCGGGCTATGTGATCATATTTCTGATCCTCTGCTGCTGCGGACTCGGTATTCCCATATCCAAGGATGCTGTACTTTTTGCAGCTGGAGTCGTTGCAGGGATAAGCAGTGACAGTCCGGAAGCATCCATGTTAACGGCCTTTGTTCTCTGCTTTCTCGGAGTTGTCATAGGTGACTGCATGATGTATGCGGAAGGAAGATTTTTGGGACCGGGAATTCAGAAAATACGCCCCGTCAAATATATACTGACCCCGAAAAGATTTGCACAGCTGCAGAAATGCTACAGGCGCTACGGTGTCGGCATGATACTTTTCGCCAGGTTTGTGCCGGTAAGCCGGGGACCGGTCTATATCTTCTGCGGTATGACCAGACGCATCAGATTCTCAAAATTTCTTATTGTCAATTCCGCTGCCACCCTTGTTTATACAGCCATGTGGATCATTATCGGAGCCTCGGTGGGCAACAACATTGATCTGATCGCAAATGCCTTTGACGGTTTCAAAACGATGCTTCTGGTAATCTCTGTTCTCGTCCTTACTGCTGCTGTTCTCTGGCTGCTGCTCAGAAACAGAAGGAAAAAAGAAAAGAGGAGTAACCGGCACATCCGGAATGTATGAACAGTACAATACTCAGGTCTAGGAAATAAGCAGCCGGGTTTTAGTCCGCTGGATCGGGTGTGTCCTGCTGATGTCACACCACTAAACATGTCTTCATCACTGTAGTATCCCGTAAAAAAATCACGGAGAGTCATTGGCAGTGGAGAGAAATACGCTGATCCGGTTATCACCATCAACAAGGGAAAGAAAAATGAATGCGTCTACCTTATCGAGTTGAAGTACGCCGCTAAAAAAGACGCGACTGAAGCAAAGCCAGAAAATCTGAAAAAGGATGCAACTGAACAGGTACAAACCTGCAGGACTGCCCTCGAGTTCAAGGATAAACAGATCAGGGATCTATTATGGTCTTTACCGGTTCGGAATGCGTGTATTGCGGATAATTATTGAACTGCAGCAAAATCTGCAACAGTTCATTTTAAGCGTTAAATTCCAAAATTTGGGTACTAACTCCACGTTTTTTTGAAGATTTTAGGTTCACTCGCTCTTTGGTTTAGGACCAGGTTTAGCTCTTGGTTCTCCGTTCAGTTTGTAATCACCCCTCTTGGTTCCAGCAGGAACTCCTGGTTTTTGCCTTGGTGATCCATCTTTATTAAACTCACCTCTCTTTGTCCCTGGCTTCACTCCTCTCTTTCTCGGAGATTCGTTTAATTGCGATGAC
>JAEEGL011116114.1_pt1 | contig 13180 bp, 10 predicted proteins | sample 9134231 | NCBI WGS metagenome assembly JAEEGL01 (sample SAMN16246548, study PRJNA631951) | gut metagenome | biome: gut microbiome; feature: rumen; material: fiber-attached | host: Bos | place: Iran: Karaj | collected 2018-10
ATAAGCGCCTCCACAGGCGGAATGCCAAAGCCCTCATAGAGAGTTGGGAACACAAAGCACTTCGCATTGGCGTAGAGTGTTGCAATCTCGCTGTCGGGAACAAAGCCCGTTACTATTATATCCTTATCCAGGCTGTATTTCTTTAAAAGCTCGTCCACTTCCCAGCCTTTTCTTCCAACCAGTACCAGGCTGTAGTCCACCTTGTCCTTAACCTCGGAGTAGGCTTCCAGAAGGAGCTTTAAGTTCTTTCTTGGCTGGAGGGTTGATAAGAACAGGATGTACTTGTCAGGGACTCCATATTTCTTTTGCACCACGTCAAAAGACTCTGTGCTGCCGGTGATCTTATCGGTCACGCCGTTATATGTGACAACAATCTTATCTCTCGAAACGCCCGAAAGCTCCGCTATCCTATCCTTGGAAAACTCTGAAACAGTGAATACCTTTCGGGCAGCCTTAATGCCGTGCATCTCAGTGGTCTTAAAATACAGGAGGTTCAGCGGCTTTTCGCCAATTGGCTGATCCCATCTGCCCATGTCGTGGATGGTATTGTAGATGTGCTTATTCTTAAACAGCAGCGCTCCCGGAAATGCAAAGAAACAGTACCTGTCAGCCTTAATCTTGTACAGCTGGAATGGCATGACGATCTGGAAAAAGAGAAGCTTCTGATTGCCCTGAACTATTCTGGCTGTTACTCTCTCTCCATCAATGAACTCCTGCAGATCCTCGTGGATCGCGTCCCTGAAGATAAGTATGTACTTATTTTGTTTATCCTGCTTTAGCATCTCTACTGTCACACAGAGGGCGTATCGTTCGATGCCGGTCATGTGGTAGGAGAGAGCTGTGAGGTCGATTGCGATTGTCACTTTTGTTCCTCTTTATTCTAACTTTTATTTTTTGATCATGTGGCGAGCCATGCCCATAAGCCACTTAAAGTCTTCCGACTTGTGATATCTTATCAGATAAATGATTCCGGGCACGGTCACGCAGATAACAAGTCTTAATGCTATCCCCCAGACAGATACTGATGTTATACGGGTACATACCGCATAGGTCGCGAGGCACCCTATTATTGTCATAACTGTGCAGTCAATCATACTCAGGTAATAATCACTAAGCCCTTCTTTGAAGAATGACTTTTTCATTACAATAACGATCCATGGGAAGCTTATGACGAAGTCGCTGATGATAGTAGCTATGATAACTCCGTTAAGTCCCCAGAAATGAATGAGTATGAAGTCCAAAACAATATTTATGATTGAGCACACGTAAGGGCGGAGCCTGTCCTGAATCCATATTCCGGCAGCGTCCTTATATAGTGACATTGTATCCTTGATGTGCCACAAAAAGAAGTAGATAACCAGAATCACCATGGTCTTTATTGGAAGCACCATCTCTTCGCCGGCCCATAACTGGATAAATGGCTGGAACAGGCAAAGCAGCGTTACTGAACACCAGGAAACAACCATGTTATAGGAAAAGGTGATGTGAAGGAAGTCTCTGTGGTTTGACTGACTATCCTTGGTTGTGAGGTTATTTCCAATTCCTGCTATAAGCGATGAAAATACAATCGTCAAAAAGCTCATCACAGAATTAAGAATGTAAACATAATTCTGGTAAATAGCAACTGATGTTAATCCCATTATAATTGAGATTGTGATTATATCTGAGGATGCAACTACTCTTCCGAAGAGACGCTGGCCGAATGAGGCTTTAAGGTTTTCAGTGATCTTTTTTCTGTCGCTTTCCTCAATCTCTTTGGGGATTATTTTAAAGTCAGCATAATCCCTGGAAGCCTTATATGCGATGATAAGGTTCTTTAATATCGTGGCCGTTATCATCGCCACAACTACCAAATAATAGTTGTGGAAAACCACTATCGCCACTATCTGAAGAATCATCTTAAGGATGTTCGTCACCAGCATCGCATTGTTTATTACATCCGTTCGCTGTATTGCCTGAAATATTAGTATCTTATAAGCAAGAACCGCGTATTCAGAGCAAAGGTTGATCAGATATAAAATGTACAGAACCGTAAGGTTAATTGTAGACGGGTATTCCTTGCCTTTGATAAAAAACGGAATAAACGGCAACAGACACATTCCCACAGCAAAAATAATCACGCTCACCCTGCGAAGGAATTTGTTGTACACATTTAGCAGTGCCCCAATCCGATCCATGTCGTCGTTGGCCACTGATGTGTACATTGACTGTACAACAACTTCGCCTATTCCCAGTTCAGCTATTGATAAAAAAACAAAAATAGAAGAAAAGAGGCCGTCAAGTCCCAGATACTCAGTACCAAGGAAATACAGTATAAGTGTACGGTATGCAAATTGCATTATTATGGTAAAGCCCCTGTTCAAAAAACCGGATCTTATACCCTTGAAGGCATTCTTCTTAACGTCGATCCTCATATACTATCCTCTTAGCCACATACTTCACAGATTATATCATAAAAATCTGCTGCTGATTTATCCCATGAGAATCTATGCACATTACTGTTCCCACTTTGAATAACTGAATTCTTGTACTGCTCATCCCGGATCATCCTCATCATTGCGTTGGCAATGGATTTGGGATCTTTTGGATCCACCAGACAAGCTCCCTCTCCAGCAATTTCCGGCATACAGGATGTGTTTGATGTGATCACTGCTGTCCCTGATGCCTGCGCCTCAATAATAGGAAGGCCAAAGCCTTCATGTAATGAAACAAACAAAACAAAAGAAGCAGCTTTGTAAAGTCCCGCTTTATCTTCTTCGTCAGCGCCGTTCAGGAAAATCACATTATCAGATACTCCTATCCCGTTTGCATATTCCACAAGGTAATCAGCTGTATTACTGCAGACAAACTTATAACCGGATCTGATTTCATCCGGCAGTTCTTTTATCGCAGCCAGAATAGCAGTTATGTTCTTGTTTCTTCTTGTGCTTCCAAGGTAGAGGAAAAAGTCTCCATCAATAGCATACTTTTTCTTTATTCTTGCTATCTCATCATCAGAAACGTCCTGACTATATCTACTGATATCAGCTCCGTTGTAAACAACACTGATCATATCAAGGGGATAATCAAACTTATCCGCTATATCTCTCTTAGAATATTCCGACACCGTAATTATCCTGTCACTTACATTCAGTGTCCTCTTGATGCAAGAAGCATAGCTCTCCCGCTCATTTCCTGTTTCTGTATAAAGAGGATTAAGATCATGTATCACAGTGACAACTTTCCCCTGTAAAGGAAAAGGCGGAACATAGTTTGCCCAGAACACCGATAAATCCTGATGTGCTCCTGAGAAAAAGCTGTATGATGGCCAGCCAAAAGACTTCGGCGAATTAAAAATCTTAGTCGGAAGGATCATCCTTTTTATCGGAAATGGGTAATCCTTGATCTTGCCTCCATATCGAAGTGTCATTGAATCAAGCATTATCGCGCCGCGACACGATAAATCCTTATGCTGCGCTATCATCCTGGTCAATATTTCATTTGAAAAACTGGCAATCCCTGTGTTTGGAAACACACAGGGTGTCATGTCAAAATAGACATTCATATGATTGTCCCTCTATACAAGAAGGCCCATATGTAACCATAGGGCCCGCCTGCACTTAACGTATTCGATTATTATTTCTGGTTGGTGTTCTTCTTGCCCTTTTCTTTACCGGGATTCTGGTAAAGAGCAGCATGGAAAATAATGCACACGCAAAGGTGGTAAATGCTCTTGATTCAAGTATTCCAAATATAGAAACTGAAGCACATATTAAGGCAAGCACGTATTGCCTTTTCTGATACAATTTGTATCTCACAAACATCTGCAACATTACATATGGGATCAGTGTAATATAACCATTTTCTATAAGCAGCTTGGCATAGACATTATCGATATTATATCCTTCTATTGAAATCTCCTGACCGGCACCCGTAATCCAGTTAAATGGCATATCCCATCTATCCTCTGTCACACTAAACGGAAGCTTTACTCCCAGCGCCTCTAGAGCTGCGTCAGCAAGGTTAAATCTGCTGAGCAATGCCGGAGGAAGTATTTTGTAGCCAAAATGTCCAAAGTATACACATCCAAGAAATGTAAGCAGAACCGCTACCAGAGGCACTATTGGAGTAAGCTTCAACAGTCCTCTTTGGAATCCCCGCATAGCAGGCGTATACGACCGATGAAGCGATTTAATTACAATATGAAACAGATCATTGATGATCATTATCGCACACACCAATGCAGCGATTATACCTGATGTTCTGCTGTCAGTTATTAGCCACAGAACAACAGATAGAATCAGTAGAACCATTGATATTACCATGCGAATTTTTTTACCCTTAAAAATATAGATTATGGCAAATACAGCAAAAAGCCAGTACATCATAAACCAGCTGTGATGCTCAAATCCCAAATTGTAAGCAACACCTCTTATGCTATCCTGGCGTTCCATAGTCTCATTCTGTATGCCACCCATCAACGCCGTTATCAATATGATAATAAGACAGAAAACTGCACTTGATGCAAATACCTCTGCAACCACTTTAAAATTGACGCCATACAACGCCACCATGGGTATTACAAGATAAGTGACATCTGTTAGTCCCGCCTGTTTAAAGATAATCGACAAAGCCAGAAAAACGGCCGCAAAAACCGTCTCTTTATCAGACAATCTGAAACACATATACAACTTGATTGCTGCCAAAACAAGCAATATGTTGTATATGACTTCCTGCTTTAGAAATCTGTAAACAGCAAGAATAGTACTGTGACCTATCATGGTATTAACCACCAGATAAGCGCACAATACCAATATGATATAGTCTAAAACTATGGCATATTTTCTTATAAACGCCTCACATTTATTCATATACATACTCAACTTTAGTTATTGTTGGCTCCTGCTGATTTTCTTCAATAAATCCGGTATATATGTACAGATCATATGAATCGCCGGCATTCAGTTCCACATCTGATAAATCCATGATATAGTACGCTGATATATACTGACCTGTTACCAGCATATCATCGCTCTGTATTGTAGATATCACGTTCTCTGTTCCCTGTTGTACAGAAACTACGAATAATGCATTATTAACGAGATAGTTTTGAAGATGTACATTGATCTGCTTCAGCTTTGATTTCTCAGCTGTAAACGACTGATGATATGAAGAATGCTCTTTTAACAAATAGCCCTCTTCCAGCGCCGGATCCCCTGAATCAATGCCTTTTTCATATTTTACAGTTGTGCTTTTTTTATTAATTCCCACAACGACAATGATAAGAAGTGCAATTGCCAGAATGTTTTTTTCCACCGGATGTCTTTTACTCTTTGGGATATATCTCGTGCTCATTTGCTTTGACACGATATTAAAACAAACCAGCACTGCCGATATGAGCATAGCCGTTATGATTATCCATGTCCTGAATATCGCAGGAAGAGTCTTTTGAATCGTTTCAAAGTATAACCCCTTCCCCTCATAGGATCTGTCATCGCCATTTCTGAACACACTGTATTTATCAGTATCGTAAATATAGGTTCTAAGGTTTCTTCCCTCTATTCCCTCAGCATACAGCTCGATAAAGCATGATGTGGTCCCTGCTATTAGATCCGGATCAGGATGAACTTCAACGTAATCCTGCAGTGCAATATCAGTGATGTTATAACACGGAACACGCTCCTCGAAAAAAGCCTGCCCACTTTCCTCATCTCCAATCGCCACTACCAGATTGCCAAGTTCAACACCACTCTCATTTGTGACCCAGACCCTTGCTCCAACAAGATTATATGCATCAAAAGCCTGATGAAGCGGGACTTCAGTAAGCCAGACAGACTCTGTATTTACTGATTCATTGTGAAAAGACACTTCTGAGTTTTTGAAGATCAGAACAAACGCAACAATAGTAAATATTGCATAGAGTATTATTATGATCAGCCAAATTATGTTTTTCTTTTCTTTAAACATATTCGAATCTCTAACCACCTACTCATGATTTTCTCGTTTAATTCCAGATAATATCAGGTACCAAAAGAACTTGATATTGGTTACAAAATATCTGCTAAAGAGCCTTACGGGATCGTTAAACAGTCTGTACAGCCACTCAAAGCCTGCACTCTGAACCCAGCCCGGAGCTCTTTTAAGGGTTCCTCCATGGAAATCAAAGCCTGCTCCAACTCCCATCATAACGCCGTTTATCTTGCCCTTATGGGCATTCATCCAGTTTTCCTGCTTGGGGGCTCCAAGTCCAATCCAAACTATGTCTGCACCTGAGTCGTTGATCATCTTGACATCTGCAGCATCTTCTTCGGGTGATAGGGGCCTAAACGGCGGAGAATAGAATCCCCTTATGTCTATGCCCGGATATTTCTTTAAGAGATTTGCTTTTAATTTGTCTACAGTTTCCTGAGTTGAACCGTAAAAGAAATGGGAAAGTGATCCATCCTGCGTATCCCTAAACATGTTGGCCATAAAATCGGGGCCGGCAACTCTCTCCACTTCTGAATAGCCTTTTATGAGCTCGAGCCTGGCAATTGGCGCCCCGTCAGGGAAAACAAGTGCCGCGCTATTAAGTACATTTCTATAGTCTTCACTCTCCTTAGCCATAACCGTCGTGTGAACATTGGAAAAGCAGACGTATTCGCCCCTAAGCTCGTCAATATGATTGATCACGTGACGTACTGCTTCTTCTACTCTAGAAATGCAAAATCCTACACCAAAAGTGTTGTGTCTTCCATTTCTAACAAACGAGGGGATAGTAGCGTAACCAGCAATATCTGATATAATACCAGGTCTGATCTTATATCCCAAAGACTCAATGCTCTCGTATGTCCTAACGTCTTCCTGCTCCAGTTTTCCTATAGCCTCTTTAACCTCAGTTTCTGTAGCACCCCCGGGGAAAATCAGTACGCAATCATAATCTCCATCCCTTACAGCACTTATTGCGGCTTCCATATCGCCGCTGCTTACATTAAACTCATATGCCTTGGCTTCTCCAGGAACTCCCCACTTTTTGATGTAGTAATGCCTTAGGGCCATCCTGAACAAATATCCAAGGACTATACTAAGGGAAAAGAAGAGCGCCAGAACAATTCTGGATGCAAGAACCGATCTGTGAGTCACAAAGAAGTACATAACAGTAAGAACCACCAATAATGCTCTTCCCTTAACTAATCTGAAGAAGTTCTCAATCGGATCGATCAGAACTATTGTAGGTTTTTTATTATCATATACACTGAAAATAATAATCTGGAAAAGAATCACAGTAATAAACATGGATGCATAAATACCATAGTAAAAATCCACCCAGTTCATTATGGCTTTAAACCTTATTACAAACGCGACAACAAAAGCTGTCACAATTGACAACTCATCCACCAGGAGCGTGTAGCTTTTTAATCTGCTGTTTTGACTTTGACGTTTATTTTTCATTTCATACCATATCTTTAGTCTGATAGTTTTACTACCCAAACATCTTCCACTTGTGTAATGCTTCCTTTAGCCGGATATGTAGGCATATTGTTTATAGCATCCTGTATTTCAGGACTCATTGAGGCCAGCTTAACATTCGAATACCCAATATCATGCATAAAAGAAATCGCACTTGAGGTGGTAAGAGGCCAGTCATAAATAGAATGCCCTATTATTCTTCCGGCTTTATAGTTGTTTTTTATATCTATGCTTTTACAGCCGGAAATATAAAGCTCAATTTCATCGCTCGAATCACATTCCGCATATATCTGGTTCATTATGCTGTTAGTTAATGCAACATCGCTTTGATATCTTAGCTGATCAGATGTGATCATCAGGGCACTGCGCTGTACCTGAATATATAGCGCAGCAATAATAAGTATATCAAAAACAAATACTAGTCTTCTACTTGATGTGTGAAGCAAAATGAACATGAGCACGAATGCACTTACAAAAGCGAAAGAGAACAGTGCCCGAATCTCAACGTTTCCTCCAAGAATAGCAAGAGGAAACACGCTAAGTATTACTATTGCTCCGCTTAGCAGTTGAAAAACTCTTGCCTTGTCCCTTTCATTTGTAATCTTTTTTATTATGACAAAAACAAACATAACAAATGCCGGCAAATGTATAAAAGATGCGGCGTTGGAATTCCAGATTACTTTGTCTGTTATCGAAGATCCTGCCAGAGCCGTAACTTTTTCTAATACCATCGTATTAAATAGTGGTATATCGGCGCCGAACAGCTCAAATAAAAAAGCTCCAAACCTGGGGATATAATCCTCCTGACCAATATGAACCATTGATTCAAGGTAAACATATTGGTCGTTCATAACTATCTGGATCAGCTTTTTTATTATGAAATATAGCACTGTTCCACCAACAGTTACTAATATAACATTCTCAAATGCTTTTTTAAATTGTCTTTCATCTATTGCAGCTTTACTTGTTGTGAGCAGCAACATCACCGCGAAAAACTCTGCTATAAAAATCAGCAGAGATGCCTGATAAATGGATATTATAAGCATTAAAAGAAACGCACCCCAAAGGATTTTTAGTTTCTTTTCTTCATGCATATTAAACAAAAGCATGACCAATACCGGCGACAATGCAACAGTCATCATCACTTCAGCCGCTTGAAACGAAAAGTAAATGGATTCAACCCATATCGGTGATGATAAATAAAAGATCAGAAATAATGACAACTCGATTGTATCAATGCCTTTATTTGCCTGATTCAGCATATACGCGCATATTATTCCGCTTACCAGTAATAAGAAGCATGCCAGGAAAGTATCTGCGCAAACATTTGTATTGAAATGTTTAAAGATATATTGCATCAGAACGAGGCCGAAACGACCAGAGGCAAGCCAGATAGTTCTATTTCTATCCATGCCATCCAGAAATGTCTCAGCATCAATTCCGATGTTTATATTAAAAATCTTAGGACCATAGATAAACAAAACAGCCAGTATCCCTTCAAACACCAGAATAACTCGTGTTTGAAGAAAGCTCCTAAGCCCTTTAACAGAAAACGTATACTCCATAAATTGGTGTCCTTTTTTACGGATTTTACTGAAGTCAGGCAATCATCGTCCCCAACACCGGTATCCGTTTTAACACCGCCGCTGTAAGATAACTCAACGCCAGCACCAAAATCGTAATAACAGGAACAGATAATAAACCGGTAAAAGATGATGTAGTAAAGCCTATCTTCCACAACAGACTGAGATATAAAAGGTGAGCCCCATATATGCCCAGTGATTTTTCGGAAATTGCCCTAAAAAAACTGACAATAATTCCATCATCCTTAATATTAACATTTTTAACGAAAACAAACCATGCCGCACTTGCCACGTATACCTGTGGCATCGTATATGCCCAAAGTTTCTCATTGAGGCTCTGTGCATAGATTCCTTCCCTCATTACCAGATAGATTACTAAAATAGTGCTTCCTGCTCCCAGCAAATATATAATGTATCTTATCCGCTTATCTATTTCCCATTTATCAAGGAATGCCCCCAGAAGGAAATAACATACATATCCTCCGGAAAAACCAGAAGCAACTTTGACTATATTGTTAACCAGGTAGCGGAGAATCCCAAGCATCTCAAAAAAGCTGACTAGCCCACTTACCAAAAATAAAACCAGCAGGATCAGCAAAAAATCTGTCTTGTCAGCTTTTTGCACAAAAGGTTTTAATAACGGGACCAAAAGATAAAGACCGATAATCGCATAAACGAACCATAAATGCACATGTGTATCGCCATTTAGTATTTCCAGAAGGCCTGTTATTATGCTTTTTCCTTCTATAAAGACCTGCGCAAATTTATATATAACAGCCCAAAATACAAGAAACACTACTAACCTGAATGCGTTATTTTTTATCAAGTCCCGAAAACTCCGCTCTTTGTTACTATTCAAAAACAAACAGCCTGATATCATAAAAAAAATCGGTACAGATACTCTGAAAAGTCCGTCGTAGACCGTGAATACTCTCCAATCGAACGAGCCAATGTTTTCATACCAGTTGAGAGCACTTACATGCACAATAATAACTCCTATCGTAGCCATGGCTCTTAATGCATCAATATATAATTTTCTGCCGGTATTACAATCGCGCATGGCTGCGCCCCCTTTATTAGTATCAGTCTCGTCGGAATAGATCTCTTGTGTATACTTTATCAGCCACATCATCAAGGACCGAATCATAGCGGTTTGCGATGATGCTGTCGGAACCGGCCTTGAATTTTTCGATGTCATTGACAACAAGGCTTCCGAAGAAAGTGACGCCGTCTTCGAGGGTTGGCTCGTAGATGATAACGGTCGCACCTTTTGCTTTTAAGCGCTTCATGACGCCCTGAATAGAACTCTGGCGAAAATTGTCGGAATTGGCTTTCATTGTGAGGCGATATACGCCGACGGTTATAGGCCTTTCTTTTTCTGCATTCCACATTGAAGATGCTGTATAGTAGCCGGCTTTTTCAAGAACGCGGTCTGCGATATGATCCTTGCGCGTTCTATTACTCTCAACTATGGCTCTGATAAGATCTTCAGGCACATCCTGGAAGTTTGCCAACAGCTGTTTTGTGTCCTTGGGCAAGCAATATCCACCATAGCCGAATGACGGATTGTTATATTGGTTTCCGATTCTGGGATCTAGGCAAACGCCATCGATGATCGACTTAGTATCAAGACCCTTTAGTTCTGCGTATGTATCAAGCTCATTAAAATAGGATACTCTAAGTGCAAGATAAGTATTAGCAAACAGCTTTACAGCCTCAGCTTCGGTTGTTCCCATGAAAAGAACATCTATGTTCTCTTTTTCTGCTGATTCGGTGAGTAAAGTCGCAAATTCTCTGGCTCTATCCTCCTGCCCGTTGTGCCCGACAATAATGCGGCTAGGGTAGAGATTATCATACAGAGCCTTAGATTCACGAAGAAATTCGGGAGAGAAAAGAATCCTGTCTGTGCCAAACTTATCACTAACTCTCTTGGTGTATCCAACAGGAATTGTAGATTTTATGATCATTGTTGCAGAATTGCTACTCTTTAAGACAAGTTCAATAACCGCTTCTACAGCTGAGCAGTCAAAAAAGTTCTTCTGAGGGTCATAGTTAGTTGGCGCTGCTATGATAACGAAATCTGCGTCTGAATAAGCACTTGCGCCATCAGTAGTAGCCTTGAGATTAAGTCCTCTCTTCTCGTGCTCTGATAAAAATTTCTCGATGTAGTCATCCTGAATTGGGCTCTGCCAGCTATTGATCTTATCTACCTTTTCGGGAATTATATCAACTGCGGTAACTTCGTTATGTTGTGAGAGTAATACCGCCAGGCTGAGTCCTACGTATCCTGTTCCTGCTACTGCAATCTTCATCACTTAAATCTCCTAATCTTATTGTTTATAGTCACAGCATACTATACCAAATTTTCCTATACAATCAAAGATATCGTCTTTTCTATTGAATCAGCGCAAAAGCAGCCCCATTGCCTTCTTCCAAACCAGTGATATCAGAACTGCACCTGTCACCACCGAAACATAAACCAGCCAGTAATTTATATAATTGTTAGCTGTAAGACTCAAAAGGCCTGCTTTTTCCACCAATCTGAAGACAACCATATGAAATAAATACATCTCAAAGCTGATCTGCCCTAAAAATCTAAGTGGCAGCAAACATAAAATGCTCTTATCTGAAGCACATATTCCGCATGCAAGTGCGCTCATAAACAGCACAAGCATTACCAAAGTATATCCCCCAATAATAAAGCGCAAGCAAAGAATAACTATGAACGCAAACAGAAACATCAATCTATATTTACTATCAGCTATTACTTCTCTATACAAATACAGCAGACACCCTGCCATGAAGAAAACGGCGTCAAACGCCATGTTCTTATTGCCTGAATGGAAGTAAAAATCACAAATAAGGTTTAATATGACCAAAACACCAAATGCAAACCAGGCTCGTCTTTTACTGGAAATCAAGAAGCAAAAGAACGGAAACATAAAGTAAAAGATAAAAATCACCCCAATAAACCATCCAACCCCTATTACAGATATGTCCGCGTTTGGAATAAAGCCAAAGAACAGTGTCATATTTGCGAAAGCTTCACACAAAGCCCCAATAGAAGGTTTCATTATTAACTCCAGGATGCTTAGTGCCGCAAAAAGAGGAAGTATTCTTTTTATTCTCTTTATATAAAACGAAGAGAAATCTATTGTGTGGTCTACTACTTTTTGATAGTAACCACAGCAAATGCTAAATGCACTAATCATCATAAAAAAAGCGACCAGACTATCCGCAGTAGAAATAACTTCCCTATATAAAAAACCTTCTAACTGATACTCAGTATTTGCCAGTACATGCTTCGTTATTATTCCCAAACAAGCAAGCGCTCTTAAACCGTCAAGAGCCTCGTATCTATTCTTTGTCATTTAACTATTACGCCGCCCCAGGCTGCTACTCCTTCCAATCTCAAGGACTCTGGTTGACAAAATCAACCAAACATACTATACCAAATTTTCTTACACAATCAAACACAGCCGAGATAGGATTTTTCCTATCTCGGCTGTTATTCTTTTCTTTCCTGAAATAATATGTAATCTTCTAGAAGTTACACTTCCTTAACCCACAGGCCATGGAGGTTGCAATACTCATATACTGCAACAGCCTTCTCACCTGCCGGTACTACGAACTCTGCAACCGGCTTCTCTTCAGGCTTAAGATACTTGATCTGTGCTCCGTTTGTTGTCTCCAGAGCGATAAACTGGATGTAATGGTTCTCAACCATAGGATGCTCAACATCACCTACCTGAACCTTAACAGTGCTGCCATCTACCGTTACTGCCGGTACATGTTTCTCTGCTGCGCCATCTGAAGTGCCAGGAACAAGCTCTTTCATAGGCTGTCCGCAGCATACAACAGGCACACCTGAATCATTTAACTTTGTGATAATGTTGCCGCAAGTTTCACATCTGTAGAATTTCATTTGAAAGCCTCCTTTATTTCCTACCAAAAAAACATACAATAGGTTCGAAATTGCGTAAATCCATTTTATCACATTGAGTTTTTTATACAACTACATAATGCATGTTTTATTTTGACATTCAGTTATCTCACAACCTTCTCAAAATCAGCTTTCGGATGTTTACAGATTGGACAAATGAAATCATCAGGAAGCTCCTCTCCAACATACTCATATCCACAGATCTTGCAGCGCCAAATAGTCTCTC
>JAEEGL011583148.1_pt1 | contig 13180 bp, 8 predicted proteins | sample 9134231 | NCBI WGS metagenome assembly JAEEGL01 (sample SAMN16246548, study PRJNA631951) | gut metagenome | biome: gut microbiome; feature: rumen; material: fiber-attached | host: Bos | place: Iran: Karaj | collected 2018-10
AAGGTATCCGCCCATCATAGGTCTTATAACAATATCGCCGGATTCAGAGAAACTGTCGCGAACATATTCATTAAACTCTTTCATGAAATACTCCTTTTGAAGTATCTGTAATTTCGGATAGTTGAGGCATCATGGGGTGCGGGGTTACACTCGTACGGTGGTTTGATACTTTCAATCCTGTTAAAAACTGCTATTTAGTATTGTATCAAAAAGGAGGGTAGATGAATAGTTTTTTCGTGCTATTTTTGTGTCGAAAAGACATGTTTAGGGCGGGATCATCGATTGTCATAGTACGGGCCTGGTTTTGATAGTTCTGTGTCTGGGTATACTCTGATTGTAATTCAGGGGTGAGTCCGATAAGCACCTCTTTGAACGGATTTTTTAAGGATTTTTTCAAGAAAGCGCATCCGTAGACCCAGAGGATCCGGCGAATGCGCTTGTAAATGCTATTAAATTGTTCTAACGATTAAAGCACAAAAGACTGCGCCGCAGCCATCTCCTTGAACTTCTTAACGCTGACTCCCATGCGCTTGGCTGCAGTTTTCGTGTCGATAATGCCATCCTGTACCAAACCGGCGAGAATCTTTATCGAGCCTCTCGCTTCACCTTCTGCTCTGCCTTCCGCTCTAAGTCTGTCACTTGCGAGTTCTAGTACCTTTCCTCCCATAGCATCACCTATCCTTTCCTTGGTTTTGTCTGCTGTCCTGCACAAGTAGTCTGCTATCTGCACAATTAAATCTACCAGATTCACATCGAACTCGATTCCTCCATCGATCTGAGCATTCAAGCGATCTATCATTTCCTTCGTTTCTTTTAAGAGTTCTCTTAGCTCGGAGCTATCCGGGTCGTTCTTTTTCAGTACATTCTCATACCGCACCAGATAGAAAGGAACCCTTCCTTAATTCGTTATTCTTGCGAATACCCGGAAGGACTACTTTTATGACCTAATTATAATATCCTCACAAGTATTCTACAAGTAGTCTTAATGTCTTCGGTGATCGATCAGGGGAATACCCTGTTTGAAAATCGTTCAGAATTCAAAAGACACAGTGATGAATCACTGTGTCAAGATAATACAATGAAGTTTGCGAAATGATAATCGGCAAAATAGCCAAAAATTGCACACTTGATTTGTGCAAATTGTCCAGAGTCGGCCCCCAGTATAGATTTACATAGCTTACTTCATGTCACAGATCATTTTTCAGAATTTCCCCCGACGATATCTTATATCCGTTGAGGAAATCGCGAGCTGTCATGCGTTTCTTGCCTTCTGCCTGAAGCTCATTGACCTTGAGGCTTCCGCTGCCGGTCTCGATAAAGAGTCCCTGCTTTGAAGCATTCACACGGCCGGGAACGAAGGTCCCGTCGAGGCTTACATCGCTCACGTCACAGTCAAAAAACTTGATGAACTTGCCGTTATGGTATGCAAATGCACTCGGCCAGGGATAGAGGCCTCTCACCATTCGTTCGAGAATTACGGCATCTTTCGTAAAATCGAGCTGTCCGAATGATTTGTCGATAGTTGTAACATAGGTTGCCGCAGACTCTTCCTGGGGGGTTCTTGTTGCCGTACCGTTTTCAATCGCATCAAGTGCTTTGAGAAGAAGCGGACCTGCCATTACGGCAAGCTTTTCGGTAAGACTGCCCGCTGTTTCTTTATTATCAAGCAGTGTCTTTTCGGTCATGATGATATCGCCTGAATCGAGCCCTTCCGCCATCTGCATAACAGTGATCCCGGTCTCTTCTTCACCGTTCAGAACAGCCCACTGGATGGGCGAAGCGCCTCTGTACGCGGGAAGAAGCGATGCATGAAGGTTGATACAGCCATACCTCGGAAGCTCGAGTACATCCTTTTTAAGAATCCTTCCGTAAGCCATTACCACGATGATGTCCGGATTGATGGCCTTCATCTCATCAAAAAGCAGCGAGCCCGAACCTTTTTCGGGCTGGATCACCTTTATACCGTGCTCAAGTGCGAGCTCCTTAACGGGCGTGAAATGAACGCTCTTGCCTCTGCCGCTCACCGCATCCGGACGGGTTACTACGGCCTCGACGGAGTGCTTTGAGCCGATAAGAGAAGCAAGGGCGGAGGCCGCTATTGCGGGTGTTCCCATAAAGACTGTACGCATGTTTCTGTACCTTCCCTCTTATTATCTGATACCGCTCATCCTGCCGCGTATATCTTTCCAAAAACGCTACGCTTAAATTGTTTTTGGAAAGATATACGGTCGCGGATTCGCTTTTGTACATTTCATATTTGTCTTTAAAACCATCACGAGAGCTCGAGCTGATGGTCAGACGAGTTTTTCATCGCTATTCCTGTTGAGCCTTCACATCCCTGACAGGTCCCTCTGCCTTTTCGACATAAAGATGTCCGTCGAGGTGATCGTTCTCGTGCATAATAGCGCGTGCAAGGAGACCATCGCCTTCAAGCTCGAATTCTTTCATCTCCTCATCATAAGCACGAACCACAACATGGTCCGGACGTGTTACTGTAGCTGTTTTCCCGGGTATGGACAGACATCCTTCGTCACCGGTCTGCGAACCCGATGTCTTAATGATCTTGGGATTGATGAAAACCATCGGCTCGTTGCCTTCTTCGGAAACATCGATAACAAAGATCCTTTTAAGGATTCCGATCTGCGGAGCCGCAAGCCCGACTCCGTTTGCATCATACATGGTATCAAGCATATCGTCGATAAGCTCGCGTGTTTTGTCCGTAACGGCGGCTACCGGCTTGCATACCTTTTCCAAAATCGGATCCCCCTTGATCCTGATCATTCTGAGTGCCATTTTGTTCCTCCTTCTCGAAACCTTTTACAAGTTAAAGCTGTATTCAACCCTTACAGAGTCAAAGGGTAAAGCATCCGCTTTTGGCCTGAGCTCTTCGCAAAGCGTTCTTAAGCCTTTGCCGTCATACGACTTGACATAGATGACCATTCTGAAAACATCCCTCACTTTATACAGAGATGCCTTTGCCGGACCTATAACCTTAAACCTGCCTCTATCGCAATAAATCTTCCTTACCTCGTCCGCCAACTGTTTCACCGCATCATTTACCATATCCTCCTTCTCCGACGAAACGCCGATCTCAAGCATTACACCGGCAGGAGGATATCCCATCGCTATACGGTATGCCATCTCCTCCTCAAAAAAGGTTTCAAAATCCCTCTTTGCAGCACAGACAATCGCATAATTCTCAGGGTCATAGGTCTGAATGACCACATTACCCTTTTTCGACCCCCTGCCCGATCGTCCCGAGGCCTGCGCTATCAGCTCAAAGGTGCGTTCACCCGCCCTGATATCCGGAGCGTAAAGAGACAGATCCGCCAACAAAATACCGACAAGCGTTACATTCGGAAAATCATGACCTTTAACGATCATCTGAGTCCCGAGCAGTATGTCCGCCTCTCCTTTTTCAAAGGTTTTCAAAAGTTCATCCATACTGCCCTTTTTACGTACAGAATCGGAGTCCATCCTGAGGATACGAGCCTGCGGCCAAACCTTTAAGAGCTCTTCTTCGACCTTCTGTGTCCCCGCACCGAACGTTCCGATGTATCGTGATCCGCACTTCGGACAAACATTCGTGCTTTCGACCGTGTAACCGCAGTAATGACATATCATATTGCCGTCTCTGTGCAGCGTCATCGAGACATCACAATGAGGACATTTTATAACGCTTCCGCATTCTCTGCAAGAAATAACGGCAGAATAACCTCTTCTGTTGAGAAAAAGCATTATCTGCTCCCCACGCGCAAGCCTGTATGTAATCTGTTCCTTTAATGTATATGAGAACATACTGCGGTTCTTCTTCTTTAGTTCTTCGCGCATATCCACAAGATAAACGTCGGGATGAACCGCATTTCCCGTTCTCCCCATGAGCTTAAAGAGCTTAAGTCTGCCCTCCTTTGCCATTGCATAGCTTTCGAGCGACGGTGTAGCGCTTCCCAGTATCACGCTTGCGCCTTCGAGTTCACCACGCTTAAGAGCGACCTCCCTCGCATGGTACTTCGGTGTCAGGTCGCTTTTGTAGCTTGTTTCATGTTCTTCATCAATGATTATGATCCCAAGGTTCTCAAACGGTGCAAAAAGTGCCGATCGCGGTCCGATCATAATATCGGTCTCGCCGTTTTTGGCACGCATATATTGATCAAAGCGTTCACCGAAGGAAAGCCGGGAATTCATTATGCTGACTCTCTGACCGAACCTTTTGATGAATCTGCTGACCGTCTGATATGTGAGCGAGATCTCCGGTATAAGCATTATTGCCTGCTTACCCGCCGCAATACATTCGCTTATGATGTCCATGTAGATCTCTGTCTTACCGCTCCCGGTTTCGCCGAAAATAAGGTAATCCCCCCTCTTCCCGGTCCTCAGATCCGCTTTTATGCTCCCCGTGATCTCCTTTTGTCCCGGTGTAAGTTCGGGAGGCATATCCCTTTCGGTGATATCCTTATAAGGTCCCCTCACAAGATCGACTGTTGTAACCCTGATGAGTCCCTTTTCTTCCACATCTCTGAGAACCGCGGTGGAAATTTTCAATTCCTTCGTTACGAATGTGCGGTCAATCTCACCCATCTTAAGAACCGCTTCATAAAGCCTTACTCTGGCCGCACGGTTCTTGTTTTTCGCTTCTTTAAGGGCTTCTTCAAGCTTCTCTTTTTCACATGCGGCGCTGACGGTCGCCGATGTTTTGGTCATGACCTTGTCCCTGACCGGCAGGCAGCATCTGATCGCATCATTCATTGTTGATCCGAACTGTTCCTTTATCCATGCCGCAAGAAGGAGCATTTTTTCCTCAATCCCATTGCTTTTTTCACAAATCTCAATGATATCCTTTATCCTGTTCTCTTCAAGAGATGCAGTTTTATGTATTCCGATTACATATCCTTTGAGGACCCTGCCTCCCGAACCGAAAGGGACCATTACCGGTATTCCGGGCGTGATCCTGTCCTCGAGCACAGGCGGGATTCTGTATGTATATGGTCTGTCAATCGATTTGACAGACAGATTTACAATAATGTCTGCGTACAAATCCTTACCTCCGCAGAAGCTGCTTAACAAATGCTTCTGTCTATCATATATCATCTCGAAAATGCTTGCGCTTTTTCGAGGCAACAAAACGATGCTCCGCGCCCACTTTCAGTCGGAGATGTATCCCCCCGTCTCCGCTGCCGACCGTTTGGGACTTCCCACATACAATCACGTAGTGACTCACCGCTCCGACCACCGATTACGCAAAGCCGTTACATTCCTTGCATAAGTTCGGCAATAACAACTCTTTCATCAAACGGGTATTTCGTCCCACATATCTCCTGGTAATCCTCATTACCCTTTCCGGCAAGCAGAATAATATCTCCGGGACGTCCGTTCCTTATCACGTAATCAATCGCTTCACGTCTGTTCTCAATCACGATGTACTCACCTTTCTCCTTCTTTACACCGACGAGGATGTCTTCGATGATATCGGCAGGCTTTTCAAATCTTGGATTATCCGAAGTGACCACGGAAAGATCGGCAAGTCTCGAAGAAACCTCCCCCATCGTATATCGTCTTTCCTTCGAGCGGTTTCCACCACACCCGAAAAGGCACACAAGCCTTCCGGGATCATAGGCGCGAAGCGTGAGAAGCACGTTTTCAAGTGCCATGGCGTTATGTGCATAATCAATATAAAGGGTAAAATCATCTGAAACATGCACCGGTTCAAGTCTTCCGCAAACCGAGAAATCAAGAAGTGCAGACATGAACGCATCGGCTCCGCATCCCAGATACGAAGTAACCGCAATTGCCGCAGCCGCATTCGCCACATTATACCTTCCGGGTATGTTGAGAGAAACTTTTGCCTTTCCCCCCGCTGCGAGATTCACGACAAAATCGATTCCGAGCTTTAATGTGTCGTTATCTTTCTTCTTTGTAAATTCGAGATTGTGAGCATATGTGCACTTTTCAAAAACTCCTTTTACATCCGAAGCGCGGTGTTCCGTTTTTTCTTCGCCATCGCTCTTACTTCCGTAACCGCCGGATTTTTCAATCTTTTCGGCTTCTTCGGTGTTTGCACCGCCTTCAACCGCGAAGCCTTCCATGTCCCTCGCGGTCAGCGTTGATTTCCGAGTGATGTTGAATCTCTCGTCCCATTTCTTAAATCTCTCTCTTGACTCTTCGGCTGTGCCGGCAGACCGTTCAAGGGTCTTCTTTCCCTCCGCATCGAGTCTGTCGATTATATCAGCCGCCTCAAGCATATCCTTTAGATGGCTGTCCCCTACAGCGAATATCGCATGTTTACAGCTTCTGAAAAGAATGCTCTTGCAGTAAAGATATTCCTCAAGGCATGAATGCTCGCCTTCTCCGATATGGTCCTGCTCAAGATTGAGAAAAACCGCGACATCATAGTTTATTCCGTAAACCCTGTTCTGCATAAGACCTTGGGATGAAACTTCCATAACAACACTGTCACATCCCGCTTCAACCATCTTCGCAAAATAATCATGTATGATATACGATTCGGGTGTCGAATTACCGATTGCAAACCGTTTTCCGTCATAAGCGATACCGATGGTACCGATTATGCCGCACTTATGACCTGCTTTTTCAAGTATATCCCTGATCATGTAAGAAGTGGTCGATTTACCCTTCGTACCGGTGAGCGCGATCGTCGTGAGTTTCCGGGCGGGATGGTCAAAAAAAGCTGCCGATATAAGCGCAAGCGCCCTTCTTGTATCCGGAGTCACAACAACGACACATCCCTCCGGAACCGCCACATCGTGCATGGCAACGATCGCACACGCTCCCTTGGATGCGGCTTCGTAGGCGAAATCGTGGCTGTCGCTCTTTGCTCCTTTTATACAGATAAAAAGGCATCCCGGTCCAATTTCTTTTCTTGTGTCGTAGCAGACCGATGTTACGACCGGGTCCTCTTGCGATGATATATTTGTAACCGTGATGGATTTTATCAATTCAGAAAGCTTTTTTTCCATGTGTTCCTCCTCTTTAGAAGCGGTAGTTTCTTACCGCTTCTGATTCCTTGCCAAAAACGTAACTATGTACCGGTTTCTCTTTAGAAGCGGTGGTTTCTTCCCGCTTCTGATTCCTTGCCAGCCGATCTCCTCAAATTGAATAGGAGGCGGATCGTCGCCTCCTATTAAGCTTTTTTATTTCATTTAAATCATGACAGTAACATATCGTACACTTCTTCGTACTTCTTAGAGGAACTGCTCCAAGAATAATCCTCTGCCATCGCCCTGTCGATGAGCTTGTTCCATTCACGTTTTCTGTCAAAGAAAACATCCTTCGCGTAGCGGATGCAGGCGAGCATTTCATGAGCGTTATAATTCGCGAACGAGAATCCTGTTCCGCTGTTATTAAATTCATTATACGGTATTACGGTGTCCTTAAGTCCGCCCGTCTCTCTGACGATCGGAATCGTTCCGTACCTCAGACACATAAGCTGGCTGAGGCCGCAAGGTTCAAAAAGCGAAGGCATAAGGAACGCATCGCAGGATGCATAAAGTCTGTGCGAGCGGTCGTTTGAATAATAAATATTCGCCGAAACCCTGTCCGGATATTTCCATGCAAAATGTCTGAAAAGATTCTCGTATTTTTCTTCACCGGTGCCGAGCACAACAAGCTGGGTGTCCTCTGCACAGATTTCTTCGATAACACAGTCCACAAGATCGAGCCCCTTCTGGTCGGTAAGCCTTGAACAGATGCCGATCATAAATTTCTTATCATCCTTTGCAAGACCGAGTTCTTCCTGAAAAGCCCTTTTATTCTTGATCTTCTCTTTTCTGAAGGTCATCGCATTGTACGTTTTGGCAAGATAAGGATCGTTTTCCGGATTGTATTCTTCGTAGTCAAGTCCGTTAACTATACCCCTGAGCCTGTTACTCTTCGCGCGCATAAGACCGTCAAGTCCCTCACCGTAAAAAGGCATTTTGATTTCTTCCGCATACGTTTCGCTGACCGTTGTGACGTAATCGGCATAGACAATGCCGATTTTTAAATAATTGGCATCGCCGTAGGCTTCCATCTTGTCGGCTGTGAAATAATACTCCGAAAGACCCGTGATGTCCATGACCGTCTTCTTATCCCAAACGCCCTGGAACTTAAGGTTATGAATGGTCATGATAGTTTTTATGCCGCGGTAGAATTCATTCGCCTGAAAAACATCATTAAGGTAAACGGGCACAAGCCCTGTCTGCCAATCATTGCAATGAATGATGTCAGGTCTGAAACCGATTGAAGGAAGCGCCGAAAGCGCAGCTCTGTCAAAGAAAGCAAATTTTTCAATGTCCTCGTAGATGTTTCCGTACGGAGAATAACCGGCGAAATAGAATTCATTGTCAATAAAATAAAACTTGATCCCCTCATATTCGAGTTCAAGCACACCGACATACTGCCTTCTCCATGCAAGCTCCATGTAGAAATGCGTGACATATTTCATCGCATTCATGTACTCCGGCTTCATGCACATATACTTGGGTAACATAACCCTCACGTCATACTTTTCCTTATCAAGATACTTGGGCAGCGAGCCGACAACATCGGCAAGTCCTCCGGTCTTGATAAATGGAACGCATTCCGAAGCAAGAAAAAGAATATTTTTCATAAATCAACCTCTTTAAATTTCCTATGCTGTTTGAGGACAATCCCCATTTCTGTCAGGTTTTTATTTCACGGAAGAACGCAGATCCTTCTTCCTGGAATCAGCCAACTCCTTGAGTTCTTTAGCACCCTCTTCCACGGTACGGGTGACAAGAGCGCCCGAAAGCATCCTTGTGAGTTCCTTATTGATACCCGTGTCATCAAGTGATGTAACATCAATCCTTGTGCTGTTACCGACAACCGTTTTTTCGATAAGGATATGCTCGTCTGCCATAGCGGCAATCTGAGAAAGATGTGTGATACAAATCACCTGTGTCGAGCCTGAAATCACAGCAAGCCTTTCAGCAACCTTCTGAGCTGTCCTTCCGCTGATGCCGGTATCTATTTCGTCAAACACAAGCGAATCGATTTCCTCGGCATGAGCCATGACGGATTTGATAGCAAGCATGATCCTCGAAAGCTCCCCGCCCGATGCAACCTTAGCAAGAGGTGCCGGTGCGGCTCCGGGATTAAGTGACACCATAAACGTGATTTCATCGGAACCGCTTTCGCGGACCGTGCCGGCATCTCTTAATTCTATGTCAAAAAAAATCTTATTAAATCCGAGTTCTTCAAGTGCTTCCGTGATCAGCTTTGTCAGCACCTTTCCCTGCTCATGTCTGATCCCGGAAAGCTTTGCAGCCGCCTTTTCGGCTTTTTTCTGCGTCTCGAGGATCTTTGCCTTAAGCTTTGCAATCTCCTCGTCGCATTCCGACAGTTTTTGAAGAGCTTTTTTGTCCTCTTCGAGAAAGCGGTCTATCTCAGCGACATTTCTGCCGTAACGGCTCTTTATATGCGATATGAGGTCAAGTCTTTTTTCTACCTCTGCAAGCTTTTCTTCGTCATCATCAATGTTTTCGGCATATCTCTCAATGTCCGAGCAAAGGTCGCCGAGCATCGAGTCAAGGTCCGCCGTCCGGTCATATAGTCCGGACAATTCCTCCGTAATCGCACTTACATGTGTGAGACACTTGAGTGCCGCTCCCGTACCGTCCAAAGCACCGGATTCGCCGCGCAAAGCATCAATCGCTCCGTAAAGGTTCTCTTTTATCGTCCTGGCGCTTGCAAGGATCTTGAACTGCTCTTTAAGATCTTCTTCTTCGCCTTCCCTGACCGCCGCCTCCTCAATCTCATTAATTTCGAACTCAAGCCTGTCAATCTCTCTCGAACGCGCCGATTCATCCGTTGGAAATTTATCAAGCTCTCCTTCGAACTTCTTTTTTTCGGAAAGTAACGATGCAGTTTCTTTTAACAACGATGAGGCATCCTGACCGCAGAATCTGTCGAGTATCGCAAGCTGACTGCGGCTGTCCTGAAGAGACTGATGCTCGTTCTGACCGTAAATGTCAATGAGCGCTCCGGCGATCGCGCGTGACGTCGAAACAGAAATCGTTTCCCCGTTGATACGGGTAACACTTCGCCCGTTCTGCATGATCTTTCGCGAAAGCGTGACCGAACCGTCATCAATGTCAATCTGTTCTTCATCACAAATTCTTCGTGCTTCATCTCCGATATCGGTAAAAGTCAATTCACAAATTGCCGAATCGGTGCCTTCTTTGATAATGCCCTTTCCCGAACGTTCTCCGAGCGCAGTGACTATTGCACCGAGGATGATCGATTTTCCGGCTCCCGTTTCTCCCGTGATGATGTTGAGACCCTTCTCAAATGAGATGTCCGCCTCATCGATCAGGGCAAAATTTTTAACGTGTAGACTGCTAAGCATAAACTCTCCCTTCTACACACACTCCTAATGAATATTTTATCATAATTCGCATTCTAATTCAAGATTTCTTCGTGCTCCATCAACTCTCAAATATATCGTTAAGTCTTTCTATGTGAGTCTTCCTGTCGGCAACAACGATCACTTTGTCACCCTTCTTTATAATGCTGTTGCCGTTCGGTATGATAAGTTCTTCGTTATGGATAACAGAGGCTATGATGATGTTCTTTTTAAGCTTGAACTGCGGATCACAGAAACGTTTATCCAGTCCCTTAAAGCTCTCATCAGCCGAAAACTGCAGCACCTCAGCCTTGTTGTCCGCAACGGTCGCGTATTTCTCTATCTCGTTCTTCTCCGCTCCGATCTCGCAGTTTCTAATGAATCTGATCAGCTTGTAAACCGAGATTTCTGAAGACGAAAGGGTAATATCAAGATTAACGCGGTGCAAGAGCTTAAGATGTTCGGGCGCATCCACGCTTGTAATGACCGAGGGCACGTTTCTCGACCACGCGTACATACTTGTAACCATGTTCATCTCGTCATTTTCGGTAAGCGATACGACCGCATCCATCGAGCCAATCCTCTCATCCTCAAGCACATCCGCAAGCTCACCGCTACCGTACGAGACATTGACGTCGGGATACTTTTCCATAAGTTCTCTGCAACGATCTATATCAGACTCTATAAGCGTTATGTTCTTCTTGCTCTTAAGAAGCATCTCGATAAGATATTCCGCAGCGACAGTTCCGCCGACGATCATGACTTTTTTTGTCTTTTCACGGATTATCCCGATTCCCTTGAGCACATCGAAAAGGTTCTCCCTGCAAGCTGCGAGTCCGATGATGTCACCCGTTTCAACCGTAAATTTTCCGTCGGGAACGATAAGCCTGCCTTCGCGAAGGACCGTACAGATAAGAAGTTCGGAAACCTGACCCTTCTTGATCTCAAAAAGCGACTTTCCACGTATCGGCGAATCGTCTGTGATCGTGACGGAGACCATCTGCATCCGACCGCCGAAAATCCCCTCGGGCTTAACCACACCCGGAAGTCCGATGCTGCTCGCAGCCTCCTCGGCAATGTCGTACTTCGGATTGAAGACATAGTCAATGCCCTGCTCAGCTTCAAGCTGCTTTCTTTCAGCGGCGAAATCGGGCTGAAAAACGCGGGTGCAGGTTTTAAGGGTTCCTACGACCTTTGCCTGCATACAGCTGAGGATATTGATCTCGTCGACGGGAGTAAGCGCGATCAGGACGTCAGCCGTGTCGGCGCCCGCCTTATAAAGTGTCTCCTTTGAAGCGCCGCTTCCCACAAAACCACTGACGTTGTACTTGTCTGTCACGGCATCAATGATCGACTTCTGCTTCTCGACGACCGTAATGTCATAGTTTCTCTCCGAGAGTGCTTTGATTAACGCACAGCCGGTTCTTCCGGCACCGATGATGATGATCTTCATGTCTTAATCCTTTTTATGTGTTTTTTATTGTTATATGTAAATGCTTCGAAATGCCTGAGTTTTCGTTTGTTCTCACATAGGCATTAACCTGTTTATGTGTTCCGTTTGCGGTACATCAGTTTAACTCTTCTTGATTTTTCGGTCCTTCGTCATCCTTGCGGTCTTGTGTTTTTCGAGAGCGAAGTAAACTTTCTTTACCGTGAGTCCCTGCACCAGCACGGTAAAGAAAATAGTGATGTACGTAACGTTTATGAATATGTCGTAGACTTCCTTCGGAAGGTATTCTCCCGTTCCGAACGCAAGGGCGAGCGAGAGGCCTCCCTTAAGAGCCGACCATGTCATGAGAGTTACATATTCGGGAGCGCTGTAGTTGCCGGGGATGTTCCTGCCCGTCAGCAGACTGCTTATCGACACTCCGAATGCTCTTGCTATGAGGTTGAGGAGGATCGCTGCGGGAAGTATGATCCACAGGTACCTGCTCACCTCGATGTTGAGGAGCAAGAGGCCGATCATAATGAACAAGATTGCGTTTAAGAGGCTTTCGACTATATCCCAGAAGTCTTTATAGAGCTGCCTCGGGTCGACCACGGCCACTCTTCTTTCCATCTTGCTCATTGAGTAAGAGAAGTACATTCCGCAGACTACGGAAGCGATGACGCCCGAGAATCCGAGATGCTCACATATGATATATACAAGCGAAACGTCAAGAAGCGAGATAAGGATGTACTTGATAGGGTCTCTCGTCGCTTTCATGAGCCTGAACATGATGAACGAGACAACGAGGGCGACTGCGACTGCACCGAAGATCTCACGTCCCATAAGCACAAAGAAATTACTGTCATCGCTGTGAACCACGAGACCTCTCACAAAGATAAAGAGCGTTACGCCCGTTCCGTCGTTAAAGAGCGACTCGTTCTCGATGACCGAGCAGACATTTTTCGAAAGACCGATCTTGTTGAGGATTCCGGTCGCGGCTATGGGATCGGTCGGGGAAACAACGCATCCGAGCAGGATACACGTAATAAAATCGAGCGGCAGCTTAAATATCAGACCGACAAGATAAAAGAGTGCTCCGTAAACGACCGATGAGATCATGGTCGTAAGGAGCGCCAGAAGGCTGATGGCGCGCACGTTCTGCCTGAACTTGTTCATGTTGACCTTCCCGGCACCCGAGAATAACATGAAGCAGAGAACGCCGTCCATCAGATAATTTTCAAAGCCAAAATCACCGAGTCCCTCAACAAAGCTGTCGATCGACTCGATGTTTACAACTTTACTGACTAAGAGAAGCACAGCCGAGATCACGAGCGAAAACATGATGAGCGCGATGTCCGACTGCAGGTGGAAAAACTTCTCGTTTAAAATCC
>JAEEGL013060071.1_pt1 | contig 13180 bp, 12 predicted proteins | sample 9134231 | NCBI WGS metagenome assembly JAEEGL01 (sample SAMN16246548, study PRJNA631951) | gut metagenome | biome: gut microbiome; feature: rumen; material: fiber-attached | host: Bos | place: Iran: Karaj | collected 2018-10
CCCATGCAAGCGTCGCCGAAATAATTGATATAGCGCTGAACGAATATGTTAGAGAACGAGGTTATCGCCATCTGCAGCGCGGCGGGAATGCCCACCCTCAGTATCTTGCCCAGCATGCCGAAATGGATCTTCAGCTTTTTATAGCTAAGCCTGCAGCAGTTGTCCATGCGGGCAAGCGTGATAAGGATAAGCGCCGCCGAAAGCGTCTGCGCAAGCACCGTCGCAAGCGCCACGCCCTCGACGCCCATCTTGAATACGAGCACGAAGAGCAGGTCGAGCGCGGTGTTGGTCAGCGCGGAAACGGCGAGGAAATAAAAGGGACGCAGCGAATCGCCCACGGCGCGGAGTATGCCCGAGCCCATGTTGTACATGGTGAGCGATATCATGCCCGAAAAGTAGATGGTCAGATAGAGCGATGCGGCGCCGTGTATGCTCTCGGAGGGCATGCGCATGAAGCCCAGCATGGTGGGGACCATTATTATGCCTATCGCGGTGAAGAGCGCCCCGAGTATCAGCGTCAGCGCAACGGCGGTGTGCACGGTTTCGCTCACCTTATCCTCCTGCTTGGCGCCGTAATACTGCGAGATCACAACGCCGGCGCCCGTAGATAAGCCCATGAAGAAGCCTATCAGCAGATTGATTATCGGCCCGACGTTCCCAACGGCGGAAAAAGCCGAATCGCTTACGTAATTGCCCACGACCCAGGTGTCAACGGTATTATAAAGCTGCTGTAATATGTTGCCCAAAAGAAGGGGAACGGCGAAGGTGATGAGCTGAGGGGCTATTTTGCCCTCGGTCATATCCACGTCCTTCCTCGAAAGAAACTCGCCTAAACGCTTTGCCGCCGTCAAGATCCGATACCTGCCCCAACTGTCTGATTTTGTCATTATTCTAACCGAGAAGCCGCATGTTTTCAAGAGGCGGGCGAGATATATTAAAGCTCCCGTCCGGGGCTTTTGCGTCTTTGAAAAAACAAGAGGCTCCCGAACCCGGAAGCCCCTCGATCAATGCCTCGGCCGATACTGCGTTCGGCCCGTCAGTCGGCGTATTTGATATCGAAGTATTCGTCCTGTTTTACGCCGCCTATGAACACGCCCCAGGCATCCTCGCCCCTGCGGACCTCGATATCGGCCCTCACAAGGCTGCCGTCGGCAAGCTCCATGATGACGTATGTCTCGCAGTCGGTGGTGCGGGGGATTATCGTTTCGCCCGCGGGCACGGTGACGGCATCGCCGGGAGTGCCGTTCTCATCGCAGGAGCGCACGGGCAGGTCGGCAATAAGCGTCATATCGCCATACCATTCGTTCGATGGCGCAAAGTCGAATTCGGTCTCGGGAGTAAAGCCGCCGCCGTCCACAGTGACCTGAGCGCCGAGGAAGCGCGTGCCGAGCACGTCGCATTCACACTCCGCATAGAAGCCCTTTTCCGAGGTGAAGGGGTGCTCCTCGTTTATCATGACGGCATAGCCGTCCTCAAACAGATCAAAGCCCGAGCCTTCGGCGTTCACCCTGATCGCGGCGGAGGTGTAATCCTCGCTGTCCTGAACGAAGCATACGATCACCTCCATGCGGGAATCGGTCGGGTCGCAGTCACACACGAACACCTGCCAGTCATAGCAGTAAGAGACCTCGTACTCGCAGGGCTTTTCGGGATCGGCGCCCCGCGTGATGCTGACCTTTAGCGCGATATCGCCGGAAGCTTCGGTATCGGCCTTGACCTCTATCGTGTCGGCAAGGCTGTCGAAATCGATATCAAGGGGCATGGAGGAGTTATTCGCTATCTCCATGCAGAAATCCCGGTTTCCCACGTATCCCGCGGGCTCGTCGGTGAGCTCGGGCGCGGAGGTGGCTTCGGGCGCTTCGCCGGCTTCGGTCGCAGCGGGAGCTTCGGTATAAAGCCCCCAGGGGAAGGAACCGGGCGCAGCCGTACAGGCCGTCAGAGCCAAAACAAGGCAAACGGCAATAAACAAAGCATAAATACGCTTCATATTCGGTTTCCTCCTTTTATCAGCCGAGCAGCTTCACGCCGTTGGAGGTGCCCAGACGGGATGCGCCCGCGGCGATCATCCTGTCCGCGTCCTCGGGGGTGCGCACGCCGCCGGACGCCTTTACGCCCAGCTTGTCGCCCACGACGCGGCGCATCAGCGCAACGTCCTCGGGGGTAGCGCCGCCGGTGGAGAAGCCGGTGGAGGTCTTGACGTAATCGGCGCCGGCGCGCATGGAGGCCTCGCAGGCCTTCACCTTTTCATCATCGGTGAGCAGGCAGGTCTCGATTATGACCTTTACCAGCGCCCTCTTGCCGGGATGCCCCTCGTGCGCCGCGTTCACGACCGCGCGGATATCCGCCTCTACAAGCTCCCAGTTGCCGTCCTTGGCGGCGCCGATGTTGATCACCATATCCACCTCGTCGGCGCCCTTGCCAACGCAGACGAGCGCCTCAAAGGCCTTTGCCTCGGTAGCCATTGCGCCCAGAGGGAAGCCCACCACGCAGCAGGTCCTTACTCCGGAGCCCTCAAGCTCCTTGGCGACGAACGCGCAGTGGCAGGAATTGACGCATACGCTCATGAAGCCGTGCGCCTTGGCCTCGTCGCAGATACGCTTGATGTCGCAAAGCTTGGCTTCGGGCTTCAATAAGGTGTGGTCGATGTATTTTTCGATGTTCATAATTGCCTCCTGTATGTAAATATGTTGTTTTTTTAACTGTTAAGCTTGGGGAAGCGATATCCCCCAAGAGCTTTCCCGGCGGGATCAGGGAATCTCCGGCAGGGGCCTGACCGGCGTGACGGAATCGATCTCGCCTCCGCCAAGGCATTCCTCGCCGTCGTAAAGCACGGCCCACTGGCCGGGGGTGACGGCCCTTTGCGGCTCGTCGAACACTATGCGGCAGCCCTCGCCCAAGGGGTGCACGGTCACGCCCTGATCGGGCTGACGGTAGCGGAATTTGGCGGTGCACCTGAACGGCGCGCGCGGCCTTTCAAGGCTTATGAAGCTCAGCCTTTCGCAGGAGAGGGAGGTGGAATAAAGCTCCTCGTGCTCGCCTTGCTGCACTATCAGGCGGTTGCGCTCCATATCCTTGCCGACTACGAACCAGCTTTCGCCCGAACCAAAGTCCTTGCCGCCAATGCCCAGGCCGCGGCGCTGACCCAAAGTGTAATACATCAGCCCGTCGTGCCTGCCCAGCACGCGCCCGGTCAAATCGACGATATCGCCCGGCTGAGCGGGCAGAAAATTCATAAGGAACTGCTTGAAATTCCGTTCGCCGATGAAGCACACGCCGGTGGAATCCTTTTTCATTGCGGTGGCAAGGCCGGCTTTTTTCGCGATTTCGCGCACCTCGGATTTATCGAGATGACCAATGGGAAAGAGCACCCTTTCAAGCTGATCGGCGTGCAGCCCCGCAAGGAAATAGGTCTGATCCTTGTTCAGATCCTTCGCGCGCAGCAGCTTGAGCCGCCCCTTCGTGCCGAGCCGGGCGTAATGCCCGGTCGCAAGGCGGTCGGCCTCCATGCCGAGGGCGAATTCGAGGAACGCCTTGAACTTGATCTCGGTATTGCAGAGTATGTCGGGATTGGGGGTGCGCAGCTTTTTGTATTCGTCAAGGAAATACGAGAATACCCGATCCATGTATTCCCCGGTAAAATTCACGGTGTAGCAAGGTATGCCTATCGCGTCCGCCACGCGAAGCGCGTCCTCCCTGTCAGCCGTGGCGGTGCACACTCCGCTTGGGTCCTTTTCCTCCCAGTTCTTCATGAAAACGCCCACGACGTCAAAGCCCTGCTCCTTCAAAAGCAGAGCCGCGACGGACGAATCCACGCCGCCGGAAAGCCCGACGATGACCCGCTGTGACATTATTCCTCCTCGGCGGACACGAAGCGGAAGCCCTTGGCCTCAACCGCGTTCTTGATATCGGCGGGATCGCCGGAGTATTCGACCGTGAAATCGTTGAGCTCCATGCGCACTACGGCCGCTCCCAGCTCCTCCATGGCCTTGGTCACCTTTTTGATGCAGTGAGGGCAGCCCATGCCCTCGGTCTTGACGCTGTATTTCATAAGTGTGGTCTCCTTTTGCATTGTTATTCATATTATAACAGATAAACGGCTGAAATGGAATACCGAGTTGCAGACGGATAAGTTCCGTGTATCACCGGGATAAACGCCAATAATCCCCAATGTCGAAATTTGGGCTGTACAAGGGACGAAAAATGTGGTAAAATAATCAAAGCCTATTGTTACTGTGGCATATTATGCGTACTATGGGGGTCTTTTTGTGAGAAGATTTATCTATATAATGCTTTGTGCGGTCATGCTTTGCGCCCTGCTTTCGCCCTCGGGCGCGCTGGCGGCTCCGTCGAAGGAGGAGCTGGACTCGATCAAAACCCCGGAGCTTCTTCTGATGGAAGCCGACACGGGCGCCGTTCTTTATGAGAAAAACGGCTATGACAGGGTCTATCCCGCGAGCACGACCAAGATAATGACCTGCATCGTTGCGCTGGACACGGGCGTGGACGTGAAGAATCAATACACCTGCGGGTGGGAATCGCAGAACGGCTTCGGCAGGCAGTCGAGCCTTCTGGGGCTCAAGTACGGCTACACCGTCACCATCGAGGATATGCTCTATGGGCTCATGCTCTGCTCGGGCAATGACTGCGGCGCGTGCCTTGCGGTCGCCACGGCGGGCTCGATCGAAAACTTTGTGGGCATGATGAATCAAAAGGCGCAGGAGATCGGCATGACGGGCACGCATTTCACCAACCCGCACGGCCTGCACGACGAGGAGCATTACACCACCGCTTACGACATGGCGCTGCTTATGAAGCACGCGCTCAAAAACCAGACCTTCCTTGAGATAATCAAGGCCAAGGAATACACCGTTGTGGAAGCCAAGGGCAAGATGACCAAGACCATCCAGTCCTCTAACAAGATGATCTACACTAAGCCCGACGTGGATACCGAGGACAATATCTATCAATACGCGCTGGGCGGCAAAACGGGCGAAACGAACGTTGCCGGTTATTGCGTGGTCGAGGCCGCCGAGAAGGACGGCGTGACCCTGATCGCCGTTTCTATGGGCGATCCCAACAACTATGCCACAAGCCCCTATAACAGGTTCCACAATGCCAGGAAGCTTTTCGAATACGGCTTCGAGCATTACGTCAGGTACGACAGCGAGGAATTAAAGCGTGATTTCGGCGTTACCAACGCCTTCAACATACAGACCACGGGCTATCCCAAGGACGATCCCAACGGCGGCAAGGTCACGGCGGAGGTCGATATCTCGTCCGCCGAGCTTCGTGGGCTGAAGGAGGAGCTTGACAAGCTCACTGCGCAGAACTTCTACTGGCACGAGCCCGAGATTGACGAAGAGGCCGTCAGGACGCCCGTTGAGGTGGGCGATATCCTTGGAAAGGCCGCGCTGTATTACAAGCCCGACGGCGGCGAAGAGCAGCTTCTTTGCGAGGGCGAGCTCATGGCGGTTTCGGGCATGAGGCCCGAGACGTTCGCCGTCGTTTCGCAGAATCCCTCGAACATAGTCGACGACAGCAGCACGGGCAGAAGGGACGTGTGCAACCTTACCGTCAGCAAGAACGGCGGCAATCCCGAATACACCGTGTGGATCTATTATCAGAACGCCCTTTACACCATGCAGGACGGGCTGACTTCGCACTATTTGTTCTATGACGGAGAGGTCTTCCGCTCCGCGCGCGTGCCCGCGGCCGACAGCACCGTAATGCTTTATAAGGTAACCGACAACGGCGACGGAACTCATTCCTACTTCGGCACCGATCAGATCGAAAACGGCGCAAGCTACGTGGTCGTATCCCGCGGGATGGCGCTCGAGGCCGTCAAAAAAGGCAGGAGCTTAAAGGCATATCCGCTTGAGACCGACTCCGCCGGCAACATAACCGGCGAGGTGCCCGAGGACGCGGTGTGGACATTCAATCAAAACGGCACCGGCTGGCAGCTGACTTCGGGCGGGCTCTATCTGCACCGCAGCGGCGGCGACGGCCTGCTTTTCTGGATACTGATCGCGGTGCTCGTGATCTCGCTAGCGATAGTCATACACCTGCTCGTCACCGGCAAGCGCAGAAGGCGCAATCCCAAAAGGCGCGGCAAGTATAAGATCTACCGCATGTAAAGGATCAAAGTGCTGAGAGCGGTTAGCGGTCTCAGCACTTTTGCAATGATCCGAAAAATACCGGCCGGCGGGGGAAAAGTCCCCTTTCGGTCAATACCCGTTCGGAGCTTACAGTATGCAGTACGGAAAATTCGCATCCTTATACGACCTGCTCATGCGCGGCGTGGATTACGGCGCGTGGGCGGATTACGTTTCGGGCTTCATGCCTCCCGGCGCTTTTGCGGCGGAGTGCGCCTGCGGCACGGGCGAGATAAGCCTGCGCCTTGCAAAAAAGGGCTTCACCGTGACCGCCTCGGATATCTCCGAGGATATGCTTATGCGCGCTTCGGAAAAACAGCGCGGAATGGGCGTTGCGCCGCAGCGCCTGCGCTTCGTCCGCATGGATATGCGAAGCCTTTCGCTGCATAAAAAGGCCGATTGCGTGATATCCTGCTGTGATGGGGTGAATTATCTGTTAAGCCGCGAGGACGTGAAGCGGTTCTTCGCCGCGGCACACGCGAACCTTAAGCCCAAAGGCTTGCTGCTGTTTGACGTTTCAAGCAGGTATAAGCTTGAAAAAGTGCTTGGCAACGGCAATTTTTCGGATAATGGCGAGGAAGCGCCGTTCATCTGGACGAACGAGTACGATCCCCAAACAAAGCTCATACGCATGGAGCTTTCGTTCTTCAAAAAACGGGACGGGCTCTACGAGCGCTTTGACGAGACGCATATACAAAGGGCCCATTCTTTGCGCGAGCTGGGCTCGTGGCTCAATGAAACGGGCTTTGAATATAAGGCTTACGATTGCTTCACAAGGGAGCCCGTCAAACCCGAAAGCGAGCGGATCCAGTTTGCCGCGATCAAAAAGGAATGAGGTGGATACCGTGGAAAAGGATAAAGTAATACGAGGATTATTGATGGAAGGCGCGGTCAATATGACCGCCATATCGGGGCGTGAGCTCGTCGAGGCCGCAAGGCAGGCGCACGGGCTTTCACACGTCTGCACCGCCGCGCTGGGGCGCCTTCTTATGCAGACCGCCATGATGAGCGTGCAGCTGAAGAACGCCTCGGATAATCTCACCGTCATATTCGACGGCGACGGCGCGGGCGGCAGGTTCGTGGCGGTGGGTCACGAGGGCGGCAGGGTCAAGGGCTACTGCGACGAGCCCTCGATCGAGCTTCCCTTAAAGCCCAACGGCAAGCTCGACGTATCGGGCGTCGTGGGGAGCAGCGGCGAGCTGCGCGTGATACGCGACCTTTCGCTTAAGGAGCCCTACGTGGGCAGATGCGCCATCACCGACGGCGAGATCGCCAACGATTTTGCCAACTATTTCGTGATAAGCGAACAGCAGCCCTCGCTCGTTTACCTGGGCGTCAGGGTGGATCCCCAAACGGGCGAGGTGCGCGCGGCGTCGGGGCTGATGCTTCAGCCGCTGCCCTTCTGCCCGGAGCGCGACATTTACGCGCTTGAAAGCAAGGCGCAGGATATAACCCGGCTTACCAAGACAATTGAGGACGGTATGGAGCTCGAGGACGCCGTGATCGAGCTGATAGGCGAGCTTCACCCCGAGTTTACCGAAAAGCTTCACCCCGAGTTCGCCTGCGACTGCTCGCGCGAAAAGATAGAGGCCGCGCTGATTTCGATGGGACACGAGGAGCTTTCGGACATTATCGAAAAAGACGGGCAGGCGGAGCTTACCTGCCGCTTCTGCGACAAAAAATACCGGTTCAGCAAGGATGAGCTGACAGCGCTTTTGAAGGAAGCGTGCAAAAAAGAGGGCATGGATGACCGATAAGCACAGGGGCGATAAAGAGAATAACGGCAGGGTGCTTTCGTTCGAGCGCGACACTTCGTTTTTCGTCAAGCGGGGTGATAAAAAACGCTCGCAGAACGATCCCGTGAACGCGCTTGCGATGTATACGGAGGCTCTTGAGAGGGACCCCCGCGATTTTGCCGTGCGCCTTTCGGCCGCCGAGATACTGACCGACATATCGCGCTTCAACGATTCGAACAAGCTCATAATACCCTTTATGCACCTGGACGCGGATTTCTGCACCGAGGCCTATTGCATTGCGGGCTTCAATCTGCTCGGCATGGGCGAGAACGAGGGCGCAAAGCTCTGCTTCGAACGCTTTTTCGAGCTCTCGAACGAGGCGTCGGACAGGACCGACGCGATCCTCGACGCGCTGGATTACATCAATTCATTCGAAACGGAGCCCGCCCTTGCCGACGCTCTTGAGGCCGACTACGCCGAAAAGACCAACAACGCCTTCACGGCATTCGAGAACGGCGATTTCGAGCGCGCGGAGAAGGAGCTTCGCAAGCTCGAGCCCGCTTTTCCCGACGATACGGGCGTGATCTATCGCCTGGCGCTCTCGTGCATATGCCAATACAGATACCGCGAGGCGAACGAATACCTGGAACGCCTGCTTAAAAAGTCACCCGATAACCTTGGCGCTTTGAGCATGAAGCTGATGTGCGCGCGCTCGCTCGGCAACGAGATAGAAGCCTCGATGCTTATAAAGAAGCTTGAAAAATGCGATTCCGATTCGCCCGAGGAGCTTTTAAAGGTCAACGGCGCGCTGCTCGAGGCCGGCGCTTACGAGGCCTCGGTCAAGGTCGCTTCCCGCGCGCTGCAGCTTATGCCTTATGATACGCTGGCGAATCACCGCATGGGCGTTGGGCTTATAAAGCTGGGGCAGTTTAAGCGGGCGGCGGACGTCTATGACAAGCTCGTAAAGCTCGACCGGGGCGACCGCATCGCAAAGTATTACCGCACGGCCTGCGCCGAGGCCGACGAAAAACCCGACAGCGAGTTTTTGAAGCTGCCCATCATGATTCATTATCAGCTCCCCTTTGCCGACATGATGGAGGAGGTAAAGAAGCTCCTTTCGGGCAACGACCGGCTCGATCTGGAGCAGCTGCGGGAAAAATGGCGTACCGACGCCGATTTCAGGGATCTCGTGCGGTGGTCGTTCACCCTGAGGGAATTCAATATCACCCACGCCATGCTCACGATACTGCGCCTTTTGAACGACGAGCGGGCGGAGACCCTTTTAAGAGAGGTCATAGCGGATATCGAGGTGCGCGATTCGGTCATAAACGAGGCCTTGGGCGCGCTTAAATCCCTGGGCGCCGCCGAACCCTACTTTGCCGTATCCAACGGGCGTCTGCTCGAGGGGCGCGTCACCGTGATAGACCTTTCGGATGAGCGCATCCCCAAGGGCTACCGCGAAATATTCCCGCGGATACAGGAAAATTCGCGCGAGGTGCTCGATTCCGAGCTGCTCAGCGTTGCCTGCGGGATATCGGAGCGCTTTATAATGTGCGTCAAGGACGAGCTTAAGCCCATAACCCGCGCGCAGTCCGAGGCGCTTTCGGCGGCCGTGGAGCTGCTTTCGTGCGAGCGCTGCGGAGTCGCCCCGCGCGACGATCTGCTGGAGCGCTACGGCGTTACCGAGAGACGCCTGAAAAACGCGGTCGCAAGGATAGTCGCCGCTTTCGATAAGAAGCCGAATGACACGGAGGACGGCACTGATGAGTAAGGAAATGAGATTTATCGCAACCTGCAAGCTGGGGCTCGAATCGGTAGCGGCGGACGAGCTGCGCGCGCTTTCGATCGGGATAGAGTCCGTTCAGGACGCGAGGATAATTTTCAGGGGCGGCTTTGAGGAAATGGCGCGCGCCTGCCTTTGGCTGCGCAGCGCCGAGCGCGTACTGATGATAGTCGGCGAGTTTCACGCCGAGACCTTCGAGGAGCTTTACGAGGGCGTGAAAAGCATAAGCTGGCAGGATCACATCGGCAGGAACGACTTTATCCACGTCAACGGAAAATCCGCAAAAAGCAAGCTCTTTGCCGTTTCAGACTGCCAGAGCATCACCAAAAAAGCCATTGTGGACAAGCTCTTTTCGGCATATCGCGTCAAGACCCTGTCCGAGAACGGCGACGAGATAATAATCGAAGTCGGCCTGCTTCGCGACGAGGTCACGCTGGCGCTCGACTGCTGCGGAGCGGGGCTTTCAAGGCGCGGCTACAGGACCTGGAACGTGACGGCTCCCATTGCCGAAACGCTTGGCGCGGCGATAGTGCAGCTTGCAAGGTACAAGGGCGGCGTTGCCCTGTGCGATCCCATGTGCGGCTCGGGCACAATGCCCATCGAGGCGGCTATGATAGCCAAGAATATCGCTCCCGGCATGGGGCGCAGCTTCGCCGCCGAAAAATGGGGTTTCCTCACCGGAGATCCCTTCGGCGCCGAGAGGGAGCGGGCAAGGGATTCCGTATTGCCCGGCGATCCGGATATATGGGGCTCGGATATCGATCCGCACGCGATAGACGTCTGCAAAAAGCACGCCAAAAAAGCGGGAGTGAATATCCGCTGGGCGGTGCGCTCAGTCGCCGATCTCACCCCGCCTGCCGAGGGCGGCATAATCGTATGCAATCCCCCCTACGGCGAGCGCCTTATGGAAAAGCGCGAGGCCGAAAAGCTCTATAAAGTCATGCGCGGCGTGTTCGATTCGCTCCCGCACTGGGATAAGAACATAATCACCTCGCACAGGGATTTCGAGCGCATCTACGGCAAAAAGGCCGACCGCCGCCGAAAGCTTTCCAACGGCGGCATGGTGTGCACGCTCTACCGATATTTCGCCGAGGAGGGCTTTATCGGCAGCGATCAAAGCATGCCGACTATCTCGCGCAGCTTGCGCTTCTGAGCGTCATCCAGCATGGGCATTATAGCGTCCATGCCTTTTTTCAGCGCGTTTTCGTCGAATCGCCCTTCCGCCTTCTGCCTGCCTGCGGCGCTTTTCAGCTCGCGCATCAGCTCGTCCTCGCTCATGCCGGAATATTTTTCGATCAGCTCGTCCGTGCTCGGCGCTTTGCCGCTGTAAGCCTGCCTGCCCTCGCCGGCCGACACGGTCTCCTTAAAGCTTCGTTTCATGGCTGCCTCCCGTTTTTTCTATAATCTATGCCGCGCATTCACGAAAAGTGCGCGCTGCGAATATGATTTAAGCGGAGGTGAGTCCATGCAGCGCTATCCCACAAGGAGCCTTCCGCAAAGGCCTTCGCAGAATAACGGGGACGCGCCGCCGCTTTTGATGCTTGCGCGGCGCATTCGCGAGGAGCAGGGCGCGGGAAGGCTTAAGGAATTCATCGCCGCAATGCGCCCCTTTGCCGCGCCGAACGAGCTTAAGCGGCTTGCGGAGGACTTCGGCATAGATTACGATTCGCTCCCCAAAAGGGAGGAGGAGCAGCCCGGGCGCGCTACGCGGCGGCAGGGGAACGACCCCGTGAAGCTTATAGGCGAGGTCATGCGCTTATCGAACGCCATGCGCGGCGGAGGCGATCCGGCCGCGCTGCTTAGCCGGCTTTGGGGCGGCCAATGAAAACAACCATTTTATTGTGGACAAAAGAGCCGAAATATGTTAAATTAACGGTATGAAAACGAATATTACGAACAAACCCGATGAAAAATGGCTGAACGCCGTGCTTTCGGGCCTTGCGGCACAGCATCCCGATGCAAAGTCGGAGCTCGATTTCACGAATCCTTACCAGCTCCTTATCGCGACCATACTCTCCGCGCAGTGCACCGACAAGCAGGTCAACAAGGTCACGCCCGCGCTCTTTTCGGCTTACCCCGATCCCGCGTCAATGGCAAAGGCGCAGCCCGATCAGATCGAGCCCTACATACGTTCCTGCGGGTTCTATAATACTAAGGCAAGGAACATAGTGCTTTGCTGCCGCGATATCGATGAAAAATTCGGCGGCCGGGTGCCGAGCGTCCGCGAGGACCTTGAATCCCTTGCGGGAGTCGGCCGCAAGACCGCCAGCGTGGTGCTTTCGAATGCCTTCGGCGTGCCAGCCATCGCCGTGGACACGCACGTTTTCCGCGTATCCAACCGAATCGGCCTTGCACACGCGAAAAACGTGGAGGATACCGAGCGCCAGCTTATGAAGAATATCCCGGAGGAGAACTGGTCTGTCGCGCACCACTGGCTCATATTCCACGGCAGGCGCGTGTGCAGGGCGCATAGGCCCGACTGCGGGAACTGCATGATAAAAGAACTGTGCGAATATCGCAAAAACGAGGTGGAAAAATGAATTTCGTCGATAAAATACACATATTCATAAAGGCGGGCGACGGAGGCGACGGCTGTTCGAGCTTCCACCGCGAAAAATACGTCAACCGCGGCGGTCCCGACGGGGGCGACGGCGGCATGGGCGGCAGCGTGTGGTTTTATGCCGACGACAACGTGAGCAATCTGCTTGAATTCCGCTTCTCCAAGCATTTCAGAGCCGAGCGCGGCGAGAACGGCAGGGCAAAGCTGCAGACCGGGCGCAGCGGAAGCGACGTGCGCATCGGCGTGCCCGTGGGCACAAGGGTGCGCGACGTGGAATCCGGCAAGATAATAGCCGACGTCAACGCCTCGGGCTATGAAAAATGCGTGCTGAAGGGAGGCAGGGGAGGCAAGGGCAACGCGCGCTTTGCCACTCCCACCAAGCAGGCGCCCAAATACGCCTCTCCCGGGCAGAAGCTTAGGGAATACGAAGTCGAACTGGAGCTGCTGACCGTTGCGGACGTGGGGCTTGTGGGCCTTCCCAACGTGGGCAAATCCACTCTGCTCTCGGTCGTGACCGGCGCAAGACCCAAGATCGCCAACTATCATTTCACCACTCTCACGCCCAATCTGGGCGTTGTGAAGCGCTATGACGAAAGCTTCGTGCTTGCGGATATCCCCGGCCTCATCGAGGGCGCGGCGGAGGGCGCGGGCCTTGGGCGCAGCTTCCTTCGCCATATCGAGCGCACGAGGATGCTGGTGCACGTTTTAGATATCTCGGGTTCGGAGGACCGCGATCCCATCGAGGATTATTACACGATCCGCTCCGAGCTTTACGATTACAGCCCCGCGCTTCATTCGCTTCCGCAGATCGTTGCGGCCAACAAGATGGATATTCCCGGCGCGGAGGAGAACCTTGCAAGGCTGCGCGACGAGCTTGCCGACGAGGATATCCCCATATTCCCGATCTCCGCGGCGGGGCAGCAGGGCTTGGAGCCCCTGCTTGACGCGC
>JAEEGL015782340.1_pt1 | contig 13180 bp, 8 predicted proteins | sample 9134231 | NCBI WGS metagenome assembly JAEEGL01 (sample SAMN16246548, study PRJNA631951) | gut metagenome | biome: gut microbiome; feature: rumen; material: fiber-attached | host: Bos | place: Iran: Karaj | collected 2018-10
AAGGGGCATCATGATTTCGAGTCATGTCCGTTATGACCACTTCGATACCACTGCATAAAATCACTATAATATTATATCATAAAGAAATAACAAAATCAATAGTAAAGTAAAAAAATAATATTATAACAAAATCCGCACCATTCCTCCAGGCTTTTCCGCATAGAACTCTATGATTGACAAAAAAGCCTTTACGCGCTATAATTTAATGAGAAAAACAAGTAATTTATTCAGCAAAGACAGGTGAACGGCCATGAATGAAGCCCCAGTGCTTGCGGACGCACAGGAAATAGTATTTTCGGCAGGCACGCTGCTCGGATACGGAATAACGGGAGTTTTATACATACTACTGCCCATTACAGCATTTTTACTGATGTACAAATACAAGGCTGCAAAAATATTTCCTGTATTGATCGGGATACTTGTATATTTCCTGTCCACCAAAATGTGCGATCTGAGCATATGGATATTTTTCAGTTCCGTACCTTATGCTGTAAAAGCAGCATTGTCTGTAGAATTTGTGGGTATTTTTGAAGAAACAGGGCGCTGGCTCGCCTTTAAGTACCCGGTTTTCAACCTGAAGACTACAGAAAAAGCCATATGCTGCGGTATAGGTCATGCAGGACTTGAATGCTGGATACGCGGAGTACAGTCCTTCAAGCTGATAAACACAGGTCAGGAGCTTAATCTCAAGGGCCTGAGCGCGTTCACCGAAGGCAAAACAAAGATACAGGCAGAGGAGATAACGCGGCAGCTAAGCAGCTATGCGAACCGTAATCTTTTTATAAGCATGCTTGATTCAGTTAATATCATCACAAACTTCGGATTTCACATTGCGCTGACGCTTTTTATATTCCGAAGACTATAGGAGGACAGCCGCGACAAAAAATGCCTTATACTTGCAATACTGCTTCACACAGCACATAACGAGTTAAGCGGACTTGCCTCACTAAGCGGCAGCATGATTATTTCAGACATGGTCAGCATAGCCACAGGCGTAGCTGTCATAGTATTCGTAATGAAAAAAATCGACGTACGAACTGTAACAGACGAGATTATCTATCCTGAAATATAAGATCAGGGGCGTGGTTATATGTTCGGTACACGTAAAGAAATATATACGGGACTTACCGGTTGCAACCTTTCTGAGGAAAGGTTCTCTCCCCCCACTTCCAAAGACTTTTAACCCCTATTTTTCCAAACAGGACGCCCGACATGAAACAAACGCCCTCTGTATATCTTACAGAGGGCGTCCTTTTTTGAAAAATTTAAGATGGAAGATTTAGAAAAGGAGTTTGAGGATTACTCCCCGTTGTACGGGGAGATGTCCGAAGGACAGAGGGGACAGATCCCTGTTAGGGAAAAACTTTTTCAAAAGGATATCCCTCAATAAATTCTCACCTATACTTTCCTAAGCGTATCAAACATAACGTCAGTGCTTTTTATTCAGCTGTTTCTGTTTGAAGTCTGTGAGGAAGAACCTGTTTTCGGTGTCTTCCTTATATTGACCTTCTGGCCTGTTACTGCCCATACAGTGTTGTGGGACTTGCTCTTGAATGTTATCTCCACATCTCTCGGGAATACGATCGGCTCGGTCTCACCGTTGATAAGATATACATTTGCATTGAGGTCCGAAGCGGTTATATCATTCAGGAGCTCCTTGGGGCCGATGAGCTTAATGACGAGTGATTCGGTCACTATGCTGTAATCGTAATCGTCGTCCGGTATCTGCATGGGATGCATATTGCTGTTTGAAAGCGTCAGCTCCTTGGAAGCAAGTCTGCTTCCGTTAAGAGTGAAGTGTACGCTGTCCAGCTTTGATACGTTTTCGATGTTGTCAGACTCCAGTTTTGCGTTATTGATGGGGTAGTCAGCTTCAAAGCTGATATCGTCAATATCGCTCAGGGGCACCTTTATCTCGAATGGGTCGTTTATGCTGTCGGCTGATTCGGCAGCAAGTGTGATCTTGTCGGGCTCAAAGGTATAGCTGATACTGGTCTTGTCGAAATTCGGGTCTGAGGTCTGGAAGCTTGCCACTATGGGGACTTCCTTCTCGGTCTTTACGTTGATGGTCATATCTACAGTATTTCTGGAGAAGATGAGCTTTGAGACATCGGACAACGCCTTGCCTTCTTCGTCGTATAGTATATACCTGCTGGAAGTTATATGGCGCGATGAATCGATGACCTCGCTGTAATCCGACACAGCCATTACAGTATTTACCTTCTTCAGCTTCTCAGACGGCCCCTTTATCTCTATTGACGGAGGGTCACATTTAACTTCGCCGAATATCTTGTCCTCGGCCTTTATGAGAGTAGAGGTATCAGCCAGCAATGAAACTGTCTTGGTGTCCATGATATCGAGCTCAACATCCACAAAGGCAGGCTTGATATCTATATTGCTGAGCTTGTGACCCTTTGTGGATCGCAGCTTTACCTCCAGGGAATACTTGCCAGGTTTGGTAATGTCTGCGGTATCGATATAAGCCTCAAGATTACCGAGCTTTATGCTGTTGTAGTCATAACGGCTGCATTCAAAATCCACATCTACAGTTAAAACCTTGATATTGTTCTTTGAAACGGACATGATCTCCAGCTGACTGTCTGCTTCCAGTTCAGTGCTGAGTGTCACGCCTGAATAGCTTTTTGGCCTGGAGGGATAGAACTTCATGGTTACGAAGAACCACGCTATAAGTGCGCATATAAATGCTAAAGCTATCCTCATAGCGTTGTTTCTCGATTCGATTATTTCGCCCCTGTTAGCGGTTTTCAGCTTTTTGAACTTCATTTTCTTTTCCTCCTTTCAGAGAATGAGGAAAAGAGAGTATTCTTGCTGATATCTATCTCTTTTTTGTCCTTATACAGAGCTTTTTCAATAGCTGCCTTGAGCTTTTCACGGGTATAGTCTCTTGTGAGGTTGCCGTTCAGGGCAACTGATATCTGACCTGTTTCCTCTGAAACAACGATGACCAGCGCGTCGGAGTTCTCGCTCATGCCTATTGCCGCTCTGTGGCGTGAGCCCAGCTTTTTGTTGATGAGCTCGTCCTTCTGCGGCTTGGGCAGGAAGCAGGCTGCTGCCAGTATAATACCGTCACGCATTATGACGGCGCCGTCGTGGAGAGGAGTTTTCGGGTAGAAGATGTTGCCGAAGATCTCCTTGCTCGGTGTGGCGTTGAGAACAGTACCTGTTTCGATCTGTTCGCCGAGACGTACCTGACGCTCGACAACTATGAGTGCGCCCGTACAGCTTGCGGAAAGCTCCACGCAGGAATCGCATATAGCCTCTATGGCGTTGTCCCATATCAGCTTCATTTCACTTTTGCTCTGTCCGAGTCCGAACAGACGTATGCCGAATTTGCTTCGGCCTGCTTTTTCAAGAGCTCTTCTCAGCTCGGGCTGGAAGAGTATTATCATTGCAATGATACCTACGTCGAGAGCCTTTTTGAGCAGGTACTCCATGACCTTGAGTTCGAGTTTATAGCTTAAATAGTAGCCCGCTACAAGGAAAAGGATACCCTTTACAAGCTGTCCCGCACGTGTCTCCCGTATGAGCTTGAGAAGCAGATAGATCACGTATGTAAGCAGGATAATGTCGATGGCGTCTCTGTAGGTAGATGTAGTGATAACGCTAAAAAATTCTTGCCAGGATATAAACAACACCCCCTCGGGGAAGAATTACACATATTTATTTTCGTTTATCTTTTTATGTAATTATGAGGACAGCAGCCCTCATAAATGACTGTGCAATACAGCATATACTAATATTGTACCACAAATTCAAATAATTTCAATAGTTTTTTAAGAATTTAGTAAATTTTTCAATATTTTAACATAGCATACAAGACTTGCGGTCTCGGCTTCGGAATTGAATAATGAAGGAGCGAAACGGACGGTGCCGCCCTTTGTGCCAAGTGTTGCGTGTGCAAGGGCTGCGCAGTGGTAGCCTGCACGCAGACAGAAGCCCTTTTCCGCAAGGATGGCTGCGGCTTCCTCTGAGGTCATGCCTGCGGCGCTGAAGGAGACTATAGGCGCATAGGAGGCTTCGCTGTTGCGGTAGACCGTTATACCGTCAATGCTGCGGAGCTCTTTTATAAAAAGGCTGCACAGCTTCTCCTCATGGGCCCGGAGTCTGTCCATGCCGTAGGAGCGTATGAACCTTATGCCTGCACCTACGGTTATGGCACCGATAATGTTCGGAGTGCCGCTTTCAAGGCTGTCGGGGAGCAGATCAGGCTGGAAAAGGCTCAGTGAATCGCTGCCCGTACCGCCCTGAATGATGGGCTTTATGCGGTATCTTCCGTCAGTTATGAGAAGTCCCGTGCCGGTAATGCCAAAAAGTCCCTTGTGCCCCGAGGTGCAGAGGATATTTATCCCGTCGGATAGTTTTATATCGTATATCCCGCATACCTGTGAGCCGTCGGCTATGAAGCAGATACCGTTCTCGTGGCAGAGCTCCGCTATTTCCCTGTAGGGGAGCAGCTGTCCTGTGACGTTGCTTGCAAGAGTGCATACTATGGCTTTTGTATCCGTGCGGATAAGCCTGCGGAAGCTTTCTGCTGTCTGTCCGATGTCCGGGAAGACTTCTGCCACGGACAGTGTTATCTGCTTTTTAATTGCAAGGGCTGCGGCGGGACGGGCAGAGGAATTGTGCTCCATGCTGCTGATGATGAGGTGACCACCCTCTGCCATAACACCTTGTATCGCCATATTGAGAGCGTGGGTGCAGTTCAGTGTGAATACGGTGTTTTCGGGCTCTGCGCCGAAAAAGGCAGCAGCAGTCTCTCGTGCGGAGTACAGCGCCTCCGAGGTGCGCATGGCAAGCTCGTGGCCTCCCCTGCCTGAATTGCCGCCGTATACGCTTATAGCTTCTGCGGCGGCTTTGCGGACGGCTGTCGGCTTGGGAAATGAGGTGGCGGCATTGTCAAAGTTTATCATCGCCTGTTTCACCGCCGTTCCTTATGGAGTATGGTATATCATACGTATCAAGAGCTTCAAGTGCAGCGCTGCAATCCCTTTGTATAAGGAGGGAAAAGCCGCAGCCTCTGTCTGAGCTCCTGTCTCTTCTTTTTACAGTACACGGATATCCCCTTGCTCTCAGCAGACGCTGAGCTTTCAGGGCGTAGGTGTATGAGGGCATATCTATCATACAGTTTGTCAAATGTATCACCCCTGACACTGCGTACTGCACAGTCCGGCATAATCTGCGGTACTGTTTATTATATGATTATCAGCCGGGGATTGATATAAAAATAAAGAATAATATATGTGCCCGCTTTGAGGATTGAAAAAACGACGGACAAAAGTCCGCCGTTAAGGGTATTATTCAGCTTTGAGCCAGTCGGTGCCGAAGCGTATTGCGAGCTGGTCGCAGAGCACAAGGGCGGTAACGCTGTCCGCTACGACTCTTGCACGATGTACTATTGCTGGGTCGTGGCGTCCCTTTATCTGCAATGTCGTGTTTTCCAGTGTGTTCAGGTCTACGGTCTGCTGCTCCCTGAATATTGAAGGAGTAGGCTTTATCGCCGTTCTGAAAAGAATGGGCATTCCTGTGGTGATACCGCCGATTATGCCGCCGTTATTATTGGTGGGAGCGGTAACGCTGCCGTTTTCGGAGCGGAAACAGTCGTTGCACTGACTTCCCAGCATATCCGCTGCGGCAAAGCCTGCGCCGAATTCCACGCCCTTTACTGCGGGGATACTGAAAAGCGCATGGGCGAGAATGCTCTCAAGTGTATCGAACCAAGGCTCACCGACGCCTGCGGGAACTCCTGTGACTATGGTCTCAAGTCTGCCGCCTACGCTGTCGCCGTCCTGCTTTGCAGCTGTTATTGCTGCCTGCATTTCCCGGGCTTTTGCGTCATCGAGGACTGCGAATTCCATACTGCCAAGTCTGGCTGTATCTGCGTTGATATCGCCGAAAGAACGGTCGTATATGCCGCCGCAGGAGAGTATATGGGTGCCTATGCTTATACCCCTGCCGCGGAGTGCGCTTATAGCTACGGCTCCCGCGGCAACTATGCCTGCGGTTATCCTGCCCGAGAAGTGTCCGCCGCCGCGGAAGTCCTGAAAGCCGTGATACTTCATCTGTGCGGAAAAGTCCGCATGACCCGGACGGGCTTTGTATGCGAGCTCGCCGTAATCCTTGCTTCTTGTGTCCTGATTCTCTATGATGAACGTTATGGGAGTACCTGTTGTTCTGCCGTTGAAAACTCCGCTGACTATCCTTACGCTGTCAGCCTCACGGCGTGCGGTGGAGAGTGCTCCGACAGACTGACGGAGCTTCATCTGGAAAGCGATGAAATCCTCGTCAACCGGGATACCGGGGGCAAGGCCGTCAAGAACGGCTCCTATTGCAGCGCCGTGGCTTTCTCCGAATACAGTAACGGAAACGCTTGAACCGAAGGTGTTTTTCATGATCTCATCTCCTAAAAAGCTTATGTGCTTATATAAAAGCAGCTTAAATAAATTATAACACCTGCACGGGTATTATGTCAACAGAACGATTTAACGATTTGCAGACGGAAAGTGATAAAGTAAATGGTGATTTTGTATAGCCGGAAAAATATGACTGCTGTTCATATCTGATTCATTGACTTATACCGTTATATCGTGTTATAATCAGAAAAAAGGACGAGGTGAGGTCATGGACATAATGAAGTTTTACAGGGGTGAGGAGTTTGAAGCCTACAGGTTCCTCGGCGCTCATCCCGGCGAAAAAGGAACCGTTTTCCGTACATATGCCCCGAATGCGCTGAAGGTATCCGTGATAGGAGATTTCAGCAGCTGGGAGGAGCTTCCCATGGACAGGACCGGGGACGGCAGATTCTACGCTCTTGCTGTTGAGGAAGCAGAAGATGGTATGCGGTACAAGTACCGGATCTATGATAAGAGCGGCGGCTTTATCGACCACTGCGACCCTTACGGCTACGGTATGGAGGTACGTCCCGGGACCTGCTCTGTGATACGCCGCATAGATGGCTTTGTTTTTTCAGACGGGGAGTGGCTCGAAAAGCGCACAGACTGCCGCGATAAGCCCATGAACATATACGAGGTGCACCTCGGTTCGTGGAAGAGGCGCTCTGATGAGGACGATGAAGGCTGGTACAGCTACTCGGAAATAGCAGATGAGCTTATTGACTATGTGTGCAGGTTCGGGTACAACTATATCGAGCTCATGCCTCTCGGAGAGCACCCATGCGATGAATCATGGGGCTATCAGAGTACGGGATTCTTTGCGCCCACTTCGCGGTACGGCACTCCTTCGGAGCTCATGGAGCTGGTGGATAAGTGTCATAAACGGGGGATAGGCGTTATCGTGGACTTTGTTCCCGTTCATTTTGCTGTTGACCATTATGCCCTCACCGAGTACGACGGTACCAAGCTTTATGAGTACCCAAGCGACGATATCGGCTATAATGAGTGGGGCAGCCGGAATTTCAACCACTCCAGGGGCGAGGTAAGGTCGTTTATACAGTCTGCCGCCGATTACTGGCTCAGCGTTTACCATTTTGACGGTCTGCGCATGGACGCTATCCGGAATATGATCTACTGGAACGGCGACGAGAGCAGAGGTGTGAATCAGAATGCGGTAAACTTCCTTAAGACCATGAACAGCGGACTCAAGGCACGGCACCCGTCGGCTGTAATCTCCGCTGAGGACTCTTCGGCTTATCCAAAGGTAACTGCTCCGGTTTTGGAAGGGGGGCTCGGCTTTGACTATAAATGGGATCTCGGCTGGATGCATGATACTCTCGATTATTTCCGCAGTGCGCCCATGTATCGCTCCCGCGACTATCATAAGCTCACTTTTTCTATGCTGTATTTCTACAATGAGAGGTTCATACTGCCCCTTTCCCATGACGAGGTGGTTCACGGAAAGGCAACTATCGCTCAGAAAATGAATGGGCAGTATAATGAGAAGTTCCCGCAGGCAAGGGCTTTGTATATGTATATGATAGTTCACCCCGGAAAGAAGCTGAGCTTTATGGGGAATGAGTTCGCTCAGCTCCGCGAATGGGACGAAAAGAGACAGCAGGACTGGGATATGCTGAAATATCCTGTTCACGACTCCTTCCGCGAGTATATAAAGGCTCTTAACCATATCTACCTCAGATACAGCGCCCTCCATTATGACTATGACCCCACTAATTTTATGTGGGAGGATTGCAGCAGTATCGAACGCTGTATCTATGCAATGCGCAGGAAGTCAGCTGAGGGGGATATACTGGCAGTGTTCAATTTCTCGGACTGGTTCCAGTTCGGCTATTCAGTAAATGTGGGCGAGAACTGTTCGGCAGAGCTGCTTCTTGATTCCGACGACCAGCTCTACAGCGGAACAACTCCCGACGGCGGCACAAAGTTCAACTGTTCGGAGGGAAAGATGAATGTGGATATTCCGCCGTTCAGCGGTATCATGTTCCTGCTGACCAGGAAAGAATAACAAAACGGGCGTGATTATAACGTCAGTGTTTTTTTGTCACAAGTTAGCCTGCTGCAAACGATTCAACCGTAATACGTTGTTTACGGCGTATAATATTGTGCGTATACAGCTTTCCGCGCAGGCTGTTTTTATTGAAAACTCCGAAAATAAGTTCCATTCTGGTATTTTTTCGACATTTTATCTTCCATTTGCCCTTTTTATGTGATATAATTGTCATTGTAATTTTCTGTACATTATTTAACAGAAAATAGAAAAACAAATTATATTTTCTGCACAAAACTATTTATAAGGAGATTGGAAATGAGAGCGAAAAAAATAATTGCACCGATACTGTCTCTTGCTTTATGCACAGGCAACGTCACAGCAGCCTATGCTGCTTCGGAAAGCACACAACTGCAGGGCAGTATCAGCAGCGCCGCTGTCGGGGAAACAGCAGCACAGAGCAATGCAGCCGTATCAGCTGAAAACACAGCCACAGTCATAACGATAAAGCTCGGAGACATAAACAACGACGGCATGATAGACGCCGCCGATGCTTCATCGGTTCTTGCGGCATATGCCAAGCTTTCCATAGGCCTGGCATCGGGCTTCACTCCCACACAGACAGTAGCCTCGGACATAAACAAGGACAACAGGACCGACGCAGTAGACGCCTCGGGCATACTTTCATACTACGCATACGTATCAACACTGTCAGATACTCCGCTCTCGATAGAGTCGTTCCTGAAAAAGAGATCGGAACCTATAACAACGACTGCAACAGCACCGGTCACAACCGTAACAACTACGACCGCCACAACGGCTTCAACAACATCTGCTGCTTCATCAACTTCCGCAGCAGCTCCCACAACGACCTCAACTGTAACAGCCGTCACCACAAGCACTGCAACAGCTTCATCTGCCGCTTCAACAACAACAACAACTACTACTGCTACTGCTTCTGTATCAGAAACCACAGCTGCTGCAACAACCACTGCCGACCCGAAAAAGGTCACCGGGTTAAAGCTCAGCAAGACCGAGATAAACCTCAATGTTGGCGAGGGGGATATATCCATAGTTACCATGCTCCCCGCCACATCGGACAAAAGAGAAAAGTGGACCACCTCTGACCCCAACGTAGCCGCTGTTAATTACGAAGGCTGGATAACCGCCATATCCGAGGGCGTATGCACTGTAACGGTCCAGAGCGTGAACAATCCCGAGATAAAGGCAGAGATAAAGGTAACAGTCACCGATCCCGGAAAGGCCACTGACATCAAGCTCAGCAAGACCGAAATATCCATAAATACAGGCACAAGCGATATCGCAGCAGCAAGAATATCCCCCACCACAGCCGACAAGGCTATGAAGTGGACAAGCTCCGACGAGATCATAGCCACTGTAGACAACGCAGGCCGTATCACAGGTATTTCCGAAGGAGTCTGCACCGTTACCGTACAAAGCGTCAGAAATCCCGAAGTAAAAGCCGATATAACCGTAACAGTCATCGACCCGAACAGAGTGCGGGAAATAAAGCTCAGCAAGACCGAAATGATAATCCCCGCAGGCACAGGCGATATATCTATGGTGACCATGCTTCCCGACAACGCTTCAAACAAGAACGAGCTGTGGATAAGCTCAGATGAAAATGTAGCCGTCGTAAGGGCAGACGGCTGGATAACAGGCGTATCAGCAGGCACCTGCACCGTAACTGTCATCAGCAAATCCAATCCTGATGTAAAGGCCGAGATAAAGGTCAGGGTGACCGATCCCAGGCAGCCCATAGGCATAAGCCTCAGCAAGTACGAAATGGACATACTCACCGATACCATGGACGTGTCTATTGTATCCACCCTGCCAAAGTCAGCCGCTGCTATCACCGAGGTATGGACTTCCTCAGACCCGGGCATAGCTTATGTTGACCAGTGGGGCAACGTTTACGGAAAGTCCGCAGGCACCTGCACAGTAACGGTATCAAGCAGAGAATACCCCGATATCAGGGCAGATATAAAGGTCACAGTCCACAGCAGACCCGTTATCACCACAACTACAGCAGCAACGACGGCAACTTCGTCCACAACTGCTGCAACTTCCACAACATCAGCCGCTGCAACATCTTCAGCACTTACGGAGACCACGGAGCCGGCTGTGACAACTCACCTTATCCAGTCACTCAACGGCGCTACCTATGTTGACGGTATTCTCATTGTTAACAAGACCTACAGCATTGACAAGGACTTCCCCGCCGACGGGCTCACAGCCAGTACAGCCGAGAATTTCAGGCTCCTCAGCGAAGACGCCGCAAAACTCGGCCTCAATATAGTATGCTCCTCGGGTTTCCGCTCATATGAATATCAGGAGCAGCTCTACAACAACTACGCCGCCGCAAACGGTGAAGCCGTAGCCGATACATTCTCCGCAAGAGCAGGACACTCCGAGCACCAGACAGGACTCGCCATAGATGTAAACTCAATAAGCGACGACTTTGCAGGAACTCCCGAGTGCGAATGGCTTGCACAGAACGCCCATAAGTACGGCTTTATAATCCGTTATCCCAAGGGCAAGGAGGCATACACAGGCTTCAAGTACGAGCCGTGGCACATAAGGTTCCTCGGAACAGAGACTGCCACGAAGGTATACGAAAGCGGACTTTCGCTGGAAGAATACCTTGGTATCGGTTCAAGCTACAAATAACAGAATCAAAACCACCCGTTAATCGGGTGGTTTGAAAAAGCCCCCAAAGGGCTTGATACTGACACTGCCCCTTAAGAGGGCTGAGAAAGGTCTGCCAACTGCATTTCATTCTCAGCTTCCCCTTAAGGGGTTTTTATTTTTTTTTATACTTTTCGCCAGTGAACGGATCGGTTGTTTCAAAGGAACTCAACTGATCATTTACAATATCTCCCTGCAACTGATCTCTGATATATTCTTCTATCTTCTTTGTGTTTTTGCCTACTGTATCGACATAATAACCTCACTATTACCGACCGCAGACTGCCTTTCAAAATCCAGTTATCAACTGCGTTGGGAGTGTAGCCTGTTATATCCGACACATCAGTAATGGTCAGTACACGCAGCCAGGTTCGCGTTTCAGTAAAACTGGGACGCGATTTTTTCGCGCATGAAATGGTATCTTAATTTTAATGCATACATGAGCAATCGACATCATTAAGATATGGTGTCGATTTTTATTTTTTACATAGTCGGCTTTATGTGAGACATATTGACAAAGAAATCAATATGTGATATAATCAATTATAAGTTATCACGTGCTAACGATTCGGCAATTCCATATTTACTGAAGTGGACGAACATTGAGCGGAGTTAAGGTTGTAAAAAAATGAAAAGAGGTGCTTCATGCAAAAGGAAATAATCAGCGGTCTGCTGCTGCCTTTTCTCGGCACGGCGGTAGGCTCAGGCTGCGTGTTTTTTATGAAGCGTGCCTTCAGCAGGGGTGTGCAGCGAGCATTGACAGGCTTTGCTGCTGGTGTGATGACCGCTGCTTCTATATGGAGCCTTATTATTCCTGCGATGGATATGGCTGACGGTATGGGTAAGCTGGCATTTCTGCCTGCTGTAGCGGGATTTTGGTTCGGTATCCTGTTCCTTTTGCTGCTTGACAGCGTTATACCTCATCTGCATATGAATGCGGAAAAAGCAGAAGGACCTGAAAGCAGGCTTGCGAAAACGACAATGATGATACTTGCGGTAACTCTGCATAATATACCAGAGGGAATGGCTGTAGGAATAGTTTATGCAGGTTTTGTAACAGGCTCTGCTGATATGACAGCCGGCGGAGCTTTAGCACTTGCTCTTGGTATCGCGATTCAGAATTTTCCTGAGGGAGCTATAATATCCATGCCGCTTCACGGCGAGGGAAAAAGCAAAACAAAAGCCTTTGCGGGAGGCGTTTTATCGGGAGCGGTTGAACCGGTAGGAGCACTTCTCACAATACTGTTTGCAAGTCATCTTCTGCCTGTAATGCCATATCTGCTCAGCTTTGCCGCAGGAGCTATGATATATGTTGTCGTAGAGGAGCTGATCCCCGAAATGTCGGAGGGGGAGCATTCAAACATAGGCGTGGTGATGTTTTCGGTCGGTTTTACGCTTATGATGGCGCTGGACGTTGCGCTTGGCTAAAGGTAAAGCGTTTATAACAAGGTTGTAACCCATAAAAAATTTAAAGCATAATCATATATGTTTGTATAGTATAACAAAATTGAATTGGTTCTATTGACATTAAAGGGGCTCTGTGATAATATATACAACGGCGCAAATACAGCAAAGAGCGATAATAAGCTCTTTGCTTATTATTTGACATTACAGTTAGCATAATATAACAAAAAAGGAGAAGAATAAATGAAAAGATTACTGACTATATCAGCAGTCCTTGCAATGGCGGTATCATTATGTGCCTGCGGCTCTGAAGCAAGCAATACAGACTCTGCTAAAACAGAGACAACGACGGTAGCCGAAAAACTTTCGCCTGCCGATCAGCTTCTTGAAGATGTAAAGGGAACTTATGACGAGTTGTTCACCGTTATCTGTGATCCTAAATACGATCAGATATGGCTTGATAACTGCGAAAAATTCGTAGGCAAGGATATGGCTGAGAGTACAGCAGAAATGCTGAAAAATTCATGCATGGGTAATGTCTATGGCGAAGAAGCTGTAAAGGCTTATACAAACACTGAAAATATTCAGTTCGACTGCTTTTTCATAAACGGCGTAAAGCAGTTCGTATTTAACGGCAGTAAGATTTCGG
>JAEEGL016957361.1_pt1 | contig 13180 bp, 6 predicted proteins | sample 9134231 | NCBI WGS metagenome assembly JAEEGL01 (sample SAMN16246548, study PRJNA631951) | gut metagenome | biome: gut microbiome; feature: rumen; material: fiber-attached | host: Bos | place: Iran: Karaj | collected 2018-10
ACCTTGGAGGCCTTCCAGACCAGCTGGTCGCCCAGGTCCTCCATGGTATAGTCCTGGGCCGCTTCGGCGCCGCCGATGTTGCCGAACATGGTCCATACATGGCTGTAGGGCCAGGCTTCCTGGTTGACCGTGAATCGGCCGCGATCGTACTTGGACGTCACGGTGACCAGGGCGCTGCGCTCGGCGGACACGTTCTGTTTCGCCGTCACCTTGATGGAGACAGGGCCGGCCTTGCCGGATTTCGGCTCGAACTCGAGCCAGTCGACCGGGCTGCTGACGAACCAGTGGCCGGGCGCGTCGAAGGTATAGACGAGGTCGCCGCCTTCCGCGATCACGGACTGGGCATCCGGCGTCGCCGTGATGGTCAGGACCGCAGGGTCGTTCGGATCGAACTCCTTCTCTTTGATGTTGTTGCAGGCAGCGGTACCCAGGAGGACCGCTGCGCCTGCAGCAAGAAAACTTACTATCTGATGTTTCATAATCTCATACGATAAAGGGGTTACACCGGAATGAGCATGATCTTGGTCACGGTGAAGCCGAGACCCTGGAAGCGGAGACCCTCGGACTGGAGCTCATCGAGGGCTCCCGCCGGAATCGGCGCTTCGAAGTACTCGTCCTTATGGACGATTCCATCTTGGAACTCCGACCAGTCGCCCCAGCTGCCCACATGCTTGTAGATGGGATTGTAGTCGCTGCCTTTATCCTTGAAGAACACGCGGACGATGTATCCCTCCTGTGCCTTCTCGAACATCGACGCATCCACGACGAGCGTCGCGCTCCAGCTGTCGAAGACAACTTCCTTTTCCCAGATGGTCGTCTCCTTGGGAGCCTCTTCTTCTTCCACCCACACGTCCTGGATGAGGACCACGGAAGTGACGGTGAAGCCGAGACCCTGGAAGCGGAGACCGTCGGACTTGAGTTCGTCGATGACCGGCGCGGTGACGGTGGACTGGAAGAAGCCGTCTCCGTGCTCGATGATGCTCTGGAACTCGTCCCAGTCGCCCCAGCTGCCCACATGCTTGTAGATGGGATTGAAGTCGCTGCCCTTGTCCTTGTAGTTGACGCGGATGATGGCGCCTTCGACCACGTTCATGAACTTGGCGGACGGGACGACGAGCGTCGCGCTCCAGCCGTCGAAGACCGTTTCCTCGTCGAACACCGTGATTTCCTGATGCTCCCAGTGGCCGCCGCCAGCCGGCGCGGCATAGGTCAGTTCAGGAATGGCGAAAGACTTGCCGTCGATGCTGTTCACCTTCCCCGGGAACGTCCCTTCGAAGGTGTTCTGGGGGATTTTGACGACGACCGAACTGGTCCCCTTGCGATAGAACAGGGACTCCGGGATGATGCTGGGTTTGCCGTCGGCATCCAGCAGCTCCACGCTGGAGAGGAACTCCAGGTCCTTGCCGTAGATGTAGAACAGTTCGCCGAACTCGACGGTTTCGCCCTCGTGCTTGGAAAAGCCCGTAACGACCGGATTGCCCACGGTCAGCGGGAAACGGGACTCCGCCTCCCCGTCCGCCGAGCGGACGGTCAGCGGACCGCCGGCGGCCGCGATGCCGGCCGGCGCATTCAGGCGGATCATGCCGTCGCCGACATGCTCGATGTCGGTGACGCTCACACCGCCGGGGAACACGACCTCGCGGACCCCGTCCATACCGTTACCGCTCACCGTCATCGGCTGGTTCGTCACGACCTTGGCCGGGAAGAACGTCTTGATGCTCAGCGAAGCAGTGTCTTCGGTGATGGTTTCCTGCGGGTTGCACGCCGTCAGGGCGCCCACCAGGGCGACAGACAGCACGTATCCGAAATATGCAAATATCTTCTTCATAATGGAACTCCTTTTATTCATTTCACCATCCTGCATTTTGCGTGAGGTTGGGGTTCTTCTTCAGTTCAGACTGCGGAATGGGATAGAAGTTGTACTTCTCGTCCCACTGGCGGCTCACGGTGCTGCGGTTCAGTACCAGGTTGCTGCCGATGGAAGCGACCTGGACGGTGCGGAAATACTGGGCGCCCTTCTTCCAGCGGCGGACATCCCAGAAACGATGGTTCTCGAAAGCAAGTTCCACCGCCCGCTCGCGTTCGTAGCGCTCAACCCATGCATCACCGTCTTCGGTGAACGCCGGCATGTTGATGTCCGCACGGCTGCGGAGCACATTGACAGCCTCGTTCGCCGTCATGCCATAGGCGCCGTTGTTGGCGCTGCCCGTGGCGTAGAACACGGCCTCGGCATAGTCCAGGTAGAACTCGCCCAGACGCATCAGGATCCAGGTATGGCGGCGGGTGGTCTGGTTGTCAGCCGTGGTGACGCAGGCGCCGTCCACATACTTGCGGAGGTAATAGCCCGTCGGCGTGGCACCGTACTTCGGAAGCGCGTTGAAGCCGCCCTGGAAGGTCTCGATGGCCTTCTTCTGGGAACCGTTGGTCGGCCACTCGTCGCCGTTCTTGACGACCGTAAGCGCGAAGCGCGGATCCAGGCCCTCATACGGATCGACCGACTTCAGGTCGATGCTGCCGGGATAGCGCTCGCCGAAGGTCTGGCCGCCGTCCTGGTACTCATACTGGTCGATGAGGCTCTGCGTCGGACAGTTGCCGGAGGAGCCGTTTTCGACGCCCATCGGATAGTTGGCCATCTCGAAGGAGTTGCTCTCACCGCGGCCCAGGCCGAAGATGATTTCGGCATTGAAGAACGCATCGTGGCCCCAGAGGGAGCCGTATTTGCTGAGCTTCAGGCCCCATTCGTCGGCATTGTCCAGCACGAACTTGCAGGCCTCGGCGGCTTTCGCCCACTTGGCCTTGTCGTTCGACGGGTTGAAGAGCGGGGACGCCGCATAGAGCAGCGTACGGGCCTTCAGCGCATAGGCGGCGACGCGCGTGGCGCGGCCGATCTCGCTGTTCACCTCCGTGAGGTAGGACACCGGCAGGTAAGGCGCGACGGCGTCGAGCTCTTCGACGATGAACTTCACGATCTCGTCAGCGCTCGTGCGGGCGATGTTGTTCGCCTGCGCGTTGGTGAGGGTCGTGGTCACGAGCGGCACGTCGCCGTAGGTGCGGAACAGCTCGAAGTAGAAGTAAGCCCGCAGGAAACGAAGCTCATACGGGAAGAGCTCCATCTGCTGGACCCAGTTTTCGTAGTTGGGGTTATACTGCCATTCCGTGATGTCCGCCTGGTCGAGTTTCTCCAGATACATGCACACGTCGGCGATGGCGGTATAGCACTTTGTCCAAGTGCGGGAATAGGGGTTCGCCGCGCTCCAGCCGCCGTTCACATAGTTGTTCACGGCGCCGGTCTCCAGGGCATACTGGGCCTCGTCGGTCGCGCCGGCGAGGAAGTAGGCGCTGTTGGAACCAAACTCGTCATTGTAGACCTGCGCGTACACGTCGAACACCATGTTCTTGATGCCCTCCGAGAAGTATTCGTAGGTCCACTCCTCGTCACGCGTGTTCTGCTCGGTATAGTTGAGGTCCACGCAGGAGGCCGTGATGACGCCGGCGAGAATGATGATAGCGATTCGATATAGTTTCATAAGGCATTCCATTTTAGAAGATGACAGAAAGGCCCATGGTCACCGCCTTCATCACGGGATAGCCCGTGTTCAGGTTCTCAGCATCCATTGCAGGGATATTGTCGAAGGACAGGAGGTTCTGGCCCTGGACGAACAGCTTGGCGTCGGAAATCTTCACATGGCCCAGCAGCGACGCGGGAAGCCTGTAGTACACCTCGCAGTCGCGGAGCTTGAGCCACTGCACGTTCCGGTACCAGATCGTGGAAGCCTGCGCGTTGTTCGCCACGTTCGTGGTGGACAGACGCGGATAGATGGCGTCCGCGCCCAGCACGTCGAAGCAGTTGTTGTAGTACTCCGAAGACAGGTTGCGGTTCTCGGAAAGGGCGCCCCAGACGCCGTCCACCCACTGCAGGCTCTTGGTCTGCAGGGCGGCGGCCTGGAAGTAAGCGTTCACACCGAAGCCCTTGAACTCCATGCCCAGGTTGAAACCGATGTTCAGCGCCGGGAAGTCGCTGCCCCAGTCCATGGCCACGTAGTCGTTTTCGTTGATGACGCCGTCACCGTTGACATCCTTGTACTTGGTGTCACCGACCTTGACCTGGCCGAACTCCTGCAGCGGGCTGGAAGCGATTTCCGCCTCGCTCTGGAAGAAACCATCGGCGAGGAGGCCGCGGGCGGCATCGGCGGGCGTGCCGATGACGGAGAGGTTCGGGTAAGCCGGAGTCTCGATCCACTCGAGGATGCGGCTCTTGACGAAGGAGGCGTTCAAGCCGGCGTTCAGGTTGAAGCCGTTGGCGAAGGTCCTCGCATAGCGGAGACCTGCTTCCGCGCCGTAGCTGGCGACCCGGCCCTTGTCATCATAGGAAGACTGGACACCCACGACGTCGGAGTTCAGCGAGCTCGCGCTCACGAGGATGTTGCGGCGCTGCTGGTAGAACACGTCGACGATGACATCAAGGGCGTTGCCAAGGCGCAGATCCGTACCGAAGTTGGCCTTGTAGGCCGCCTCCTGCCGGAAATTGGTCGTCGGGAACTGGGTGAGGAAGGCGCCCCAGGAGCTGGCGAAATTCTGGCCATACCAGAACTGGCCGTGGGAATTGTTCCAGGCGGCGAGCCAGAGGCCGTTCGCAGGAACATAGTCGGTATGCTGGATACCGGCCGAGGCGCGGAACTTACCGTAGTTCAGGAAGCCTTCGGGGTTGTCGGCAAAGATATATCCCAGCGCCAGCGTCGGGGAGAACGCCCACTTGGCCGGATAAGAACGGTTGGAACCGTTGGCCGCGAGGACGAGGTCCGCCATGAAACGCTCGGCGTGGTCGTAATGCGTGGCGAGGGTCCAGTTCGCGCGGTACCAGGTGTTGCTCTGGCCGTCGCGGACCTCGCTCTTCATGTTGTAGCCCGCATTGGCGGAGAAGTGGTCGCCATTACCGAAGGCGGCGGCGTATTTGAGGCCGGTGAACACCGTGCCGACACGCCACTGGGAATCGACCCAGTAGTTGAACGTGAGCTTGTCCTCGACGGTACCCATGACGGTTTCCTGCATGGCGCCGTTCGCGTAGTAGTTCCAGCCGTACTGGTAACCCTTGGTCCGGTTCTCGATGGTGTTGGAAGCGTTGTCATAGGAGCCGCCGGCATAGAACTGCAGGCCCGGGAGGATGAATTCGAGATCCTGCTCCAGGGTAAGGTCGGCCCAGATCTGGCGCTGGTGGGTCTTGGTGAAGCCCGCGCCCTGCGACTTGGCGATGAGGTTGAAATCGCCATAGGTCTGGCTGCCGCCCCAGACGCCGCCCGCGGTCTTGATCGGGAACGCGAGGGCCGGGACCTTGTACAGATGCCACCAGGCGTCATTGGAGTTCACGTTCGGGACGCCGTTGGTTTCCATGAAGAGGGCGAATATGTTCGTCCGGACCTTGGTGCTGGAAGTCACCTGGAAATCCACGTTGGCGCGGATGTTCGCCTTGGACATGCGGAGCTGGGAGTTCCAGTCGCCCTGGTCGGGATTCTTGTACAGGCCACGGGCATCGGTATAGTCAAGCTGGGTGTAATACTCCACCTTGTCCGAGCCGCCGTACATGGAGATGAATCCGTTCGATTCGTGGGCGTTGTTCTTGAAGACCTCGTCCTTCCAGTTCACGTCCGGGTACACGTACGGATCGGTTCCGTCGCGGAATTTCAGGATTTCATCGTACGTATAAGCGGCGGGAAGACCGTCGTTCGCACGGGCCACGTTCAAGGCATGGGCATACATGGAAGCGGCATTCTCACCCGGCAGGCAAGGATACTCGCCCACCATGGGAGCCTTGTAGGGATCGAACTGGACCTTGTGGGAGGCACCGGCCTTGAAGTGGAAGCCACTGTCGGCCTGGCCGCGCTTGGTCTTGACGAGGAGGACACCGTTGATACCCTCGTGCCCGTACATGGCCACGGCGGCGGCGTCCCTGAGGACGGTCACGCTTTCCACCTCTTCGACGGAAAGGCGGTCGATCGGACGCTCGAAGCCATCGACCAGGATGAGGATGTCGGTCTCGCCGGTGGTCTGGGCGCCACGGATGTTGAAGGTGGCGCCGCGGCTCTCTTCACCCTTGAAGCCGGTGTTCTGGTAGGCGTTCAGGCCCAGGAGCTTGCCATAGAGCGCGTCGGCCAGGCTAATGGCCGAAGTGCGGCGAAGTTCTTCGGCGGTGATGGTATAGGTCGCCGCCGTGGTGAGGAATTCCGTGCTCTCCACCCCGAAGCCCAAATCCACTTTCTGGGCTTCCTTATCGCCCAGCACGACCTGAGCCTCGGCGGTCACAGCGGCCGCACAGAATCCCAAAAGGCTGATTATAAGTATATTGCGTAGTTTCATAATCCTAAAATGTTATAGATTACCAACCGGGGTTCTGCGTAAGGCCATAGCCCTTCTGCACCTCAACGCGGGAAACCGGGTCCAGATACCACTTGTTCGTCCAGTAGCCGGGATCCCACCAGCGGCGGGCGCCGACGGTGATCTGCGGTTTCTCATACTCGAACTTGGGCCAGGGAGTACCGGGATCCCAGGACTGGTCACCCTTCTCCAGGCGGTTGCCTTCCGCGTCAAGACGGTAGATGCGGATCTCGTGGAGCGGCTTCGTGAACAGGTCCTGGCGCATGCGGCGGATCATGTCATAGAGACGGTCGCCGCACTCGGCGCCGATCTCGCAATTCCGCTCGCGGAGGATCTCGTTGATCAGGTTGGCCTTGTTGGTGGTCAGGTTCAGGCTCGGGTTCATGACCTCGAGGCGGCCCAGGCCCACACGGCTGCGGACCACATGGATGTCGTCCAGGGCACCCTTGAGGTCACCGGTCTCAGCCTTGGCTTCCGCGCGGATGAGGTACATCTCAGCCAGACGGATATAGGGAACGCCGATGTATTCGTCGTCCATGCGGCCCATGTTGTCGCTGCTGTAGTCGAGCAGCCACTTGAACTTGTTATAACCGGAGGCGACGTCGTCGGCATTGGAGAACTTACTGGAATACAGCAGGCCGCCGACCCAGGAGTCGACATATGAACGGCCCTGCCAGTCCAGGCCGGCCGGCAGGGAATGCCGGGGAACCAGCATGGTCTCGTACAGGCGCGGATCGCGGTCGGCGAACATGTCGATGCCCTGCGGGTTCTTGCCCGCACCATAGAGGTTCTCGTACGGGAAGTTGCGGCCGTCGGCCATGCCGAAGCATTCCATCAGCTCGTTGGTCGGAACCGCACCGCCCTGGCGGAGGCAGTCGAGGGCGAAGCCTCTCCAGCCCCAGCCCCAGCCGCCGTCGGACAGGGTGAGGGTCGGATGGGCGTCGAACAGCTTCTCATGGTTCGTCTCGTTGTTGCGGTAGCGGTAGCCGCGGCGGAAGGCCAGGCGGTAGCCAGCCTCATCCTGCGAAGCGGGCTGGACCAGCTGATAGTAGTTGCCGTTCGCGGCGTTATCGTTGAAGAACTCTTCGCAGTACTGGAGGCAGCGGTTCCACAGGGAAGGATCCTCCTTGCCGAACCACACATGCTCGATGTTCGTGAACTCGGTCATCTTGTCCGCGGTGTACTCCATGTAAGGCTGGCTGTTGTTGAACAGCGGGGAGGCGGCGAACATCCACACTTTGGCGCGCAGGGCGCGGGCGGAAGCGCGGGTGAGGCGGCCGGACCACTGGCCCTGGTCGGAGTTGGAGACATTCCAGATGAAACCGGGTTCGTTGATGGCGCACACGATCAGGGAGTCGATGAACTCGACCGTCTCCATGGCCGTCGCGCGGCCGCTCATGTGGTTCTCACCGACGCCATAGGCCTTGCGGGCAAGACAGAGGCCGCCGAAGTTGCGGAAAGCGTCAAAGTAACGGCTGGCCATGATGGTATAGGCCTCGCCGCGGAGACGGCTCTTCTCGGTGTCGCCCATGTCCGGCACGCGGTCGAAGTTCTCGATGAGCTGCCAGCATTTGCGCACGGTCTCGTAGATGGAGACACGGCCGCCGGCGTCGGAGTTCAGGCCGCCGGTCTTGGTGGAATAGGAGAACTTGCCCTGGAAGTTACCGTCCTCGGTATCCTGGGCGTTCTCGGTCAGGAGTCCCGGGTAGTAGCTCTGCTTGGGGCCGCCCCAGGAGACATAGCAATGATAGGAGTCGGAAAGCACGTCGATCGGCGCGCCGTTCATCATGTTTCCGGACGTATAGGTGCAATAGATCTGCCCGTAAGCGCTCCAAAGGAAGTTACGGGTGTACTCCGCGCTCGTGAAGACCGTGTCGATGTTCACGTCCACTCCCGGGGCCTTCTCGAGGAAAGCGTCGCCGACGGCGAACTTGTCCACGCAGGCGGAGAAGCAGAAAGCGGAGAGGATGCCAAGCACCAGGATGATATTCGATATCTTTTTCATAATCGTATCCGCATTAGAAGTTAACTTGCACACCCATGTTCACGACGCGGGTCATCGGGTAGCGGACGCCGAAGTCGAGGCCGGAGCCCGGGGCTTCCGGGTCGTTGCCGTCGAACGTGGCGAAAGTCAGGAGGTTCTGGCCGGAGGCGAAGAGCCGGATGTAGTTGAAGAACGGCATGAACTTGGGCTTGTTGAAGGTATAGCCCACCTCGACGTTCTTCAGACGGATGTATCGGGAATTGATCATCCAGGCCTGGGAATCGTGGTTGTTGTGCACGCGGTTCGTAAAGGAGATACGCGGCAGGATGGCATCCGGATTGTCGGTGGTCCAGGAGTTGTCGGCCACCCACTGGGTCAGGGCCGATGTGTTCGTGGAACCGAACTGGTCGCGGAAATAGCCGTTCAGGGTGCGGCTCACGTGGTCGGCACCGGTCCAGAGCATGGAGACGTCGAGTCCCTTCCAATGGATCGCAGCATTCAGGGAGAACGTGAGTTCCGGGTTGGAGGTGTAACCGGTGGCGTGCTGGTCGTTCGCGTCGATGACACCGTCTCCGTTCAGGTCCACATAGACGCAGTCACCATACCTGAGGGCGACGCCCTGGTCCGGCATGGGCTTGCCATAGGCTTCCATGTAGCGTTCCTCGGTACCGGGCTGGTAGAACTCGAAGAGGTCGTAGGCGAACGGCTGGCCGACCGGCTGGCCGGTCCGGCTCAGGTAGTCGTACATCGGCGGAACCTCGAGCATCTCGATAACCTTGTTGCGGGCGAAGGAGACATTCGGGGAAATGGAGTAAAGGACGCTGCCGATGCGGTCCTCCCAGTTCAGGGTGACCTCGAAACCGTGGTTCTTCACGCGGCCCTGGTTCACATAGCTGGAAGGCAGCGAGGTGACGGCGGACAGGACGGACGCGTTGGACACGAGGATGTCCTTGCGGTCCTCCCAGAAGAAGTCCACGTAGGCGCTGAGGCGGTTGAAGAAGCGGGCGTCGACACCGACGTTAATCTTCGTGGCGGTCTCCCAGGTCACGTTCGGGTGGCCGGCGGTGAGGTCCTTCACGGCCTGCAGCCAGCTGCCGCTGGTACCGAAGTTGGCGCCGCGGTTCTGCGGATTCGTCGTCGTAGCGCCGGAATAGAACTGCCACTGGCCCGGGAGATAGAGGAAGCGGGCGCCGTTGGTGTTGTCGTTACCGACCATACCCCAGGAACCGCGGAGCTTCAGGTACGTAATCACGTTCTTGAGGGGTTCCCAGAAATTCTCGCTGGAAGGAATCCAACCCACGGAGATGGACGGGAAGGTACCGTAGCGCTTGCCGGGAGCGAAGTTCTCGGATCCGTTGCGGCCGATGTTGAAGTCCAGCATGTACTTGGTCGCGTAGTCGTAGGTAATACGGCCCACGAGACCGACATAGCCCTTCGGAATGGACTGATACAGACTGCCGTCGGAATCCCACGGATAATAGGTCTTGCTCTGGTTGTACAGGAGCAGGGCGCCGATGTTGTGCTGGCCGAAGCGGCGGTTGTAATTGAAGCTCGCTTCGGTGTACCAGTTGCGGCTGCCCCACTTGGACTCGCTGTACGGCGTCGGCCAGGTGATGTTCTCCTTGCGGAGGACTTCCTGCCCGTCCACGAGGGTCGCCACATACCGGAGGCCGGTTCCGTAACCGTTCTCCCGGTTCTTGCGGGCGGTGTACTCGGAGTTGTAGGAGCCCTTCACCTTGAAGTCCAGGCCCTGGGTGAGGAAGCCAAGGTCCAGCTTGTACTGGATATCGAAGTTGAGCACGTTCGTGCTCTCGTTCTGGTAACCGAGGTTGTAGTAGTTGTCGAGCGCGTCGCGGTCGAACGGACCGACCAGGTTCGGGTCGGAGACGATGTGGCGGCCTGCGGCGTCGATACCGCTTCCGGCGTAGGGCGTCGCGCCCTGCAGATAGCGGAAGAGGAAGCCCTCGCCGCCACCCATCGTGTTGCGGTCCTGCATGCGGCCGCCGAGGGTGATGGACAGTTGGCTACGCTTGGAAACGTCGATATCGAGATTCGCGCGGTAGTTCAGTCGCTGATAGTCGAAGGTTTCGTTCTTGTTGGAGGAGAAAGTCTTGAACAGGGAATTCTGGTTCAGGAAGCCGGCGGAAACGAAGTAGCGGACCCGCTCGGTACCGCCGTTCACGTTCACGTTGGCCTGTTCCTGCCACGCGGAATCGTTCATGATGTACTTGATCCAGTCCATGTTCGGGAACGTCTGCGGCATGTCGCCGAGACGGAAGTGCTCCATGACTTCCTGGGTGAACCGGATGCCCGTGTTGGCAAACGGCGTATAGTCGGCGATGGTCGGGGATGCCGGCCACTGGGTCATGGGCAGGGCGTCGGTGATGGCGGTGTAGTTCCACATCTTGCCGTAGGTGTAGGAATCGGCAAAATCAATGAACTTGGAAATCGTCTGCACGGCGGCGTTCGCGGAAGCGGTCACGGAGGCCTTTCCGGTCGTACCGCGCTTGGTGGTCACGAGGATGACACCGTTCGCGCCGCGGACACCGAACACGGCCGTCGCGGAAGCGTCCTTCAGGACGGATATGCTCTCGATTTCATTGGCATCCAGCTGCGAGAAAGAACGCTCGACGCCGTCCACCAGGACCAGGGGTTCCGCGCTGTTCAGGGATCCGACGCCACGGATGCGGATGACCGGTTCATCGGCACCCGGCATACCGGAAGGCTGGACGGCCGAAACACCGGGCAGGTTTCCCTGCAGGGCGTTCGCGACGTTCGGCACCGGCGATTTCATCAGGCCTTCGCCGCTGACGGCGGAGACCGCGCCCGTGATGGTCTCCTTCTTCTGCTGGCCGTACGCGATGACCACGGACTCGTCCAGCGCAGTGGTGTCAGGCAGCAGGGTGACGGTCAGTGTCGGACCGTTCACCACGACCTCCTGCGTGGCATAGCCGACACAGGAAATCTCCAGCGTAGTGCCTCGGGCGACGGAAGGAAGGACGAAGTTGCCGTCCAGGTCGGTGATGGTTCCGGTATTGGTCCCTTGTATGACCACGCCGGCTCCGATCACTCCCTCTCCCTGTTCGTCGAGGACCTTGCCTGTCACGCGCAGGGTCTGGGCGAAAGATTGCCCGGGCAGAAGGAGCAATAGCGCCAAGAGCCCGAACAAATGAGATTGAATTCTCCTTTTCATCATTGTAGGGTTAATTAAAGTTGGTTGTGTTGTGTTTCGTTTTGGTTACAAAATCGTGTGATTCTTCCTTTTTAATTTGTACAAATATAGAGGAATCGACACCCTGAGGATATCAATTTTGACACAAATAGTATAATAATCGAAACAGAGACGGAGACGCCCTTTTCAGAGTTTCAAGAATCCTTCACGGACGGTGTTTTCCAGCAGTTCTCCGGGGATTATGCTCCTGACGGCGTCCACCACGGCATTGAGTTTGGCCTCATGGATGAAGTCCGCCCGGACCACCAGGGAGATGGTACGTCGGCGCTCAGGATCCACGATGGGACGCAGGCATTTCTGCTGGCTGTACATGATGAATCCGACATGCGTCTCGGGGATGATGGTGATGCCGCCGCTCTCATTGACGATTTGGATCAGGATGCCCACGCGGCCACCTTCGAACAGCCGTTCGTACGTGAGGTTCTCCCCTCTTCTCAGTTCCGACGGGTCGATCTGCCGGATGCCGTCCTTGATGATCCAGATCGGTTGGCTGAAAAGAGTATCCTCCCGGATGGTTTCCTGGGCGTAAGCCGGATTCGTGGGCGATACATAGGCATAGAAACGCTCGTGGTACAGCGGGATTTCCAGCAGGTCGGAATCATTGACCGGACCGGAGAGAATGCCCATGTCCACCTCGGCTTTCCGGAGTTTGTCCAGGATGGTCTCGGTCAGCATCTCCTCCGTCTGCAGGGAAATGGCCGGATACTTACCCCCGAGGAATTTGAACAATCCCGGCACCAGGACCGGCGAAATCGTGGAAATCAGCGCGATCTTGAGGGGACCGGAAAGCATTTCCCTCTCCGAGCGGGTCATCTCGGCGATCTGGTCCACGTTGTACAGGACCACTTTCGCCTGGTCGATGATCTTGCGCCCGATCGCCGTGGCGGACACCGGATGGGTATCCCGGTCAAAGAGGCGGACATCCAGTTCCTCTTCCAGTTTTTTCAGCATCAGGCTCAAGGTGGACTGGGTGAGGCCGCAGGCCTCGGCGGCTTTCCCGAAGTGTCCATACTGGTCAATGGCAACGATGTACTTCAGTTGCAGCAGTGTCATAACGATGTGGCGATTGATTTTATCAATGCAAATATAAAAATAATTATATTGATAAATGAAAATACCCGCCGTAAATTTGTATCAGCAAATGACAGCAACCCATGAATTGGAAAATCATATCCTGGTATATCGGCATCTCGCTCGTATTCGTCGCCCTCTTGATGGGCGTCGCGGGCGTCGTCGCCTGCTTCACGCCGGGCGACAGTAGCCGGATGCCGCTGCTGTATTCCGCCTTCATCACCGGCATCGCCGGTTTCTATCCGCTCATCTTCGTACGAAGAGGCCGTGAAGCGCTCAGTTTCCGGGAAGGGAACTGCATCGTCGTAATGGCCTGGATCTGCGCCTGCCTGTTCGGCATGCTTCCTTTCCTTTTATATGGACACGAGTTCACCCTGCTGAACGCACTGTTCGAAAGCGTATCCGGATTCACGACGACGGGCGCCTCCATCCTGAATGACATCGAAGCCCTGCCGCGCGGACTGCAGCTCTGGCGCATCTCGACGGCCTGGGTCGGCGGCATCGGCATTGTCACCCTGTTCTCG
>JAEEGL011545706.1_pt1 | contig 13179 bp, 10 predicted proteins | sample 9134231 | NCBI WGS metagenome assembly JAEEGL01 (sample SAMN16246548, study PRJNA631951) | gut metagenome | biome: gut microbiome; feature: rumen; material: fiber-attached | host: Bos | place: Iran: Karaj | collected 2018-10
AGGTTTTTCCACCTGACCAATCTGATGTATCAATGCCCAGAGTCTTGGCTTCTTCACGGAAACGATCAAGAACTCCTGCTCTGCCTGTGTTATTTCCTGTTGTTCCCGAGGAACTACCACCGCTTGTATTGGTTACCAGTGGAGATGAGGAGTTTCCCTTTGCACGTAGAGCTACACTTGTGCTTGTGACAAGTGCATTAGATGATGAACTGTCCCTTGCTCTCAGAGCAGAGCTTGATTTGGTGGTGGCAGTACTATTAACATTAGCTACGGCTGTACCCTTTGATTCATCATCATCTTTTGTGTACTGACCAAGCTGCGCATTCAATCTGTCACAAAAATCATTTAAAGACTTTGCTCTGTCATTCTGAACCTTCATCTCAGCAATCTTCAGCTCTGCTTCTTTTTTCTTAGTAGCACCAACCTCAAGCATGACCATTGCGGCCATCATCTGGACAGACATACCTTCGAATTCGGTACCACGGATAGCATTTAAACCAGATGCAGAACCTACAGTTATACTCATAAATGTATCCTCAAATTAGAATTCTTTCAGAAACTGAGTTTTTGAAAACACAGATTACTTTTCACTTACTTAGTATTAAGTATAGTGTATATTTTCTTAAATATTACACCTACTTTTAAGAATATTGTTTTTTTGATAAATGTTTAGATAACTATCACATTTTGCTTACTTTAGCTTGCACTACACCTTACCTATATTTCTTTATAAAACAGTTAGATGAAAAGTAATTAAGGAAGATTTTCACGTTTTTTAATTAAATGCTTCTACACTGTTATTTGTGTTTTAAATTATTTTTTTTGAAATATATAACCGTAAAACGAAGAAAAAAAATAGAAAGAAAAAAACTAATATTATATGAATCCGAGAAAAAATAAAAAAAGCCTGGTATCATTTTCAGAATCCAGGCTTATGACAATAATGGATTTAATGTTTATTTAATAAGGTCCTGATAGAACTCGTAAGCTTCCTTGTCAGTAAAGCCCTCATGAACAATCTTGTTTACTGCCTGAAGCATCTCAACGCTGTGCAGACTCTGGAAGATGTTTCTTCCCATATCAACACCGTGAGCGCCGCCCTTGATTGCATTGTAAGCAAGAGTTAAGGCCTCGTTCTCAGGCAGTTTCTTACCACCGGCAACAACAATAGGAACAGGACATGCTGCTACAACCTCTTCAAAATCATCGCAGTAGTAGGTCTTAACCATGTTTGCGCCTAACTCTGCAAGCATACGGGTTGCAAGCTTGAAGAACTTGGTGGTTCTCTCCATCTGCTTACCAACAGCAACAACACCTAAGATAGGAATTGAATATCTGCAGCCCATGTTTACTGCATCTTCAAGATTCTTAAGTGAGCTTAGCTGACCGTCACCACCGATGAAGGTCTGGATTGCAAGACAGTCTGCGTTCAGTCTTACAGCCTCTTCAGCATCAACAGCCAGAATCTCATGAGAAAGATCTTCCTGTACCATGGATGAACCTGAGGTTGCTCTTAGGGCAACAGCCTTACGGCAGGATGGGTCGATACAGGTTCTTAAAGCACCGCGGGTACACATCAGAACATCAATGTAAGGCATCAGTTTTGGAAGAAGTAAATCAAGTCTCTCAAGTCCAGATACTGAGCCCATGAAATAACCATGGTCAAAGGCAAACATTACAGTATTGCCGCTTACAGGATTGAAAATATTAGCAAGGTGTTTCTTCATGCCCCAGTCAAGAGCGTTAGCACCTTTAACGTAGAAACCTTTATTATTAGCAAAAGGCTCATCGATATGATAATCGTGAGCAACCTTTAAACCGTCTAAATCTGCCATTTTTACTCCTTGAACCGCCGGACAATACCGGCGGTCATATGATTAAACAATATCTATATGCTTATTAGAAATTGTAATTGTCAACATTGTCCTTGGTGAATACCAGACGCTCTGGCAGCAGTACAACACCATTGTTCTTAGCACCGGTCTTTGAACCAGGAACTAAAGAATCATTTGGCATTACCTTGATCTTGCCGATTTCTGGTAAATCAATCTCGTCACCAACCTTAACCTCGTTGCCAGCTGCAAGATAAGCACCTAAATAGGTACCGATTGCACCCTGAACTCCGCAGTCCCAAAGGCCCCACTCTTCAATGATATCTGACTTGGCGAAGTTCTTGATAGACATTGGTGAAGCAAAGCCGGTAATGGTTACCTTTGACTTGTTCAGACCTTTGTTCTGAGCAGCGGTTAACTGACCAGGAAGTGCAGTTGAGTCGTTGCAGATAATCAGATCAATATCTGGATTTGCCTCAAGTACAGAAGCACCGATAGATACAGCCTTCTCAGCGTCCTGCTCTGAGTAGTAGTTATCAGGAGCAACATTTACCCAGTTTGGATAATTTGCCTTGATGAACTTCTCACCTTCCTTCTGCCAGGAGTTCTGATCGGCTACAGTTGCCTGTGAATAGTGCCAGCAGTACTTAACAGCCTTCTTCTTAGGATCAACTCCGCGCTTCTGTAGAGCATCTACAGACATATCAACCAGCATCTTGCCAAGAATATCAGGAGTTCCCTGTGAAACCATCAGAGTACGGCAGTCTTCGCCAACATCTGAGTCCCAGGTTACCACAGTAACACCATCCTTCATGGCATCAGACAGAGCCTTATTCAAACCGGTAGCATCAACTGAAGAGATACAGATTGCATCTACACCTCTTGCTACAGCCTGGTTGATAACATTAACTTCATCAGCTACAGATGCATTTGGTGAACCCATATATTCTACGGTATAGCCTACCTTCTTTGAATAGTTCTGAGCACCGACATTTGCAGACTCGAAGAATGCATTACCGGTTAACTTTGGAATAAAAGCAACGGTCTTATCTTTAACATCACCAGCATATGCGCTTGATACTGATAAACAGGCTGCAATTGCTGCTGAGAGGACAGCTGATTTGAACCAAGTTTTTTTCATATAAAACTCCTTATGTAGTCTTTATCAAAGGTAAATTATGTTTAGGATCTAGTTTTTTTTTTAAATTGCTGATGAACACAATGACTTCAGGACGATTGCTTAGTGCCCTTGCACTGATCACAATCAGCAATAGGAGACCTACCGGAATATCCAGATACTGCATATTCACCTTGAAGCATAATGGCAGACCGAATTTAAGCACACCGATAATCACGGCTGCCAGTGCGGTTCCGATAATACTGCCCTTGCCTCCGGTCATAAGAGTTCCGCCCAGAACCACTGCTGTAATGATTGGCAGGGTTATGGTAGCGCCGAGATCACTCTTTGCCGTACCCAGATATGAGGTTAGAAGAATTCCTGAAACTGCAGCTGCAATACCAGAGAGCACATAAGTGGTCATGATAATGAATCTGGTATTGATACCCGAATACTCAGCTGCATTCTGATTAATTCCGATTAAGAAGATCTTGCGTCCATACTTGGTCTTATGCAGCAGGAACCAGGCAAAAGCTGCCATCACTAAAAAGACCACCACCTGAACAGGCAGCACTCCGCCTATACGATAGGAAGCAAAATTGACAAAGGACTCAGGGAAGCCACTGATACCCTTATAGCTTTCTGTTGAGGACAGAGTAGAGATCAGAAGAGCAAGACCGGCATAAAGGAAACTGCCGCCCAGGGTTACAACCATAGGCTGAACCTGATAATAAGCTACTATATAGCCAGTGAGAAGACCCACCAGAGCCGCAATGATAATGGCAACCAGAGAAGCTACCCAGATGTTAAGGCCCAGATCCTGCCAGGTTACACCGACAATAATTGAGGACAGACCAACCACAGCTCCGGCCTGAATATCAATACCGGCAGTAATCATCACCATGGTTACAAACAGGGAGATGATACAGATAGGAATAATGTCATTGATTGAACCGAAGATAACTCTTGGCATCAGGAACTTTGGATTTGCATAGGCAAATATGCAGATTTCCAGAATCAAAATTATAAGTAAGGTCAGATCCCAACGTTTCACTTTGATACCTCCTGATTATCAATAAAAGCTTTCTGAGCAATACGCTTTAGAGAAATCTCTCGACGGCTCTTCACAATTTCGCGATTCTGAATAATTGTATTTACCACCACGATAACAATCAGAATGATACCTGTAATTGTATTGTCATAATTTGAGGATAATCCCAGGAACACCAGGATTCTGGTGATGGAGGTCATAATTACCGCACCGATAGCGGCACCTATCAGAGTTCCCAAACCGCCTGACAGAGAAATACCGCCAAGCACACAGGCTGCGATAGCCTTCATCTCATAGGAGTTACCTGACATTGGAGTTATAAAACCGATACGGCTGGTAAAGAGCAGTCCTGCTACCGAGGCGAAGACACCTGAGATTACATAAGCATAGATCTTGGTCTGGGTAGGATTGATACCCACCAGCTCTGCGCCCTGATAGTTGTCTCCCACAGCAATGAAGTTATGGCCCTTCTTGGTATGAGATAGCAGGAACTGAACGAAAATAACAAACAGAATGGCAAGCGCATAGTACCAGGTCAGATAACCGCACAGATATGAGTGTGAGGCAGAGGTGAACCATGCAGGCAGATTCTCAACCCAGGCACCGCCGGTATACACATACACCATGCCGCGAGCTACACCATAGGTTCCGAGAGTAAAGATAAGAGATGGAATCTTAAGTACAGCTACACCGATACCGTTGACCAGACCAAAGAACGCACCAACCATTATCGCAAGGGATATGGCCGTAAAAAGTGAACTGCCGTCACGCAGGGCTGTTGCTGCCACTGCAGCGCTGATACCTAATACAGAACCTACAGATACATCAATCTCACCGGTCAGAATAACAAAGGCAGAACCTACAGCTAAAAGAGTAAACACCACCGAGTCATTGAAGCAGTTTACAATTGACTCACCGGTTAAAAAGTCCGAGTTTACCAGTGAAACCAGTACAAACATCAGAATCAGAAAGGCAAAGGCCTTAGACTCATAGCGGTTGATTATCTTACTAAACATTAGCCTCCTCCTTATAGATACCGAATGATGCAGATGTAATATTCTGCTGATTGATCTGATCTTTCTCTAAAACCGCGCTCACTCTGCCGCGACAGAATACAATTGCCCTGTCGGCAAGCTCTATAATCTCTTCTGTATCCGATGAGATTACTATCACAGCCACACCGGTCTGACTTAATTCACGGATAATCTTGTAGACATCGCCACGGGCACCGGCATCAATACCACGGGTTGGCTCATCTAGAATAACCAGCTTTGGCATGGTGGATAACGAACGGGCAATCACCACCTTCTGCTGATTACCGCCAGATAGAGAGCCGGCCTCCTGATAAGGAGAGGTAACCTTGATTCTGAAATCCTTAATGTACTTTTCGCTGATACGGATTTCTTCAGATGTATTGAGGGCTATATTTCCTGTGATCTTAGAATTGAGAAGAGATGAGGTTATATTGGCACATACAGGAGAGATACCGAAAAGACCGTTACATCTTCTATCCTCAGGTACATAATTGATACCCATTCTGATGACATCAGAGGTACTGCGTCCGGTTATATCCTCGCCATCTAAAATTACATTACCGCCTAATGGAATCTCCTTTCCAAAGATAGTATTTGCAAGCTCAGTTCGACCTGCACCGACCACACCAGCAATACCGACAATCTCACCTTCTAAGACATTAAAGGAAATATCCTTAAATCCATAGCCAGAGAAATTCTTAAGCTGCAGAATCGGCATGGCGTTACGAATCTTGGTTTCTATTTCAGATCTGGTTTTCTGAGCTGGAGTGAAGGAAGGAGGAAGCAGAGCCTGTACCAGCATTTCTCTTGTAAACTTTGAGGTCTCACCTCTGAGGGTAATCTTTCCGTCAGCCATAATACAGATACTGTCGGCAAGCTCGAAAACCTCTGAAAGTCTGTGTGTAATGTAGATAATGCCTATCCCCTTTTTCTTAAGGTCACGGACAATCTTAAACAGGGTCTGAACCTCATCAAAGGTTAGAGAGGAAGTAGGCTCATCTAAGATCAGAATCTTGCTCTCACGCATCAGTCCGCGCAGAAGTTCGACCATCTGCTGTTCGGCAATTGACAGGGTCATGCCTAGTCGGTTCAGATCAATTTTGCAGTTGATCTGCTCATAAAAATGCTCAAGCTTCTTTATAAGTTCGGACTTCTTACCGCTAAAGCCTATAAGAATGTTATCCATAACCGTCATATGAGGGAAAATCATAGGCTCCTGAGGAACCATATAGATTCCGGCTTTCATGGATTTCTTAGGATTAAGATGATCAAGGCTTTGTCCATTGATTTTGAAAACTCCGTCATCAGGCTTGTAGATACCCATCAGAATTTTCATCAGTGTAGATTTTCCTGCACCGTTACCGCCGATCAGAGCGACTACCTCTGAACTTTTCAATGTCAAAGTAATCCCCTTTAGGACCTGATTAAGTCCAAAACTCTTATGCACATCGCGAGCTTCAAGGAGGAACTGTGACTCAGACATTTTTCAATTCCTTTTACAAAAGTAAGACAGCATTGACAAAAAATTTTTTTAGAGACTATTGTTAATTTAAACTGTTTTTTACAAAAAAATACTGATTTTTTGCAAAAATAAGCGTTTTATCTCACTTTCTGAAAAAGAGATAATATTTTTCTAATTGCCTTTTGATTTACAAATGTTGAAGATATAAACTTATGTGTAGAATTTGTCTATACGTATTTTCGATGACAAATATATTTAACAAAAAACTAGGTAAATACTATGTCTGATACAGCCGATCTTCGTTTAATTGAAAAAATTTGCTGGTATTACTACTGTGACGGAATGACACAGCAGAACATAGCAAAACTGTTAGGTTTAAGCAGATTAAAAGTTATTAAACTGCTTGAAGAAGGAAGACAGAAAGGCATTGTCAGTTTTTATATAACAAGACTTGATAACAATAAACTGGATTTAGAAAAGAAGCTTATTGAAAAGTACGCTCTTGAAAATGCTTATGTGGTACCAGAGCCAGAGAACAGCAAAAACATTACAGAAAGCCTGGCAAGAGCAGCCTGTTCCTATGTAAATTTAAGGCTTACCAATGATTCAGTAATCAATATCGGCTACGGAAAAACTTTATCTTTAGCTTTCAACTATCTGGCCTCAGAAAGTCAGTGCAACTGGACTGCAGTTTCCCTGACCGGCGGTGTTAACAACTATCTGCCAAATGCACGCTCAGATATTTTCAAAGCCAAGATGTACCTCTACCCTGCCCCTCTTTTAATGAATTCAAAAGATCTCTGCGACAAGCTCTGCGAACATCCAGATTTAACCTGGATTAAGAGAATGGCTTCTACCTCGTCAATGACACTCTTCAGTGCCGGTGGTCTGGATGAACATGCAACCGTGATTGAACAGGGCTTATTCGATCGTTCAGATTTCATCTATTTAAAGAGACTTGGTGCTGTAGGCGATATTCTAGGCCACTTTATCAACCGAAACGGTGAAATCGTGGATAAGGATATCGACTCAAGACTGGTTTCAACTCCTCTTGATACCTTAAAGGCTATGCCTCAGACCATCATGGTAGCAGGAGGCTCCGAGAAACTTCAGATTATCACCGCAGCCCTGGCTAAAGGCTTATGCAAGGTTCTTATCACCACAGAGAAAACAGCGGAGAGTCTGATTTAAACTGTAATACATTTAAGGTTTTGCCATAAACATATAAAACACATAAAAACGTAAAACCAGTACAACTATTAAGAAAAGGCTCATAAAAAATAATGAAATAGAGCCTGAATAAAGATACACAGACAAACAGTGTAAGGATTTATACAAACATAGGGAGTACACATGGGTAAGTATCTTATGGCAATCGATGCCGGAACAGGCTCGGTTAGAGCTGTCCTTTTCAATCTCAACGGAGAGCAGATAAGTGAAGGACAGAGAGAATGGTTCCATAAAGAGGATCCGAGGTATCCAGGCAGTATGGATTTTGACTGGAACTATAACTGGAAGCTTGCCTGTGACTGTGTAAAAGAAGCAATTACTAAAGCAAATATATCCAATAAGGAAATTATCGCCGTCTCCACCACCTGCATGAGAGAAGGCATTGTGCTTTATGATGAGAATTTAAATGAAATCTGGGCCTGCGCCAATGTCGATGCCCGCTCAACCGACGAGGTTATCGCCCTGTCAAAAGGTGATCCTGCCCTTGAACTCAAGCTATACCATATTACTGGTCAGTCCTTTGCCTTAGATGCTCTGCCAAGACTTCTCTGGGTTAAAAATAAGATGCCTGAGATCTACGAGAAAATAAGATACGTGGGCATGTTTAACGACTGGCTGTGCTACAAGCTCACAGGAGTTCTGGCTGTTGAGCCTTCCAATGGTTCAACTTCCGGACTAATGGATCTTAAAACCCGTAAATTTGATAAGAGTATTCTTGCAAGCTGCTCACTTCGTGATGATATTCTGCCTGCAACCGTTGAGTGCGGAGATAAGGTTGGAGTAATTACCCAGAAAGGCGCTGAAGATTCTGGTCTTTGTGCAGGAACTGAGGTCATTGCCGGAGGTGGTGACTGTCAGCTTGGAACCATGGGCGTAGGAGCTGTAGCCAACGGAGAAGCTGCAATCTTTGGAGGAAGCTTCTGGCAGTATGAATACAATACCGATAAACCATTGACCGATCATAAGGGCCGTGTCCGTGTAAACTGTCATAGTGTTCCTGGAATGTGGCAGTTTGAAGCACTGGCCTTTAAACCAGGTCTTGCCATGAGATGGTACCGAGATGCCTTCTGCACTCATGAAAAGGAAGAAGCTAAAAAGCTTGGAGCTGATGCTTACGATCTGATGAACAAAGAAGCACAGAAGATCCCAGCTGGATGTTATGGTATGATGTGTGCCTTCTCTGATGTTATGAATTTTACATGCTGGAAACACGCATCTCCAACATTTACCAATTTCAATTTCGAGCCAGAGAAATTCAATCGCTATACATTCTACAGAGCTATTCTGGAAAATACTGCACTGGTTACCAAAGGCCATATTGAGCTGGTTAAAGAATCAACAGGACATGAACCATCAAGTGTAGTCTTTGGAGGAGGAGCATCGAAATCTCCTCTGTGGTGTCAGATCCTATCAGACGTAATCGGCAAACAGGTCAATGTTCCGGTTGTAAAGGAAGCTACTGCTCTTGGAGCAGCAATGCTTGCAGGATACGGAATCGGCGAGTTTAAAGATATTAAAGAGACCGCTTTAAAACTTGTAAAGATTGAAAGAACCTTCACTCCAGATCAGAAGAATCATGAAACCTATATGGCGATGTATGAGAAATGGAGAGAATTCTATAATACACAGCTTTCGCTGGCTGACAGAAAAGTAACCAACTATATGTGGGCCGCACCAGGAATTTAAAGGAGAAATAAATGTTTAAACTAAACGAGAACGAAAAGGAATATCGCTTCGGTGATTCTGGCCCAAAGTATCTTATGAAAGGACCACGTCTGAACTTTGCTGTGGTGCAGTTCCAGCCTGGACAGGATTTTCCTGCTCACTACCACAATATTATGGAAGAGAACTTCTACATCATGGAAGGCGAAATCGATATCGTGGTAGACGATAAGATCAATCACATGAAGAAAGGTGACTTCATCCATATAGAACCAGGTGAAATCCACTACGTAAAGAACAATTCTGATAAGAAAATAGTCATGATTTCAACCTTAGGACCTTTCCAGGATAGCGATAAGGTTGAGGTTAAGGATTTTAAGTGGCCTGAATAAAACGGATTTGGAACTTCCCCTTGGGATCTGCAGTAGAAATACACAGATCCCATTTTTTTAACATATGTGATATAAATGCGTCTATCCGCAAAAATTTCTTATAAATAAATCTAGAAAAATCATTGTCAATTTATATACGTAATAAAAATGCGGTTATCCGCAAAAAATCCACATAAGATAAAGCAAAAAATAAAAAAAGGTAGAAATTAAAGCGGATCTGTTACCGCCTTTGACTTCACAAATCTGACTTCATAGACATTCTCTGAAAGCTGTCTCTTCTGCCCTTTTACATTAACAAGAGGCTGGTGAGAACTTAAAGTCAGATCCTTAGGTCCGATCTTCTTCTTAACTTCAAATGGATATCTCTCTGCACCAATCAGATTGTCATTGTACTGAGTATCATTGGTATAGATTGAATTTAAGAGCGTAAAGGTCTGCCCTAAACCAGATGATACTGCTCTTGCTACTGAATAAAAGGATATATGCATCCAGAAAGCCAGGATCAGAACCCCTAGAGAAGAAAAAAACAGCGAGAACACAAAAAGCTTTAGTGCCTTTCGAGGTGTAAAGCCATAGTCCTTAAGCAGAAGAGCAGGATCTTCAGTTTTGCGTCTAGTCCTTGGCAAGGTAAGGCCCCTCCGCAAAAGCATTATCCATTACAGAATAAGCAATATTTTCATCAGAGAAGTTCTTAAGCTTATCAAAGACCTTCTTCAGATCTTTCTTTTCAGAAGGAGCTTCAAGCTTAAGCTCAGGAACAACCAGAGAGGTTCTCTTTAAAGCCTTTGAAAAGGCATCCACTCTGAGCTTATCCTCTATCTTCTCATCACTCTTAAGCTTCATTCCTATATACATGAACTTTCCGTCATAGGCATGCTCTAGAAAACTGGTTTTGACTCTGTACAGTCTGTCTCCCATTATGATGGAGGACTCCTTTGGACCATAGCTCTTTACAACAGCAAAGAAAGGAGTCAGATCATCGTTTCTTAAAGAAAGTACTGCAGGTCGGTTAACTACTGAGAGATAGGATAAATCCTTAGTAAGAGTAACGCACTGCATATTGTGATTTGCAAGATCGGCACAGGTAGCCTTAGAGCCATCCTGTTTGGTATAGCCCCAGAGTTTAATCAGGGTATCAACAGAATCTGATTCAAAGACACTTTCCTTTATCGAATTGTTGAAAAGTGCAATCTCTCTGGAATTAACGTTGCGTCCTGGCAGCATATTGTTCAAAAGACGGTGATACTCTGCCATTACCGCCTGATCCTTGTGTAAAAGACTCTCAAGGGCCACAGAATCAATATGATTGTAAAGATAGATGTAGGCTGCGATAAAGGTAAGAACACTTACCAGCATGCCGCAAAGAATAATTGGCAGCTTAACAAACAGATCAAGACACAGATGCTTTGCAAAATTCTTGTAGCCAAGGGAGAACAGACTTCTCTTATGGCGTACAACCTCAATTGCCTTCTTTACAATTCTGCTTGAAACAGTTTTTCTGTTGTAATCACAGGCAATGCACAATGCTCTATCAGCTACAGAATTGATGATTCTAGGAAGACCTTTGGTTCCTCTGTAGATAGTACTTACAGCTCTTGAGGTAAAAATCGGATCATGACATCCTGCAGTCTGCATTCTGAAATTGATATAGGCCTGAACCTCGTCGCGCTTTAAGGCCTGCAGAGTAGCAAAAGCCTTTACTCTGCCCCAGAACATCTTGTGCATAGGCTTCTGGATATTCTCAATCAAATCCTCCTGACCTACCAGAAGGAAATTGATCATCTTTCCAAGATCACCTTCAATGTTACTGATAAGACGAATCTGTTCTATAACTTCATCAGCAAGTCCCTGAGCTTCGTCCAGAATCACAGTGGTGACAATGCCGCTTTCGACGGAACGCTCTAAGAATTTTCTCAGCTTTAAGGTCAGTTCGGCAATTGATTCAAAAGAGGTTGCAACCACACCGCTGGCACGCAGGATGGTGGCAAGTAGCATGTGTTCATCCAGTCTTGGATCATCAATAGCGATAATTCTCATCCTTTTAGGAAGAGAGCGGATAAGCATTCTGACTAAAGTTGTTTTTCCTGAACCTGAAGGACCGGATAGAATACAGATGGAACCATTTCTTGAAAGATTGGTTGTCAAAAGATCTAAAGCCTGATGCTGGCAGTTTCCAACAAAATAAAAGCGGTTATCAGGAAGACCGTCAAATGGAAGTTCGTCAAGACCAAAAAATTTTTCGTACATATCTGCTGTTATTATTCTTAAAATTCTGTGTCAGATTATACCAATTGTTTCGTGTTAACACTTAGCCCAAACTTAAATATTGGAGATTTTATCCGAAGATATTTCTGAAAAGAGCGGTTGTCTCATTTTTTCAGTAGATTGAAAAAGAAAGCCCAGTTAACCGTTATTAAACGTGAATAGGATCGCCTTTTTTGGTAAAATTTCCTAAGAATATAAGATTAGGTAAGATATGCAGATTTATTTAGTAGGCGGAGCAGTAAGAGATAAACTTCTGGGTTTAGAGCAGTCAGACCATGACTATGTGGTGGTAGGCTCTAATCCTGAGAAAATGCTGGCTTTGGGATTCAGTCAGGTAGGTCATGATTTTCCGGTATTTCTACATCCAAAAACTCATGAGGAATATGCCCTGGCAAGAACCGAATCCAAAAACGGTACCGGTTATCTTGGGTTTAATTGTGATTTCAATGAGAACATTACCCTAGAAGAGGATCTGCTGCGTCGAGACCTTACCATCAACGCTATGGCCATGGATGAGGAAGGAAATGTCATCGATCCTTATCATGGTATGGATGATCTTAAAAACCGAATTCTAAGACATGTATCTGATGCCTTCATTGAAGATCCTCTAAGAGTTCTCAGAGTTGCAAGGTTCTATGCAAAATTCCATCATCTGGGCTTTAGAATTGCAGATGAAACCAAAGCGCTGATGAGAAAAATCGCCCGCAGCGGAGAGCTCTCTGAACTTACTGCGGAAAGAATCTTTTTGGAACTGGAGAAAGCTTTAAAGACAAAATCTCCTCAGATGTTCATCCTTGCCCTGCGTGAGGTTGAGGCTTTAAAGGAAGTTCTGCCCGAGATTGATAAACTTTTCGGAATCCCAGGACCTAAAAGATGGCATCCTGAAATCGACTCCGGTATTCATACCTGTATGACCCTTGAGAAAATCAGTCTTGAGACAGAGGATCCTGTCGTCAGATTCGCCATGCTCTGCCATGATATCGGCAAGGGAGAAACTCCGGTTGTGGTGTGGCCTTGTCACAAGCTTCACGACAAATTAGGAGAGAAACCTCTTCGAGTTCTCTGTGAACGACTGAGAGTTCCTTCTGACTATGAGCAGTTTGCCATGGTAGTGGTGTTAAATCACTCTGTTAT
>JAEEGL011807053.1_pt1 | contig 13179 bp, 10 predicted proteins | sample 9134231 | NCBI WGS metagenome assembly JAEEGL01 (sample SAMN16246548, study PRJNA631951) | gut metagenome | biome: gut microbiome; feature: rumen; material: fiber-attached | host: Bos | place: Iran: Karaj | collected 2018-10
ATTAAAAGTGAAAGCTTCCGCCGCATCCAGGCTCTCGTTGGTCTTTTGAAAATGAGTAAAGATATTAAAGTCTCTGATGATGAACTTGATACAGACAATTATCTTTTTAATGTAAACGGAATTACTTTGAATCTTAAAAACGGAAAAGGCTTTCCGCCAGAGCCAAACAATCTGATAACAAAGCGAAGTAAGTTTATTTATGATAAAGACGCAAAGTGTCCGACCTGGAATATGTTTCTTCTTCAGATTTTTAATAAGGATACAGATCTGATTCGGTTTGTTCAAAAAGCTATGGGTTACTCTCTTTCTGGTGATGTAAGAGAACAGTGTCTTTTTATTCTTTGGGGAACTGGTGCAAATGGAAAGTCTACTTTCTTAAATGTGCTGCAGGAACTATTCGGAGACTATGCCTGTACGACAGGAACAGAAACTTTTATGAAAAAGACTTCTGAACAGAGTAACGACCTTGCACGACTTAAAGGGATTAGACTTGTTACTACAACCGAAGTTGAACAGGGAAAAGCTTTGAGCGAAAGTCTTATTAAACAGATCACCGGCGGCGATGAAATTACTGCTCGATTTCTTTATGGAGAATATTTCAGCTTCAAGCCGACATTCAAGATTTTTATGGCGACTAACCATAAACCGAAAATCCGCGGAGCTGATAACGGAATCTGGAGACGTATCAAGATGATTCCTTTTACAGTGACTATTCCTGCAGAACAGAGAGATAAGACTCTGACTGAAAAACTGATAGCTGAAAACTCCGGAATCTTAAACTGGCTGATTCAGGGGTATGCACTCTGGCGGAAAGAAGGTCTTTATGAACCGGAAGCAATTCGAGATGCAAATGAGGAATATAGAATGGATATGGATGCTGTAGGAACTTTTGTAAATGATTGTTTTGATTTGGATGCCTCTATGAGATGGCGGCTTCCTAACCAGATGCTTTATCAGACTTACATCAAATGGTGCAATGCAAACAATGAGCGAGTTATGAGTCAGAAGTGGCTTACTATGAGAATGAGCGAGAAAGGCTTTAGGCGTATGGTTAGTAATACAGGAAGGATTTGGCTGGGTCTTGCTCGGAAACCGCAATGGGAGAAGTAATTGCAAAAGGCTCTCCCCGATATCAAAGAGCGTGATAGCTGGACATCGGAGAGAGCTTTAGAGGCTTTTTTTACAAGATTCAGATTACAAATTATTTATTTGAATAATAATCAAGCACTTTTCTTGCAAATAGATATGCATTTTTAATATCAATGTTGTTTTCAAAATACTGTTTGCGGTAAACCATACGACCGTCAAAAAAGTCTTTGATTTCTTGAATTGTCATTTCCTTAATTTTTGGTGAAGAAATCAACTTTGTGTAAACAGAAAGCATTACAGCAAAGTCATTCAGCAATGGAACTTTCATGCAGCTGGAAATAGTACCGTTACCAATACCGATGTTTCCGCCTAAAAGTTCAAAGTTTGTTTCTAAATCCGGCTTAAATCCCTGGACTGCCTTAAAAGAAGAAAGCATACAAACATTATGTGCACACGCATTACGAATGCGACGGACTGATTCAAAGTGTTTTGTGTATTCACATTCAAGCCGCATATAATCATAATAAAAGGCATAAAAGCTGATAAAATCAGCAAAGCTTACCATTTCTACAAAGTTCCAAACTGCCGGTGCTGCTACATATTTATCAAAAGAGTTTTCTCCGTAACCAGTAATTTTATTAACTTGTAAAATGCTATCTTTAATTTTCAAATGACTCTCAAGGAATTTTTGAACAATTTCAAAACCATCGTCAGCAGGATTATTCTGGCATGTGTTTACAAGCTTAACTTTTAAGTAATGTTCCAGGTCGATTGTCATTTTTAGTAGAAGTTTTCTGAGGAACATATCGATGGTAGAGAGTTCAACTAGATGCCCAAAATCAAGACCGATATATTTACCACTTTTTGTCTGCTCAGTACAAGTTGAACAATACTGTTTTAAGCGGAAGAAGAAATTGTTTTTTTCAAGAAATGACTTTGCTTTTTCTTCATCCATAAGATTGAAAGTAATGCCTAATGTATTTTTGCAATAGTCTATAATTTCTGGAACGGTAAGTTTAGGTGATTTTTCGTTTGTAGTTACATCTTTTTTGGACATGGTAAGAACTCCCTTTTCCTATTCTTAAAATTGACTTGATTGTCATAAATCTTTATAAAGACCCATGAATATAAGAAAATTTATAATCATGGGTTACTTTTTAGAGTAATGGAAATATTAAATAAGTTCTTTTAAGAAATTTGAGAATGATACTGCAATTTGCTTTTTTTCTTTACCATTGAAGGAATAAACAAATCCTTTCTCATCCATAATTGTAAGTATCCCATCTATACCATTATTTTCTAACAATATACAATCTTTTGGAAAATCACCACCAAGATTGCGTTCTTTTTCAGTAGCGGTAACAACATTCAAATAACCACTAACACCAAGACCTGTAATCTCATGTGAACCAAATGAAATAGCCCCATAATTTGAAAGATAGCTCTTATATTCTTCCGAGAAATGTAAATTTAATTTTTTTTCGGCATTATTGATTTCCTCTTGCGAAACAGTTCCAACCTGGAATAATTTAGTTTTTGCTTTTAATTCTTCAATTGTCTTTTTCATTAGTTTTCTCCTTCAGCACGTGCTTTCCAATGATTTTCACGTTCATTATCGAAAGCTTTTCTGTCTATTTCAGAATCTTTTTTTGTATCATGCAGTATAGAATAATTTTCTTTACTGCGATGTTGTTCTTGTGTTAGCTCTGCTAATGGTGAATCATTTTTTTGACCTATATGATGCAATTCAATAGGATTTCCGTTTTTATCTAATGGAGCAAGTCCTTGTTCCATTCTTTCTTTATTGGTACGACCAAAAGCATCTTTTTGATCCATATCGATATTTGGATTGATAAGACATTTTCGACCATCAATCTCCGCTTCGATTAGTCCTGCATCCTTATATATTTGATATTCTTCCATTGAACCGATTGCATCAATGATTTCATCAGACCAACCAGTTTCTTCCTTTATCTTATCTTTTTGTTCCTGTGTCAAGCCTTTTTGCTCATTATTGTCATCAGCTTGCTTTTCAACTTTTTTATCAGGATCATAATTCTCTTTTGGCTTTTCGCAGTTGACATTGCTTTTTTCAAGTTTTTTGTCAGGATCAAAATTCGATTTTGCCAATTTAGAGTTTTCTAAAGTTTCTGCAGCTTTTGCAACTGCTTCTATCATTTTATACCTCCATTATTTGCCCAATTTTCAAGTAAATCAGTTTTTCCCAAATCATTATATAGATAGTTAGTAATAATACATTGACGGATAGAACGAACAATATCTTCCTCTAAATCTTGATTTAATTGTGTTCGGATTGCATTATCTACATCAATGGACCATTGCTCCGTATCACTTGTACGCTCAAAAGAGGCTATAAAAGCTTCCTTTATATCAGGAAATAATTCTGCAACAATAGGTGCAAGTTTTGTATAACGAGGAGATTCTAGTGGAGAGCAAACTGAACGAAGAATAAAAACTTTTGTTGAAGATTTTAGTGTCAATAGATTAAGTTTTTCTTTCAATTCTCCAAGTTTAACGTTATCTGAAATTGAAACTCCATTACAAAGAATCTTTGCTATATCAAGTTTATAATTTAGATTAGGTTTTACTTGTTCTAAGGTAGGTTTTACATATGAATAAGGTTTCTCTTGTTTCGCAAATTCTTTTACTTCACATAAAACAGCTTCTACCCATTCATTCTGATAAATTGCTGCAACACCACGTGGAAGTTTTGCAAGTTCAATAATTTGGTCATCATTTAAGTTTGCAGCTCTACCTACAAGTTCACGATCTTCTTGATCTGGAAGTCTAAGTATGATTTTTGTATTTGTGTTACGAATAACAGCCATGTCAAGTAAAGCCGGTGCTTGATCTGCAATAATAAAACCTTCACCAAATGAACGCATTTCAGCAATAGAATTTGTAAGCATTTCAACAGATTTACCGAGAAGATTAGCACTTTCTGAACTTTGTTCTACAGAAGTTCTTTTTAAGAGATTATGTGCCTCTTCTAATACTGTTACATGTTTTAATTTTGAAGTTCCTTGGTTCATACGATATTCTTGTAACTTTAAAACTAAAAGACCCATTATAAGAGATTTTGTTTCTGTAGAACCAACTCTACTTAAATCGACAATGACATTCTTATCAAACAAATCATCATTTGATATCTCATCAGTAGAAAAAATCTGACCATTGATTCCATTTGTAAGGGATTTTAATCTTGTAATCAGAGAACCTTTATATGCCCCCTTATTATCTGTATCATATTCAGATGAATCAATTATTATTTTAATATTACGAGTTACATCCGAAAATGTTGGATACAAATTTGAACCATAACTATTTGTAGATTCCGTTAAATTCCATCCACAATCGACATAGGATTTTTCAACAGCTTCCTTGAGAACAGCCGGCATTGCCGCATACATAGGCCAACAAACATTAAATATTTCGATAAGTCGGTCTAAGTGTTCAAGGATGTGAGTATTACCATAGAAGCTAAATGGATTTATTCGTAATAAAGGGGTAAGATTCGGGTTTGTCCCATAAATCATATCAGCAAATTTACCAAATTCATTTTTGTATTCACCTTTAGCAGGTTCAATAACAAGAAACTTTTTTTTCTTTAATTTAAGCTCGGACAGTATTTCATAAACTGTATTACTTTTACCACTACCTGTTGAACCAGTAATAAATGTATGAGAGGCAAGCGAATCTAATGACAGATTTACAGGCAACTCTTCTGGTGTATGCATATTATATATTTTACCTATCTCAATTTTTTCAGAAACTATATCATCATATGAAGAAACTGTCCGACCAAATTCTGCACATTCAAGGACAGGAATACCTGGAATAGAATGATTCGGTAAACCGGCATGTATTGCTAATTCAGCACTTGAAATAAGTGTACCTGGTGTTAAAACTAAATTACCATATAAAAATTTCGGATGTTCGAAATGTCGCAAAGAATCTGTAATTGCAGGTGTCTTATTAGATTCAGGTGTCCAAATATTAATAAAACTTGATTCTAGGGAAGAATTCTTACCACGAATAAGTGAGCGATAAACACTTGCTGCCATTTGAGCAGTCCATTCATCACTAATACAATACATTGCACAATTCCACATTCCTAAATCTGCACATGTATCATAACGTTCAAGAATTTTATCTATTCTTTCCATAATTTTCTTGACACTATGATTTTCAAATGGAATCTGAAGATTTTTACTTTCACCAATTTGTTTTTGTTTGCCCGTTTGAAGATTTAGACTGTCAGTATGTGAATTTCCTTCTGATGTTGTTGTACCTTCTGTATCAGATTCATTTAAACTGTGTGAAACCGAATTATTCTCAGTTAAACTAACAGAATGATTTGAACTATTGGTAACAGAATGAGTCTTTCCTTTACTGAAAGAAACTGTGCCACCTATACCACCACCAATTGCACCACCTATTGCTGCTCCTATTGGACCTCCAACAGCAAAACCAATAGCCCCACCGATTAAACCTGCTGCTGCGCCAGGATTAATATTTGTAGTTGATGTTGTACCGTCTGATACGCTTTTTGAAGTACCATTTGTTTCTGTTTTTCCTGTTGATTTTGTTTCTGTAAAAGATTTACCAATAGTATGACTAACTGACTTTGCCAAACTTTTTGTAATTGTATCACTAGCCCCAATGGAAATAGACTCATTTATACCTTCACTTTCATTTTCTCCAATTGAATATTGAGAAGAACTAAAAGGAACAAGTTGAGTATATATGTTTTCCAATGCACGACGATTTTCATTCAAATCAGTAAGACTAACAGGATCTGCAATTAATAGTAAGGTATATTCTTTTCCACGCATTGCATCAATTAATTTTTCAATACCCTGTACAAATTGTTTATCTTCAGATTCTTCTTCACTTCTTAAACCAGCAATATCTGTTACAGCTGCAATTGTTTTCTTTGCAGAAAAATCATCTAACACTTTCTCCAAAACATTTTTTGTAACTTCATTATTATTTTCATCAATTTCTTTATAATGTTCAGAAACTTTTATTCCAGGAAAATTACTTAAAAGGCTATTCTCAAGGATATCTTTTGCATTTTTAGTTTTTTGAACATTACCATTGGTGTTTTTAACACCAATTCTAATTTTTACATCATTTTTTGTTCCTTTTATTTGCATTAAAAGGCTTGCACCAGTATTACCTACAGCATTAAAAACTGTTGCAAGTTTATCTCTCATATTCTCTTTTTTATTAAGAACAATCTGTGTAACATCAAAAAAACGTATTGAAGAGTTAAGATTAACTTTTAATGAATCTATATTTTCTGATGTATAATTGCTGATAATTTCACAGTTGGAAAGATTTGCAAGATAATTTTTACTTAGAATACTATCTGCTATTCCAAGAGTGTATGATAAGTCTTCTTTTCTAATTTCTTTTAAATCTGTATTAGACATATGATTTAACCTCCTATCCAAAAATGACAACTCCTGCAATAACTGCAACAACAGCTACAGCTGCCACAGCAACAACAACGCCAAGATTTGAATCATTTTTATTATTATTACTATAATTCATTCTTTCAGAGGAATTATGAGAGTTTTCTTGCGGAATTTCTTTCTCTTCGATTATTCTTTCACTTACGACTCTTCCATCTTCATTCTCATATGTAGTGTTATATGAAGATGATTCAATTGTTTCAGATTGATTTTTTTCTTCTACAGATTGTTCATTAGGCCAAAGTCTTTTTGCAAGACTAAGAATATTATTAAGTCTAGTTTCAGAAAAATTTGTTGAAAGCTGTCCAACGAGGATATTATAATTATTTTCGGTTAATTCTTTTGAAATTTCCCGACCATCATGTAGTTGGAAAATGCTTTGTGTTATTCCTGCTTTTTCACATTCATTCCAACATTGGCTAAATGCACCTCCGATTACATCATGATCCAACAATAAACGATTTTTCAACATATCCCGTAGAGCTATATAATCATTGGCATTAATAGCGTCAATAAATTTCTTTTCCATAAAATTCTCCTTTAATCTGCAATTGCTTCATATAATTGTTTTTTGAAGTTTTCAAGCCATTTAAGATTTGCCTCATTTTTTGCAACCATTTTTTCAAAGGCTTCCTTATCTCCAAGAGTTTTCTTGAGTTCTGAAAGCTTATTCTCTATAGCAAAATTCAATTCATCGAAAGATTTCTTGAAGGCTTCTTTAAGTTTTCCCTCTTCTTCTTTAGCCATATCAGTTGCGATTATACGAGCTTGAGAAGAGAAATCATCAATTTTTGGAGTTACAACAGAATTGAACATCTTTGTAAAATTTACATATTGTCTATTTTCATACTTATCTCTTTCAACAGTAGCCATATATTTTACTTGTACAGGTACATCTTCAGTATAAGTATAACTCTCATAGCCCCAGTCATCATTTCTAAATAGTTTTCCAAAACCACGAGCTATAGCAGCACCAAGACCGCTCTTCTTTCTAGTGCCTGTTTTTGTTTTAGTGCGCATTTCAGTTCTTGTTCTTTCTTCTTCCACTAATTGAGTTCCTGTTTTTTCTTTGACACTAAACTCAAAATCATCCATGTTCTCTGAAGAAAGATTCATATTTGCCAGACTACCTAACACAGAAGCTGCTTTTACTTCGTGACCAAAGGCACTACCGAGAAGTTCAGAAACATAAGAATTATATTCATTAGAATAGTGTTTTGCTTGTTTACCAACTTTGTCATTGATAATGTTTTCAATATCAATTGCAAATTTATTTCTAAATTCTTCCAAATCAGACTGAATAGATTTAATTCTTTTTTTAGTTTCTTCTTCAGTAAGTTTTTCACTACAATATTTATTTCTTACTTGTGAAATAAATAATCCAAGTTTTTCTCCAGAAAGTTTTTCAAAAGCTTCTTTTATTTGAGATTCGACAGAAATAGCATCTATCTTTTCTTTTAATTTTGCACCTTCTTCGCCATTTTTTATTACTTGTTCAATTTTTATAATAGCTTCTTGAATTTCACCCACTTTTGCTTGATTATCTTTTAACAACTGAGTCTCATGAGCTTCTGTACCCAAATCACGGATAATCTGTAAGAATGAGTGGATTGCTTCTGTTATTTTTTGTGGCTGAGCATATTTTTCTAGATATTCACTAATAGCACCTTCAACAGCTGGAATACCAGTTTGTATAAGAGCATCTGTATATTTATCATTAGAAGAACGAGCTTTTGTTTCTTCAGCTTCAAGTTTACTACGAACAGAATCGGAAATATCTGCCATTTTTGAGAAATGTAAACCTTTATAATTTTCCTCTTCATCATCAAAGAAAAGCTCAATTTTACAATCCAAATCAAGTCTTTCCTTCTTCGTGAATTGCTTACCAGATTGATATAATCTAATAAGCTTAGCTACATAAGAGGAACAAGGAAAAATCTTTGGATTTTGTATACCATGTTTTTCCAGATATTCTTTTGTTTTGTCCAAATATTTTTGAATATCTTCATTATCTGTATCGAATTCATCAGCTTTATTTAATACAAATATAAAACGGTCACTTGCTTGTCTGCCGCCATCTCGCATAGCATTTGCAATATCTGTAAGTAAAGAATTATCATCATTCGTTTCAAGCTGAGTACCATTAAGTATATACAGCACCATAGGCTTGTATTTTGAATCTTTAATCAAACGATAAGTATGATTTTTATGTTCATCTGTGCGACTATTATTTGGACCTGGAGTATCAGTAAGAACAAGTTTAAGACTTTGAGAAGAAATGCCTACAATATTTCCATAAATTTCAATTCTTGCAGTATCTGGATTGTCATTAAACTCATTCATATTGTCTAAATTTAATAATTCTCGACTAAAAAGTTCATTGTCATCTTTATCATAAACAAAACCACGGAAAGATTTTGCTTCATCTTCATCATGAATACGTGCAATTGTAGCAGTTGTAGCTTCGTTACGTGCTGGTAATAGTTCCGTTCCTAACATTGCATTAATAAGAGTCGATTTGCCACTACTCATTGTTGCAACTACAGCAATTTCAAATTCCGTATCCAGAGCAGTATTAAATGATTTTTCAATATTTTTATCAGTACGAAGTTCCTCAAATGGACAATTTTCACTTCGCATTTCTGCATATAATTCCCGAAGCTTTTCAATCTTATTTTTTGAGGAAGAATTTGTATTTGACTTATTTACTTTTCGACGAAATAGAATTTTGAAACTATTTGTATTCTCGTTATAATTTTTTATAGCATCATCAACTATATCGCAATCACGTTCTATTCCAGTAAAAGAAAGACTTATTTCTGAATTATATGTATCTATAAGATTTGAAAGAAAACTATCAATCCATAAAGTCAACTCTTCTCCATCATGTGCAAGGAGAAAATCATCACAATTTCTTGAGCCATCAGAAAAAGATGTCTCCCTCGTGTAAGCATTATACTTTAAATCAATATTAGTCATTATTGCCTCCAATAATTTTTTCTATATATTTTTCCACTTCAGGTAATCCAGTGGAATTTAAATCCGGAAATAATGTTTGAATTATTTTTAATTCTTTTTTTTCTTTGCCTGTTAGATTTTCAGAAAAACCATTTTTGACCATTTTTAAAATTCTTGCGGCTTTTGATGAAAGAGGAAATATTACAATTTCTTTGAAACCAATTTCATTAAGAAAGTTTCGATATCTATCTATGATATCTGAAATATCTTCTTTTTCAGAATCAAGGCAATCAGCTTTATTTAATATGAAAATAAGCGGTATTGACGATTTTTTTATAATCTTCTTGTATATTTCTTTCAACATGTAACTTTCATCTGTTGTACACAGTTGTGTTGCATTAGCAACATAAATTAAAGCATCAAATTTATTTGATGCAAGAAAACTTAATGTAATATCATGATGACTTTTATTTCCTGAATAATTAGTTCCTGGAGTGTCATGAACTGCAGCAATAATTCCATTATTTCCTATACCATCTAAATCACCTTGCAGATAAATACGATTAACATCAGAATTATCATTCCAACTATTAATAATAGAAAGATTTGTGTCTATGCAATGATGTTCAAGTTTATTGTTTTCTTCAACAAACCCTAAAAGATATTTTGATGTATCTTTATCATAAACGCTCGTAATTTTTGCTGTAGTAGCCTCACTACGAGCAGGTAAAACATCTCTTCCCAAAAGCGCATTGACAAAAGTTGATTTACCTGCACTCATAGTTGCGCAAACTGCAATATTTTTAATAGGAAAAGTCTTATATGATTCTTCTTGATTTTTAAAGGTTTGAAATATATTGTAAGATTGTTCAGCGAAACGATTTTTAGGAAGTTTTTCTTTTATTTCTTTTAAGAACTTATCATAATGCTTCGGAGAAAAACCAAAAACTAGAGATATTTTTTCAATTTCAGGAAGTTTTTTATGAAAAACTTTACAGTAAAATTCATATTCTGAATATAAAAGCCATTTTAAACTTCGTTTTTTTAGTGCTTTACACGCAATTTTTGCATCATTAAAATTCTTATCAATAAGAGAGTTAAAAGCTGAGTTAAAATAGTTTGTATATTGAATATTCTTTTTTTCACGATTTCTTCTTTCATGAATTATTTGATTCTGAAAAAAGCAAAGAAAATTAAGTTTATTAAATTCAAATTGTTCATCAGTAGTTTTCATTGTTTTAGTTTGCTAACTCCCTTAATTTTTTTATATTATAAAATATAACCTATGACATATAATGACATGTATAAATTATTTATATAATTCAAACGAAGTTTTCAGTTCCTCTTTTATTTCCTCAACCAATTCCTGCGGACCAAGAACCTTTACAGTATGCCCCTGACCAAGAACCCAGCGCACAATTTCCCGTTTCTGTGTTGTCTGGAACTTTACATAGATGCTGCCATCGTCACGTTCTTCTACAGTTTGCTCACTATGCCAGATGCGGTTTAGTGCATAAGTTCCGATTTCTTTATCAACAAGAAGTTCTACCGTAAAAGGAGTTTTATCGCTGAGCCATACTCCCATTTCAACATCAAAATAATCTGAAGGCTTGAAATACTTAGGAATTGCAAATTTATCTTTCAGGATTTTTATATTCTTCATTCTGGAAAATGAGAAAATGCGGATATCATCTCGTTCATGACATTTTCCCATTACATACCAGTTACCACGCTGACAAACTACATGATATGGATCTATTTTACGTTCCATGAAAGTTGTTTTCTGAAGTGGTCTATATTCAAAACTGATAGTGCAGTGATTTTTCAGAGAATCAAAAATTTTCTGGAAGAAAGTCGGATCTATTGATTCTGTTTTGTCCGGAATAAATGTAATGTTTGGATTCAAAAAGGAAGTATCTACAGTAATATGTTCCGGCAAACAATTTACAATCTTCTGGAAAACAGAGCGAAGTTGATTTTCTAACGGTGTGTTTCGGTATTGCTCCAAAAGTGGATTTAAGATTGCTACAGAAAAAGCTTCTCCTTCTGTGAGAGGAATACTTTTTACAAAGAAGTTTGGTTCGGTATAGCGGTAGCCGCGATAATCACTTTCAATTGGAGCAAGTAAAGTGTCTCGCATATATTCAAGGTCGCGCTGGATTGTTCTTGGGCTGAAATCTGATTTTTCGTTTTCTCCATGGTCACCGATTAGTTTTGCAAGCTGTGCTGCTGTGTAAGGTTTTCCACTCTGCAGGATTTCATCAATAGCGATTATACGCCAGTTGTTTATTTTTATCTGTTTGGAAGGCTTGCTGTCTTTACTCATATCCGTTCTCATTTTTTATTTCTTTTCTATTATAACACACATTAATGTGAAAGTGTTGAAAAAAAAACAATGCCGTGGGTGGGAGGGGAACTACGGCATTGCCTGAAATCATCACCAATTAACAGGTTTCTGTTGCCAATGTATTTTCATTTGGTAATTCGCCTGTGAAAACACGCTTTGTAGCATCAAGTACTTCTTTACAGTTTGATGAAAAATCCTGACCTGTTTTCTTAAGCTTGTCTTTTACATTTTTCAGTGCAGGTTTTGTTTCTGCATAATCTGAAACCATCTTTCCTGTTACAGCAAGAACAGTTGCTGCAACACAAGTACCAATAAATCTCTTAATCATATAATCTCCTCAGAACCCATTCCGGTTCTTATAAGCTAATTATAAAACAGTGGGTATGACATCTAATGTACACACCTAAAAACTCTTTTATTTTTCTATGCACGTTTATTTGTCACAATACTAAAGCCAGTTTCAGCATCACGAATGGTTATCTGTATTGTGCCATCTGGCATAACTTGAGTTTCTTTAATGAAACGTTTCTTTTCATCAATTGCTGGTGAATCATGAAATCTGATTCCTGCCAAGTCGTTATATTTATCAAGCAGATTGTTGTAATCAGAAACGTTCTTGTCATATTCCTTACGCATGTAATTTATGACGTAAGCAGCAAGTCCGATTCCACCTGAAATTAAAAGTTTTTTGAGCATTGGCTCCTCCTTTTGTTTTATAAGTTCATTATAAATAAGGGGGTATGACATCCAGTGTGATAACCTATATTTTTTTTTGAAATTTTTTCCCCCGTGCCCCTGATTGTTCCATGCCGAGTTGAAAGTGTAGTTTTCGCAAAGAAAATACTTTTTGAAAACGTGAGGATTTTTCAAAAAGAAGTGAAAAATATGTAGTTTACAACACTTAGAAAGTATTCCTGTAGTAAATGTGTAGTTTGCATTATGTGGTATTGAATTGCAAAGAGTTGTATTGAATAGTAAGAATTGAAGATTTCTTTTAAAATTTCTTTGCACTACACATTTTTAAAAGAATTAAAATAATTTTTATATGAAGTATAGATAAGTTAAAAACTACGTGTAGTTTTACAATGTGTAGTTTTGATTTTGTTTATTCTGGATTAAACTTTTTAGACCGCTGCGCGCGCTCCCCCCGCTGTTTTGAAAATCAGCGTGCCGACGCGTAGCGTCGGCTGGGAAGAATCAGTTCGGAGCGAAGACTGCTTTTTCAAATCCAAGCGTCTGCGAAGCAGTCGCAAACTTTTGAAAGCTGTCTGAGCGGAGCTTTGG
>JAEEGL013444613.1_pt1 | contig 13179 bp, 9 predicted proteins | sample 9134231 | NCBI WGS metagenome assembly JAEEGL01 (sample SAMN16246548, study PRJNA631951) | gut metagenome | biome: gut microbiome; feature: rumen; material: fiber-attached | host: Bos | place: Iran: Karaj | collected 2018-10
GTGTCGTATATTGTATTAGGAGCGGTTTGCGGGCAGGCTCGTAAACGCAACAATTACCAGTATCAATGCAACCCATCGTATTGTCGCGTCCATAAATCGTAGTACGGTGACTGGCCAATCTGGTGTTCAAGACCGCTTGTTCGCCAGAACTGGCAACCATATTGTCGATGATGAGTGCCGCTTTCTTTGGGTATTCATAGATGGTATCGAACGTCAAAGGAGAACCGTCTGCTATTTTGACGACATATTCTGGAGCGTGTTCAATGTCTGTCGGATAGCCTAAGTCTTCCAAGTCCTCTATTGTCCACTCGGATCGTTCAATAGATGCCTTAGTATAGCGAAATACGGAGCCATCTCGCTTTCCTTCGGGATAATCATACAGCAATTTCAGTAATGGTTCAAAACTCTCGTCCTGTCCGCCCAAATTCCCACGGATGTCAATGATAAGATTTGGGCATCCCGAAGCTTTGTATTCCTGTACGAATCTCTCTGCCAATTCCTGAGTTCCGTTGCACGATGGGAAACGGATGAGATATGTATCCTTGTTAATCTTGTATGACAACATCTTTGGGTCGTAATGCTCTATCAACTCACGGTAGTCGATACGTTTTCTTGTATATTTAAAGTAGTTAGCCGTGATATCATCATTGCCATAGACACCAAAGTGAAAATCTCCAAACCATCCCACGTATGCACAAACAGCATCCTGCCAAGTCCGTCTGCCTTTCGTAAGGTCTTTCACAAGCCGTTTCTTCAAAGCATTGTACTCTTTCTTGTTCTTATTCGTCACTTTGAATTTGAATGGAGCGTAATCGTGCTCAGCCAGATGGATAACTGCTTTGAAATCTTCCAAGTTCTTACGAATGCTGTCAGGCACGGCTGCATAGGTGATACAGTTGGCTGTGAGCAGCAATGCTGCGATAATGGGTTTTAGTAAAAATAGTCTTTTAATCATAATAGGTTTTTATTTATGGTGTTTTATTTTGTTTTCCACCAAGAGTCTTTTGTGCGGCACAAAGCTTGGACAACACAGTTCATGGTCTTGCATTCTGCCACAGAGATGGGTTCGTGGGTATGCCGATAGATGTAACGCCAAGGGGTGGCGATGAGGAGTTTGTTGGTGGCACAGAGGTCTATGCGCCGCTCTGAGGGATGGTACAGTTCGGGCAAGCCGTTGTCTTCTATCGTGATGACAGGGTAGCCTTGTTGGGTGGCTGTGTCAATGATTTCTTGTTCGCCTTTGGCTATGCGAGCTGAGACAAGGATGGCTCCTTCTGATGCGGCTGTAAGGCATCGCTGTTTTTGTTGGGTGAAGGAGGCTTTGTCCTTGCGATGGCACACCACAGGAAGCAGGTGGCATTGCAACAATTGACGGTTACCATAACTGTCGCAGGTCACCATGCCATCGTTAATGAGCAGCCGCTTTTGGATGCTTTCCCATTTGTCTTCATCAAAGAGGGATGTGCCGCATTCGCGTTGCAGATAGCCTTTCAGAGCTGGGAGCTTGAGGGCGGTATTGATATCACCTCGTTGTGGGCTTTGCAGGTTGCGTTTGCTGGTGCGCATGAGGCGACTGCGCGGGTTGTTGTGGATGTAGCGGCGCTGGGTTTCAAGTTGGCCTGGTTGTAGCGGCATCACGTCGACATAACCGTAGGCGAAAAGGGGCGGACGGTTGGTGGTGCCTGAGGAGGGAACTTTGAACCCATGCGGGTGAACCGCATGGCGCAAGGGGCTTGTGCTTTCTTGGTTGCTGCTTGCGTCGCTGCATTGGGGCTTGTTGCTTGCGTCAGCAGGTTTGCCCTGCTGCTCATTGGCCGCCATGCCAGTCATTTCCCAATAGCGACGATTGCAGCCTTTTTTGAAGCCTGCGATGACTTGCCCAAGGTGGGTCTCTCTTCCATTTCGACTGATGATGCTGTTGTGCACCATGAGGATGAAGTGTAAATGTTCAGGCATCACCACATAATCCTGTACCTCAATCATAGGATAGTGTGCCGTAATGCTTTTCGTCAATTCTTCTTCCACCATCTTTCCGATGATTGTCAGTTCCACCCTTGGTGCATCAGGTGAGTCATCAGGCTTGTCAAGATTTCCGACCACCTGTCCCAACGGTTGCCATTGCCGTTCTGCCACATTCATGGTGATGTGGTAAGTACCAGGCCAACGGTAGTTCTTCTTCTGACATCGGCGCCCCATGTGGTGTGTCTCATTCGGTTCGCTCATGTCTCCATTATTTTTCTGCGGTATAAAGGATGCACATGCCGAAGGCAAGGCGTTTGAAGTTCACGTTGTGGAATCCTGCATGCTGGATGATGCTTTGCATGCGTTCCGCTTGGGGCACGGCATCCATCGTCTCGGGCAGATAGGAATAAGCGGTGTTGTCCTTCGAGAAGAGTTTTCCCAACACAGGCATCACCACCTTTTTATATATAGAGAAAAGCTGCTTCATGGGGAACGAAACAGGTGTGCAGAGATCCACAACCGACAAATGTCCGTCTTCTTTCAGCACTCGGTGCATCTCCTTCAGGCACTCGTCAAGGTTTTGGAAGTTCCTTAAGGCAAAGGCTGAAATGACAGCATCGAAAGAATTTGTTTCAAAGGACATCTTCGCACAATCTTCATTCTGAAATGTGATTGTGTCGGAAAGTCCCAGTTTCTCCACTTTCTCCCTGCCTATCTGCATCATCCCCTCGCTGATGTCACACCCCACAATATGTTGAGGATGCAGCTTTTGGCAAGCAAGGATAGCGAAATCGCCAGTGCCTGTGGCAATGTCGAGTACGCTATCCGTGCTGGTTCTTTTCTTGAGTAGATAGTCGATGGCGTTGTTCCTCCAGATGCGGTCAACACCGAAACTGAGGGTATGATTAAGTGTGTCGTAGGAGTGGGCGATGTTGTCGAACATCTGCTCCACCTGCTCACGTTTCGTACCCTCGTTGCCGTATGGCTTAATCTGCTCTTGTTTGTACATTATTTGTTTGCCAAATAGGCGTTTACGTTCCGTTCGATGCGAGCAGCGATGTCCTCATCCCCTTCGGCTTTCACGAACTTCTCGCCGATGATGTGTTCGTAGAGTTCGATGTAGCGGTCGGAAACGGATTGTGCATACTCATCGGTGATTTCAGGCATCACCTGTCCGGGTTGGTTCATGAAGTTGTGGTCGATGAGCCATTGGCGCACGAATTCCTTGGAGAGCTGTTTCTGTGGCTCGCCCTTGGCAAACTTTTCTTCGTAGCCATCAGCATAGAAGTAGCGGGAAGAGTCGGGTGTGTGTACCTCGTCAATCAGATACACCTTACCGTCACGTTTGCCAAACTCATACTTTGTATCGACAAGAATGAGTCCCTTCTCAGCGGCAATCTTGGTACCGAGGTCGAAGAGGGCGTAGGTATATTTCTCCATCACCTCGTAGTCCTCCTTGCTCACAAGACCCTGAGCAATGATTTCCTCCTTCGAAATGTTCTCGTCGTGACCCTCGTCAGCTTTGGTGGTTGGCGTGATGATGGGCTTTGGAAATTTCTGGTTTTCCTTCATGCCTTCGGGGAGCGTGATGCCACAGAGGGTGCGGTTGCCAGCCTTGTACTCACGCCATGCGGAGCCAGTGAGGTAACCACGGATAATCATCTCCACACGGAAACCCTCACACTTCAAGCCCACCGTTACCATGGGGTCGGGCGTGGCCAGTTTCCAGTTCGGCACGATGTCGGCAGAGGCATCGAGAAACTTTGCTGCAATTTGGTTGAGCACCTGTCCCTTGAAAGGGATGCCCTTGGGCAGCACCACGTCGAACGCCGAAATGCGGTCGGTGGCGACCATCACCATCAGGTCGTCGTTGATGTTATACACGTCACGAACTTTGCCGTGATACACTTCCTTCTGACCGGGGAAGTTAAAATCCGTTCTTGTTAAAGCTTTCATCTTATTATTTACTATTTTCTTTAAACTTTAAACTCTCAATTTTAAACTTTATAAAATCGCCTCAATCTTGGTGCAAAGCTACATAAAAATATTGACTTATCAGTCTCCCCCCATCAAAAACTTCTAATTATCGGAACAAATTATTGGTAATTAGTAGTGAATTTCGTTTCTCTTGTGTCGCAACCCAAGAGCCACATCCACCTTTTTGTTCATTCCCGACTTCTCTTTTTTGTTCATTCTCGACTTCTCTTTTTTGTTCATTCTCGACTTCTCCCATGTACATTTCCTATATTTCCCTATTGTACTTTCCCTACAAGGGTTCCGTATCAACTGGACGGAATGAGAGTGTACACTTAAATACTTATTTGTGAATACTTTAGTATTCTTTCGGTAACACCGTAGTCGTTGTTCGGCAGGATTGCAGTCATCCTTCGGTAGGACTGCAATCCTGCCGAAGGATGACTTAAGTCCTAACGAGCAAGTACTGGAGTACTCATTCTGTAGTACTGGTGCGAGGACTGGCGATCCTCATTTCATGTCATTGAATAGCGGATATTTCTTTTCGCTTTCGTATTTGTGATAGGCATTGACGATTCTCGTCACTAATTTGTGGCGCACAATGTCGCGTTCGTCCATCTCCACGAATGCGATGCCTTTTACGTCTTTCAGCACTTCTTTTGCCTCTTTTAATCCGCTCTTCACGTTGCGGGGTAGGTCAATCTGCGTCAGGTCGCCCGTGATAATCATTTTGGTGTTCTGTCCCATGCGTGTGAGGAACATCTTGATTTGTTGGGTCGTCGTGTTCTGCGCCTCGTCGAGAATGACTACGGCATCGTTGAGGGTTCGTCCACGCATGAAAGCTAAGGGGGCAATCTGGATGACGTTCTGCTCCATGTACTCCGTTAGCTTCTGTGCAGGAATCATGTCCTGCAAGGCATCATAGAGCGGTTGCAGATAGGGGTCTATCTTTTCCCGCATGTCGCCAGGCAGGAATCCTAATTTCTCACCTGCTTCCACCGCTGGACGGCACAAGATGATTTTCCGTATCTCTTTATTCTTCAAGGCTCTCACAGCTAAGGCTATCGAGACGTATGTCTTGCCCGAACCAGCAGGACCGGTGGCAAACAGCATGTCGTTTTCGTAATAGGCATCCACCAGCGTCTTCTGATTCTCCGAACGTGGAGCAATCGCCTTGCCTGTCACGCTGTAGCAGATGGCATTCCCGTCGGAGGCATGACCGTTGGGCACTTCTCCTTTCACAATCTGTAGAATGGTCTCTTCGTTCAGCGAATTATACTTGGCGCAATGTTCCTGCATCTTCTGGATGTTCTCCTCGAAGGCGCACATCTCTTCTTCATCGCCCATCACTTTGATGATGTTGCCACGAGCTACAATCCTCAATTTCGGATAGAGAGCCTTAATCATTTGCAAGTGGACATTCTGCACTCCGTAGAATGTCACGAGGTCAATGTCCTCCAGAACTATCATTTTCTCAATCATGCTGCAAAGTTAGGGATTTTAATGCGTAATTCTTGTTTTTTCATTCATAATTCTTCTTTCGTCATTCATAATTAGTTATTCGGGGTGTTTTTTCGTGCTGAGAATAGGTTATACGGTAAATTATGAACGATTGAATGAGGTTGTATGAATTAAAATCCCTAACTTTGTACCGCTTTTGCTGTTGCAGGGGTAATATTGGTGTTCGCTAATACGACAATTTTTGATAAATTATAATTATATGTCTGTATTCAACAACAAATTGTTCCACCTTCATTTGTTCAACAGGTTGGAACCTCAGAGAGGCGGAAAGTTCGCCAACAAGATGTCGAGCAGGTTTAATAATAAACAGTTTTTGGCATCGCTCATTTCGGTCATCGCCACAGTAGTGGTGGCATGTTTACCTACCGACAGTTTCGGCATTGAGGGGCTGACGGTGGTGCAGCAACGTATTATTTCCATTTTCGTGTTTGCCACGCTCATGTGGCTCACAGAAGCCATTCCTGCATGGGCCACGTCGGTGTGCCTCATCTGCATGTTGCTGTTCGCCACGTCGGACAGTGCCCTGAGTTTCTATTCCTCAGGTTTGGAGAAATCGGAACTGCTCAGCTACAAGGTGTTGATGGCAACGTTTGCTGACCCCATCATCATTCTGTTCTTGGGTGGCTTCGTCTTGGCCATTGCCACCACAAAGAGTGGACTCGATGTGGTGATGGCACGCTATCTGCTCAAGCCCTTCGGCAAGCGGAGTGAGGTGGTGCTTTTGGGCTTCATCCTCATCACGGGTCTTTTCTCCATGTTCATCAGCAACACTGCTACGGCAGCCATGATGCTCACGTTTCTGGCACCTGTGTTCAAGGCTCTTCCTGCCGATGGTAAAGGACGTATCGCCTTGACGATGGCCATCCCATTGGGTGCCAATATCGGCGGTATCGGTACGCCTATCGGTACGCCGCCCAACATGATTGCGCTGAAGTATCTGAACGACCCCGAGGGCATGAACCTTAACATCGGCTTCGGCGAGTGGATGATGTACATGGTGCCCATGACCTTCATCCTGCTCCTTTTCGGTTGGTGGCTGTTGTTGAAGCTCTTCCCCTTCAAGCAGAAGACGATTGAACTGAACATCGAGGGCAACATCCAGCACAACTGGCGCACTACGGTGGTCATCATCACGTTTATTGTCACGATACTCTTCTGGCTCTTCGACAAAGTGACGGGTGTGAACGCCAACACCGTGGCCATGATTCCTATTGCGGTGTTTGCCGCTACGGGTGTCATCACCGCTAAAGACCTTCAGGGTGTAAACTGGAGTGTGCTCTGGATGGTGGCAGGAGGTTTTGCCCTTGGTGTCGCCCTCAACGAGTCAGGTTTGGCAGAGAATGCCATCAAGAGCATCCCATTCGACCAGTGGTCACCACTCGTCATCCTCATCATCGCCATGCTGGTATGCTATGCCATGTCGAACTTCATCAGCAACACCGCCACGACTGCACTTCTTGTGCCTGTGCTCGCTGTGGTGTGCAAGGGTATGGGCGACCGTCTTGAAAGCATCGGCGGCGTGACCACCATGCTCATCGCCATCGCAATCACGGCTTCCGTTTCGATGTGTCTGCCCATCAGTACACCACCTAACGCTATTGCCCACTCGACGGGTTTGGTGAAGCAGAACGAGATGCTGAAGGTGGGTATCGTCATCGGTATCGTCGGTATGCTGTTGGGTTACTTCACACTTCGTTTGATGTAATCATAAGGTGGTTGAAAAAAGCATTAACAACAAAAAAGCGGAGCCGCATTCCATGATGGAGTGCGGCTCCGCTTTTTTGTTGTGGGGTGTGAATCACATACCGTGGTTCATCATCCGATACGTAGCCATCTCTTCGTACTTCGTTCCAGGGCGGCCATAGTTGGCGTAGGGGTAGATGCTGATGCCGCCGCGTGGGGTGAAGATGCCAGTGACTTCGATATATTTAGGATTCATCAGTCGGATGAGGTCTTTCATAATGATGTTCACACAGTCTTCGTGGAAGTCGCCGTGGTTGCGGAAGGAGAAGAGGTAGAGCTTCAGCGACTTGCTCTCCACCATGCGCTGGTCGGGCAGGTAGGAGATGCGGATTTCGGCAAAGTCTGGCTGTCCCGTAATGGGGCAGAGGGAGGTAAATTCGGGGCAGTTAAACTGTACCCAGTAGTCGTTCTCGGGGTGCTTGTTCTGGAAGGTTTCCAGTACTTCGGGAGCGTAGTCTTGACGGTAGAGGGTTTTCTTGCCGAGTGCTGAAAGCCCTTCGTTTTCTCGTTGATTGGTCATGCGTTAGATTTCTTTGATTTTGAATGCGCTGTAGCTGATGTGCTCGTCGTAGGCATCGGTGCCGTCGGCTCGTTTGACGAATTTGACCACTTGGATGGTGATGGGCAAGACGATGATTTCGTAGAGCGTCTTGGCTATCACTTGCGTGAGCATGAGTTCCACTACGATGTCGAACGTCAGCATGGGTGCACCTGTGAAGATGAACGGAAAAATATAAAATGCGAGGGGAAAGAAGATGATGGAATCAGCACTTTCACCCACGATGGTGGAGAAGATAGCGCGGAGGGAGAAGTAGTAGGAGAAGTGTCCCTTGTTACGATCTGCCATCTTCATCTTACTCATTACCATTGCGTTGAGGAGCGAACCGACGATGAATGCAAGCAAACTGGCTACTGCCACTTGGGGCGCAAAGGCGAATACTTGCTTGAAGGCTTCATCGCTGCCCTCCACTGCTGGAGGCAGGGCGCAGGCTATGCCGCCTAATGCCACGACGAAGAAGTTCATCAGGAATCCCATCCAGATGATGAGTCGAGCTTTTCGGTAACCCCACACTTCAGCGATGACATCATTGAGTATGTAGGAAATGGGGAAGACTAAGAAACCACATGTCAGTGTGATGGAACCCCATGCACGGAATACTTTGGTTTCAAGAAGATTGGATGCCACGAGGCAGATACAGAAGACGATTCCTGTCAGCATGAAGGAAACGCTCACTTGCTTGTTTGCTTTATTCATATTGTTCTTGTTTTTTACGAGGTTTATCAAGCACTCGCTGGTTTTTTGACGAGGTGTTCCAGCACTCGGATTTTGAATTCGGCTGCAAAAGTACATAAAAATATTGATTGAGAAGTTACTTACGATAAAAAAACTTCTATTGTCGGCTTGGAAACACAAAAAATACCCCCAAATACCAATAATTTGTTCCAATCCTTTCATTTTTTGATGGCAACAGGCGTATCAATCAATAATTTTGTGTACATTTGCAAAATTCAACACTTAAAAATAAGTAAAGGGTATGGAAAAAGGCTTGGACTGTTTCGTGGTGTATGCTGGTGCAGAGGCCACACTGGTGACGTTGAAACAGCTGAAAGAGGAACCACTGGTAAATAATATATATGTATTGATGCCCGACGAAAAGTCAAGCCCGTTTATGGGATGTGGCACGATACGGGTGGATAACATTCGAAGCACGGAAACGCTTCGGCAAATTCATAAGGCGTTGACAACACAGTATGCGCTGATTTGCATGGCGAAGTCGGCGGTGACCTTTGGGTATAAGGCTATTCAACGCCTCCTGATGGTGGCTGAGAGCATTACCCCAGCGATTGTGTATTCAGACCATTGTGCCATCAAGAACGGGAAGATGGTGCAATATCCTACGATGGACTTCTATTACGGATGTGTGCGTGATGACTTCGATTTTGGTTCCATCACCTTGCTCTCAGCATCGACATTGCAGGAATACATCCATCGGACAGCAGACAAATATCTTTATTCGGGATTTTACGACCTGCAACTTTTCGCCTTGCGACGCAAGCGTTCGGCTTCGCTCTTCCATTTGCGTGAGTACTTGTACACGGAGGAAGAACTTGACTTGAGGAAGAGTGGGGAAAAGCAGTTTGACTACGTTGACCCACGTAATCGTGAGGTGCAGATAGAGAAGGAGGAAGTATGTACCAAGCATCTGAAACAGATTGGTGCCTACATCGATCCCGACAGCATCATGGATGTGATGGTGGAACGTGCGGAGTTCGATAAGGAGGCCTCTGTGATTATTCCTGTGAAGAATCGTGTGAAGACGATTGCTGATGCCATTAAGAGTGCTTTGTCGCAGCGAACCACTTTCGAATTCAATGTGCTGGTGGTGGACAACCTTTCTACAGATGGCACCACGGAAGTCATTGAAAAGATTGCTAAGACCGATTCGCGCGTGGTTCACATCATTCCCAATCGCAAAGACCTTTACATTGGCGGTTGCTGGAGTTTGGCTTTCAACGACCATCGATGCGGACGCTTTGCCGTGCAGCTTGATAGTGACGACCTCTACAGCGGTACGGACACCTTGCAAAAGATTGTGGATAAATTCCACAAAGAGCATTGTGGCATGGTGGTGGGTTCTTACGGCATGTGTAATTTCCAACTCGAAACACTCCCTCCAGGCTTGATTGACCATCGTGAGTGGACGGATACAAATGGACACAATAATGTTCTTAGAGTCAATGGCTTTGGTGCTCCACGTGCTTTCTTTACTCCATTGCTCCGTAAGATAGGAATGCCCAATACTTCCTACGGTGAGGATTATGCTGTGGGTTTGGCTTTCTGCCGAAAGTATAAGGTTGGCAGAATCTACGAACAGTTGTATCTGTGCCGTCGATGGGAAGGGAACAGCGATGCCGACTTGACGCCAGACCAAGTGAATAAGAACAACATTTATAAAGATAGTCTCCGCACGATGGAGATTCTTGACCGTCGCCAACTGAATGATTTCTGGCAGACGGGTACCACGATAGAGTCAATAAGTCAGTTCTTCGACTCGCAGAAGAAGGTGTGGCCATTGGCAGGGAAGCGTTATGAGCAGTTGAAGGATGTACAGGTAAAGAATCTGGAAAAGAACAATTGTCGCCTCTTGGTGCAGTTCAATCCTGCTCGCATCGATTCCACGGGAGCAAAGGTGGATGCTGAAACCATTCACCGACGTCCGTGTTTCTTGTGCGAAATCAACCGTCCAGAGGAACAAAAGTCTAAGCCGATGCTGAAGAAGTACCAGCTTTTGGTGAATCCCAATCCTATTCTCCCTCGACATTTCACGATTCCATTGCGCCATCATCGCCAGCAGCAAATAAAAGACTATTATGAAGACATGATGGACATTGTTGCCAAACTTGGTGATATGCTGGTGTTTTACAATGGGCCACATTGTGGTGCGAGTGCGCCCGACCACATGCACTTCCAGGCTGGAAGTCGCGGCATCGTGCCATTGGAGCGTGACTGGATGGAGCATTATTTTTTCAATCGTTCGCGTGTATGGCCTATCACGGAGGAAGAGACGCTTGAAGCAATATCGATGAAGGAAACAGATGAAGACACTGGTGTGTTCAGCCTTCGCAATTATGTGTGTCCGGGAATCGTCATCATCACTCGTACCCCTCGTGCCAATAAGTCGCTCTTCGATAAGGTCTATGAGGCATTGCCTATTCCTGAAGGGCATTATGAACCCATGATGAACATTTTGGCATGGATTCAGCCCAGTTTACTTGACCATTCTCCAAGATTTGTGAGCATTATCATACCTCGTTCCAAGCATCGTCCCGATTGCTACTTCAAGAAGGGGAAAGAAAGAATACTCGTTAGTCCTGGTGCACTTGACATGGCTGGAATGCTCATTACACCTTGTGAAGAAGACTTCAGGAAGGTGGATGAGGAGAAGGCTGTGGACATCATCCAAGAATGCGGCATCTCCCTCGATGATGAGCTTGCTGTCGTACTGAAATTCAAGGGGTGATTAACGCTGGTGCCTAAGATGATGTTTTGAGGTGACTCGTATGGGGCAAGAACGACGTGTTAGAGTGGGCATAGTGAAAGGCTCTGTGCTGACGGTGGTTTTCCATTCTGTTTACAGGTTGGGAAAAGAGGAATATGTGGGTGAATGCACTTTTTCTCTGTCAGATGCGATAGGGCTGTTTCTGCCCGACCGCCAGGATGCTTTCTTCACATTGAAGGACGTAACCATTGGTATTGGTTTCCATTGGGAGCGGAAGGAGGAGCAGACGTTTCGGGGTGCCTTGGAGTTGCAGATGGAGGACGGGTTGATAAGAGCTGTGAATGTGTTGCCTGTCGAAGCCTATTTGGCCAGTGTCATTAGTAGTGAGATGAGTGCGAATGCGTCGCTCGAATTGCTGAAAGCCCATGCCGTGATTTCTCGCAGTTGGTTGTTGGCGATGATGCAGAAAGCGGAGTCGAGAACGAAGGGTGAGCATGTGCCTTCATTCCATGAGCAGGTGGGAGAGGATAGCATTATCCGTTGGTATGACAGCGAGGCGCATACGGGTTTTGATGTGTGTGCCGACGACCATTGCCAGCGGTATCAAGGCATTACACGTCAGTTGAACCCTCATGTGGAGAAAGCCATCGAGGCAACCCGAGGACAGGTGTTGACCTACGATGGAAAGATTTGTGATGCGCGTTTCTCCAAGTGCTGTGGTGGCATGACAGAACTCTTTGAGAGTTGTTGGGAGTCCGTGCATCACCCCTATCTTGTGGCAAAGCATGACCCCTATTGCAATACGACCGACCAGCGGATTCTCCGTCAAGTGTTGAACAGCTACGATCAGGAAACAGTTGATTTCTATCGTTGGACGGTGCGTTACACGACAGAAGAATTAAGCGAGTTGGTGCGGAGAAAGTCAGGCATCGACTTTGGACGGATTCTCGACCTTGTGCCCGTGGAAAGAGGTGCATCCGGTCGGCTGATAAGACTGAGAATCGTTGGAGAGAAACGCTCCGTTACAGTTGGCAAGGAACTGGAAATCAGGAAATGGCTTAGCGAGAGCCACCTTTATTCTTCCGCATTCGAAGTGGAGAAGACTGCCGACGGTTTCGTGCTTCACGGAAGAGGGTGGGGGCATGGAGTAGGTCTGTGCCAGATAGGTGCTGCGGTGATGGGTGAAAAAGGTATTCCTTACACAGCCATCCTTACGCATTACTACCCCCATGCCGAACTGACGAAGATGTGGTGAGAAAGGAAAAAGTTGAAAGATTGAACAATTGAAAGCAGCACTTCCATGATTTCTGTGAGAAAGAGATTTAGCCCTTGGCTTTGGATTCCATGCCTGTTTGCGGCAGAAGAGATACCTTCCGCAGTGGTAGTGTTTGTAGCACTACTCATGTTCCTGCAGTTTGGAGCAGACGAAGCCATGGCATCTCTCTTTAGTGGATTGCTTTTTTTGCCTTGGGTCTTGAAGTCCTATTTCTATACAAAGGTGAATATGATGAAGCCCCAAGCGTTCAAGCGGCGCATTCATTTGGTGGAACTGCTGATGTTTGCCTGCTTGATGCTCATTGCCATCTATCTGAACGATTATAGGGTGGAGGCGTGGGTGCTATTCCTTTTTATGTTTGTGCTTTCGTTCCTATGTGCATGGCACGAACTTCTTTCCCGTTTATATTATCATAGAATGTTGACACCGCGTGAGCAGCGCGTCTATGGCAACACCAAGATGATTGCCTCTCAGGTCTCCTTGGTGATGACCTATGGCTTGCTCATCATCGTGGCAGGTTTCTTTGAGGTCTTCTTCCGCAGCTACCAGAAAGCGTGGGCCATGGAAAGTTCTCTTGTGGCAGGAGGCTTTTTGGTGTTCTGTGTGTTGAATGTGGTCGTGGTGCAGACATTTCGGCATCATGGTCATTATCGGCGAGAAACGTTTGCTGGTGCTGTGCAGCACGAGTGGCGTGTGGTGGAA
>JAEEGL013580256.1_pt1 | contig 13179 bp, 8 predicted proteins | sample 9134231 | NCBI WGS metagenome assembly JAEEGL01 (sample SAMN16246548, study PRJNA631951) | gut metagenome | biome: gut microbiome; feature: rumen; material: fiber-attached | host: Bos | place: Iran: Karaj | collected 2018-10
CAGGTGGAGATCCCTATAACAAACACTGGAGACGTAGCCCGCACAGAAATCGTACAGATGTATGTCTCTACACCTAACGCTGGCGCTGGCGCTCCTTTCAGCCAGCTGAAAGCCTTTGAAAGAGTAAACCTCCAGCCAGGCGAAAGCCGCACAGTACGCTTCACCGTTACTCCTGAACAGTTGAAGGAGTTCCAGGAGGATGGAAGCGCCCAACTGCTGAAAGGCACATACAAGATTACTGTGGGAACGGCAGCTCCTACACAAAAGACAAATGAACTGGACGCTCAGCTGCGCACTGTAAGTTTCACTCTATAGAGGCGGCTGCGACGGCGCAGCGAATGCCGTCCAGCGCGCTGGACACTATTCCGCCTGAGAAGCCGGCGCCCTCGCCGCAAGGATACAGACCCGGGACCTGGAGGCACTCCAGCGTTTCCGGGTCTCTTGGTATGCGTACAGGAGACGACGTACGGGACTCAACGCCCAGCAGCAGGGCATCGTTGGTATAATACCCGCGGATGTTGATGTTCACCAGCGGAAATGCCTTTTTAAGACGTGAAGCCACCATATCCGGAAGAAGCTCGTGAAGGGGCGCGCTAACAACTCCGGGGAAATAGGAAGTCTTGGGAAGATCCTCCGACACCACTTTGTGGCAAAAGTCCTTCATCCTCTGAGCAGGAGCCTGCGCAGAACCGCTGAAGGAGAACATTCTTCGCTCCACGTCCCTCTGGAAGTCCATCAGGCGGAAAGGATCGTCCCCGGGTATATCCTCCGGCTCGATGGAAACTACAACGCCGCTGTTTGCCCACCTGGAGTTGCGGGCAGAATTGGACATTCCGTTAAGGACAACGGTCTGTTCCTCGGTCATCGAGGGAACCAGGATGCCTCCGGGGCACATACAGAAAGAGAAAACTCCCCTGCCGTCCACCTGCTCCACGAAGGAATATTCGGCCGCTGGCATTCCGGGCCACTGCCTGCCGTGATAGCGGGCAGAGTTTATAATGTGCTGCGGGTGCTCCACCCTCACGCCAAGGGCGAAGCCCTTTGCCTGGAGGGGCGCGCCACGCCGCTGCATCAATTCATAGATATCCCTTGCAGAGTGGCCGGTGGCAAGAATCACCTTGTCAGCCCTGTATTCCGCCCCCTGTAAGGTCTTCACACAGAAACCGCCATCATCCAGCTTCTGGATGTCAGTTACCCGGGAATCGAAATGATATTCCCCGCCGTGGTCAATGATGCACTTGCGTATGTTCTCCACCACTTCCGGAAGCTTGTCGGAGCCGATATGAGGATGCGCGTCCGTAAGTATCTTTTCAGAGGCCCCGAAGGCTACGAGCGGATACAGCACCTCGCGGACATCCCCACGCTTGGTGGAACGTGTGAACAGCTTTCCGTCTGAGAACGCACCTGCGCCGCCCTCGCCATAGCAGTAATTGGAATCCGGATCCACCACGCCCGTACGTGACAGCGCGGCCATATCCGCCTTACGGCGGTGAACGTCCTTGCCCCGCTCCAGGATCACGGGCTTCAGTCCCAGGTTAAGGAGCTTGAGCGCGGCGAACATTCCAGCAGGGCCGGCGCCCACTATGATGACTGGTTGAGCATCGTGAACGTCCTTATATTCAGGAATTTGGAACGGGATATACTCTTCTCCCGGAGGATATGCGGCGTAACGGTAGCGGTACACCACGTCCTTGCGGGCGTCTATGGAACATTTGAGCAGCACTGTCTGCGGGACTGCAGAAGCTGGCAGGCCAAGCTGCTTCCTTGCCGCGGAAAGGACCTCCTGCTGCGAAGGTTCCCTTCCGGGAGGCGTTACGACGTCGAATTCCTTCATACTTTAGAAATCTGCTATCCTGGATACGGGGGCCACGTCAAGAGGACAGCGCTCCCCTGCCAGGTAATGGTAATATCCGGCTATGGCAATCATAGCCGCATTGTCCGTGGTGAACTTGAATTCCGGCAGATAGACGTTCCATTTGCGCTTCTCCCCCTCCTGCACTATGCGCTGACGCAGGCCGCTATTGGCAGATACTCCGCCGCCTATGGTGATTTCCTTGATACCGGTAAGTTTTGCGGCCTTGATCAGTTTATCCATCAGTATGTCTATCAAGCACTTCTGGAAAGAGGCGCAGATGTCTTCCTTGTTCTTTTCCATAAACTCCGGGTCCTTTGCGATCTGGTCGCGGACAAAGTAAAGCAAGGAAGTCTTGACTCCGCTGAAACTGTAGTCCAGCCCCTCTATGTGGGGCTTGGCGAAGGTGAAGCGCTTAGGGTCTCCTTTCTTGGCCAATGCGTCGATTATCGGCCCTCCGGGGTATCCTAGCCCCATCATCTTGGAACACTTGTCGAAAGCCTCGCCCACGGCATCGTCTATTGTCTGTCCCAGGATGGTGAACTCCAGTGGGGAATCCACCCTAACTATCTGTGAATTGCCGCCTGAAACAAGGAGGCACAGATACGGGAAGGCAGGAGCCTTGTTGGGAGCGCCTTCCTGCTTTACGAAGCCGGCCAGGATATGTCCCTGAAGATGATTGACCATCACCAGGGGAATGTCAAGGGAAAGGGCCATGGTCTTGGCGAAGGAAGTGCCCACAAGAAGCGATCCCAAAAGGCCCGGACCGCGGGTGAAAGCAATGGCAGTAAGGTCTGAGCCGGTTATTCCGGCCCGCGAAAGGGCTTCGCTCACAACCGGGACGATGTTCATCTCGTGTGCGCGGGAAGCCAGTTCCGGGACGACTCCTCCGAAAGACTTGTGCACCTCCTGGCTCGCAATGACGTTGGAAAGCAGCCAGCCGTCTTTTATCACTGCCGCCGAGGTATCGTCACAGGATGATTCTATCCCTAAAATAATATCTGCCATAATGGTGCAAATTTAGCATAAAAATCGTTAAATTTGGTGGATTAAACCCTTTTGGTATCGAAAAGTCAAAGCACATAGTACTCCGTATACTGGCCGGCTTGCTGCTCATTTTGATAGCGGCCATCCTGCTGCTGCAGATACCTGCCGTACAGACCGGCATCGCCAAAAGGGCCCTGGCTTCCCTCGATGAGAAGATTGGAGGCAAAATACAGGTGGGCAGCCTGCGCATAGAGCCTTTCAACACTATAATCGTGACCGACGCCCTTCTCACGGACGACAACCGCACCGGCGGCCAGGACACAGTCTTCTTCGCGCGCAATGTCACCGCCAAGTTCTCCCTCAAGGGACTTTTCAACAAAGAGAACCCTTTCAACATAAAGAGCCTTGCTGTCTCCGACGGTATGTTCGCGCTCATAACAGACGCAGACGGAAAATCCAACCTTACTCACATATTTGGCGAGACGGAGAATCCGGAACCTCCAAAACTGAACTTCGAGGCCAGCATCAACAACGTGAACATCAGCAACTTCCGGTTCAAGATGATGAACCTGAACCCGGACCTTCCGGAGTATTGCGGACAGGGTATGAACTGGGCGGACCTTGACCTCACGGCCAACCTCCGGGCCAAGAACCTGAAAGTTCACGAAGGAATCATCCACGGTACTCTGGAACACCTGAGTGCACAGGACAAGTGTGGTTATACAATCCAGGACCTCAGCGCAGAAGCCAGGATAGGCGACGCCCTGGCGGAAATCACCGACATCAAGATGAAAGACCGCTGGTCTGACGTTTCAGTACCGCGATTCTCAATGAGCGGTCCCCTCTCTGACTATGCACAGTTCACGGACAAAATAAAGCTGGACATGCAGGTAGGCAGGAGCCACCTGGACTTCAAGACCCTGGCCGGCTTTGCCGGAAGCCTCGAGTCAATGCCCCTGACCCTTGACATAGTGTCCGCCAAGGGACGCGGCCCAATCAATAATCTGGTGTTCGACAACGCCACCGTCACCGAGAGCAGCGGCGTACGCACTTCCCTCAGCGGCCGCATTGCAGGACTCACCGGCCCTGAGGACATATCGGTGGGTTTCGATGTCAAGAACGTGGATTTCAATATGGCCCAGCTGCAGGACCTGCTGGAAAAAGTCCTGGGCAAGAACGCCCCCGACCTGCGCAAGTATGGCGGCGGAGAGACATTCAAGCTCACCGCCAAGGGCTCCGGAAAGTTGTCTGACCTCAATGCGGACGTCTCCCTCAGCAGTGGAAGCGGCCTGCTCAACGCAATCTGCAATCTTTCCGGCCTCTCCGGCAACTCCCCCGTCAAGATCAGAGCCAACGTGAACACCCACGACCTGGACATAGGAAAACTCATCGGAATCGATGAAGTCCATCAGCTCACCCTCCATACCAACGCCAGCGCCTCCCTCGGCAAGGGAACCCCGCATATCACAATTGACACGTTGGCTATAAGCAGGCTCAACGCCCTCGGTTACGACTACACAGACATCGCAGGAGCAGGAGAACTGGCCGACAACGCCTTCAACGGCAAGATAGTCTGCGGAGACCCCAACCTCCACTTCCTGTTCCAGGGACTGCTCAGCCTTGCTCCTCAGGACCAGAACGCACTGTACAAGTTCTACCTGAATCTGGGCTACGCCGACCTCAACGCCCTGAACATAGACAAGCGCGGAACCTCCAAGGCATCCATGGTCCTCAACGCCAACTATATGCGCATTCCCGAAGGAGACCTCATAGGCACCGCCGACGTCTCCAACCTTTTCCTGGAGAATGATTACGGCCAGTACGACATAGGAGACATTTCAATCTCCTCCCAGAGCGCCAGGGACCTGTACCGCATCAACCTGAAATCCGGTTTCGCAGACGCGACTTACCTTTCCAACAGGTCTATATCCAAACTGCCCGCAGCCCTTATGGAAGTAGTGGGCAAGAAGGCTCTTCCCGCCTTTTTTGACAAGCCCTCGGAGGGATGGGATTCAGCCCACTACAACATAGACGTAGACATCCACAAGGCCTATGACCTTCTTAGTTTCGTGATGCCCGGCCTTTACATAGCTGAAGGCAGCACAATAGACCTGGACATAAACCAGGACGGAATAATGAACGCATCCGTCGTATCCCAGAGACTGGCCTTCGAGGACAAGTACGTCAAGGACGTGAACCTGACTCTGAACAACCTGGACGATATGGTAAGCGGCCAGTTCACAAGCAACGAGGCCTCCATCGGAAGCTTCGCCCTCAACAACACCGCCATAACCATAGGTATGGCGGACAACACCCTGGACACCAGGCTCAGCTACCACAATCCGGGAGAAACCCTCTCCGGAGGCGAGCTGGGATTCCTGGGCACTTTCAGCCGCGATGAGGACGGAAAACTGGCGATAGAAGCAACCACCCAGCCAAGCATCATATCGGAAGGCGGTACGGACTGGAGAATCATGCCTGCTGACATCTCGTTCAATAACGGAGACATTAAGATCGGAAGCCTGGTAATCGACGGCGAAGACCAGTTCCTTACCCTGGACGGAGGAATCTCAAAGACCAGACCTGACACCCTTATCCTGGGTCTGGACAGTTTCAACCTTGGAATCATTGGCCAGCTGCTCAACGGAGCGATGGACATAGGAGGCAGGGCTACCGGACAGGCTGTGCTCACTTCTCCCCTTGAGGGCGAGATGGGCCTGATAATGAGCATAGTAACCGACAGCACGACCCTCAACGGAGTGCCCTTGGGAGAATTGGAACTCGCCAGCAACTGGAACGACGAGACCTCCAGCATAGAGGCCACCCTGGTTTCCAAGCTGGACGGAGCAAATCCCATAGACGTCCACGGATCGTACACTCCTTCCAGCAAGAACCTTTCAGTGCAAGCAGTGCTCGACGGCTTCAACCTGGCATATTTCGACGGAATAGCCCCGGATGTCTTCAGCGAAATGAGCGGCCGCGTTCACGGCACCATCAATCTGTCCGGAACTCCTGACAACCTGTCTATTTCCGGAGAAGACACTTTCCTCAACGGCGTCCGCTTGCGCGTGGCCTATACCAACGTGCCTTATATGCTTACAGGACCTTTCGAGGTCAGCGACACCGGAATAACTTTCAACGACGTCACATTGAGGGATACTGGAAACGGTACCGGAAGAGTCAGGGGCGGTCTTTATTACGACAAGCTCAAGGACCTGCGGATGAACATGCGTTTCATATTGGACAACATCCAGGCCTTCAACACCACTTTCTCACAGGATTCACCCGTTTACGGCCAGCTGTACGCCAGCGGTAACGTCAGGATAACAGGGCCGTTCGACCATCTTACCCTGAGCGTGGACGCCACTACGGGCAGGACCGGAAGATTCCACGTAGCCCTGGGTAACGCAAGCTCCCAGAACAACACTAAACTGCTGGTATTCAAGGAAGTGAAGGAAGATGTCTGGGTGGATCCGTACGAGAGGTTCTACCGCAATTACGAGCACGTGCAGAATACTTCCTCCAAGAGCAGCAGCCTGGACGTAAGGCTTAACGTGAACGTCACCCCGGAGACGGAACTGATGCTGGAGCTGGACAAGGAGGCGTCCAGCACCATTACCTGCACAGGACAGGGTTCCACCGCCATAGACGTACGGGACAACACCTTCACCATCAACGGAGACTATACCATAAACAACGGACTCTGCCACCTTGGCCTGCTGGACGTTGCCACCAGGGACTTCAACATCAAGGACGGCAGTTCCATAAAGTTCAACGGCGACGTGATGGACAGCGACTTGGACATCAACGCCGTATACACAACCAAGGCTTCCCTGTCGGGACTCATCGCTGACACCACCTCAGTCGGCTCCCGCAGGACCGTGGAGTGTACCCTGAACATCTACGACAAGCTTCGCAATCCCCAGCTGGCCTTCGCGATAGACATCCCGGACATCGATCCTATAACAAGGGCCAGCGTAGAAAGCGCCCTGAATACAGAAGACAAGGTACAGAAACAGTTCGTAGCCCTTCTGGTGGGCAACAGCTTTATCCCGGACGAGCAGTCTGGAATAGTCAACACGTCCAGCATGCTGTATTCCAACGTTGCCGGCATAATGGCCAACCAGTTGAGCAACGTCCTGCAACAGTTGAACATTCCGCTGGACCTGGGCTTGAAATACCAGCCCAACGAAGGAGGCAAGGACATATTCGACGTGGCCATATCCACCGAGCTGTTCAACAACAGGGTGGTGGTCAACGGAGCAATCGGAAACAGGATGTACCAGAGCAACTCCTCCAGCGACCTGGTGGGAGACCTGGACATAGAAGTCAAGCTGAACAGGTCCGGAGATTTGCGCCTTACTTTGTTCTCCCATTCCGTGGACCAGTACACCAACTATCTTGATGACAGCCAGAGGAACGGAATAGGTATGGCTTACCAGAAAGAGTTCACAACCTTCAAGGAGCTGTGGAACAGCATATTCCAGTCCAAGAAGAAGAAGAAGAAAGCGGCGGAAGCCGTGGACGAACAGGAAGAAGAAAAAGTTATTTTCAACATAGAATAATGGCATACGGAAAACTTTACCTGATTCCCTCCCCTCTGGGAGACAACCCACCGGAAGAGGTAATCCCTTCTGCAGTGCTGGACTGTCTGAAGGGCCTGGACACTTTTGTGGTGGAGGAACTCCGTTCTGCCAGGAGATATCTTTCCAAGGCCGGCCTGAAGGGCCATATCGACACGCTGCGCCTCGTAACCCTTAACGAACATACCAGTCCTGACGAAGTCAGGGAAATGGAGTCCCTCTTCCTGGACGGGAATGACGTGGGCCTGATCACCGAGGCCGGGCTTCCGGCGGTAGCGGACCCTGGATCCGCCCTGGTGGCCCTCTGCCACGCCAAAGGCATCACGGTAGTCCCTATGACGGGGCCGTCGTCCCTGATGCTGGCGCTTATGGCATCGGGGCTCAACGGGCAGTCGTTCGCGTTCTGCGGCTACCTCCCCGCCAAGGCGGACGACAGGAAGGCCGCAATAAGAAGGATAGAAAAGATTTCCGCCTCAAACAGGCAGACACAGATATTCATTGAGACGCCATACCGCAACGATTCCCTGTTCTCGGACCTGCTCCAGGTCTGCCAGGCAGGCACCAGGCTCTGCGTTGCGGCGGACATCACCCTGCCCACCGCCTTCATCAGGACCCTGACCGTTGCAAAGTGGAAGAAAGAGAACTTAACCATAGGAAAAAGACCATGCGTATTCCTGATACTGGCATAATAGAGCTCCGGGGAATGCATTTCACTGCTTTCCACGGCTGCCTGGAAGAAGAGAAAGAGTACGGAAACGAGTTTACCGTGGACTTCAGGTGCAGATACGGCATCAAGCAGGCCGCAATCGCTGACGACCTGTCAAAGACTCTTGACTATTCAAAGATCTACGACATAGTCGCAGAGCAGATGTCCCAGCCTTCAAATCTGTTGGAAAACGTTGCGGCGCGCATCTTCGACGCCATTCTGGAGGCTCATCCTGAGATAGAGGAAATGGAACTGAAAGTGACCAAGTTCAATCCGCCGGTTGGCGGCAACGCCCAAAGCGCATCAGTGACCCTGACTCTATGACCATAGCCTTCATCACCCTCGGATGCAAACTGAACTACGCCGAGACATCCACCTACGAACGCGGCTTCAAAGCCGCGGGACTCACAGTGGTGCCCTGGCGCCAGAAGGCTGACATTTACTTGATTAACACCTGTGCAGTAACTCAGACCTCCACTGCGAAATCCAGGAACGAGATACGCAAGGTACACCGCATAAACCCTGATGCCAGGATAATTGTCACCGGCTGCTACGCGCAGCTGGAGCCGGAAGAGATCAAGGGCATCCAGGGAGTGAGCCTGGTGTTCGGAAGCGGAAGCAAGGGCAGGCTCGTGGCCGAGACGTTGCGTTACGTGGGCATAGCCGTCCCCGAGGGGATGGAATCCCCGGGAGGGGACGTCCTTGCGGCGTTCAGCACCGGCGAAAGGACACGTTCATTCCTTAAGGTGCAGGATGGATGCAACAATTACTGCGCGTACTGCACTGTCCCCTACGCACGCGGAGAAAGCCGCAACATTCCTGTGGACGAGTGCGTACGCAACGCCCGCCTCATAGCCGCTGAAGGCGTCAGGGAGATAGTCCTCACAGGCGTCAACACGGGCGATTTCGGCCGCAGCACAGGGGAATCCTTCCTGGACTTGCTCAAGGCCCTGAACGAAGTGGAGGGCATTGCAAGGTACAGGATATCCTCGATAGAGCCCAATCTGATAACACCGGAGATCATAGACTGGATAGCCTCAGGGACCAAGTTCCAACCGCATTTCCACATCCCTCTGCAGAGCGGCAGCGATACCCTGCTGGCCAGGATGGGCCGGCGCTATGACACCGCTTTTTTCAGGGAGAAACTTGATTATATACGCTCGCGGATGGAAGGTCCGGGAAAGCCCAAGGTCTTCTTCGGCATAGACGTTATGGCCGGGCTTCCCGGGGAGACTCGCGAGCTGTTCCTTGAATCCCTGGAGTTTATCAAGAGCGTCCGCCCCGCCTTCATCCACGTATTCCCCTACTCTCCCCGCCCCGGGACGCCCGCAGCCACTATGGATGGCCAGGTTCCTGCCCAGGAGAAGGACCGCAGGGTAGCCCTGCTGGAAGACCTTTGCGCGTCTCTCCACGCCGAATTCGTGGAGGAGAACCGCGGGATTCGGGAGAAGGTACTCTTCGAATCCAAGGAGAAAGACGGTGCAATGGGTGGATACACCGGTAACTATATTCGAATAACAAGACCATATGACCCCGCCCTCGCAGGGCAGCTGGCAGACGTAATAATCTGAGATAATGGAAAAGGCCAAACTGACTTTCTTAGGTTCCGGAACATCACAGGGCATCCCCATAATAGGATGCAACTGTCCGGTATGCAAAAGCACCGACCCCCGCGACAAGCGCCTCAGGGCAAGCGCCCTGGTACGCTGGAAAGGCCTGACCATCCTCATTGACTGCGGACCAGATTTCCGCACCCAGATGCTCAGGGAAGGAGTAGACCATCTTGACGCCGTGCTCCTTACACACAACCACAAAGACCACACGGGAGGGGTTGACGACCTGCGCTCTTTCAACCTCATAGAGGCCAAGCCGGTGAACATATACTGCGAAGAATACGTGATGAAAGCCCTGCGTCAGGAGTACAGCTACGCCTTTGCAGAGAAGAAATACCCCGGATCCCCTGAGTGGAACATACATCTGATAGACTCATCCAAGCCTTTCAAGGTGCACTCCAATGCAGAGGACGACGACTTGAGATGGGTTTCCGGACAAGGATATTTCAGGACTCCGGCTGCCCCGTGCGACCCGCTTCCTCCTGTGGAAGTCATTCCGATCCAGGGATGGCACCACAAGGAGAAAGTGCTCTCAGTGTTGGGATTCCGTTTCGGGAACGTGGCTTACATCACGGATATGAACCAGGTGGAAGAATCAGAGTTCGACAAGCTTAAGGGGCTTGACGCCGTCACTGTCAACTGCGTCAAGAGAGGTACGCATTTCTCGCACTTCTCCCTTAACGAGGCTTTGGAATTCTTTGAAAGGGTCGGCGCCAAGGAGTCTTACATCACACATATTTCTCACCTGCTTCCGGCCTACGCCGAATTCGAGAAGGAACTTCCGCCACACGTACATCTGGCCTACGACGGCCTTACGATAGGCTGATCAGCTGTCCAGGATTTCCCTTGCCATAGCAGCGACATCCCCGAAGATGCCGTTCTGCGGGTCTGCGCAGAACGCCGCGATCTGAGCGGGGGTGCACTGCGGATTGGCGCGCAGGAACTCGCGCAGCCTTTCCTTGGAGGCGGCTCCGCGCCGGCAGACGTCGCAGCTTCCGCAGTCTTCCGAATCTTCCTGTCCGAAATAGCGCATAAGGTATTTCTGGCGGCACTCCCCTTCCTCCGCGGCATAGTCTGCCATTGCCTCGGCTCGCTTGCGGAAGTTCTCCCTCAGCTGGGCGTACTTCTGCGGGGACAGCTGGACATTGCCGGGCTGGAGGCGGGCGTGATGCAGGTAAATAACCGACGAGTGGTCGGAAGGGATGTAGTTGATTACGTGTTCAAGCGATAGTTTGTATAGCAGCTGCCTGAGTTCCGGGACGCTTACGGAACAGCTGGTGGCCAGGGCATCTTCCCTTATTGGAACAGGGTATGAGAAAATGCCGGTATACATTCTCATAAGGGACTCCAGGACCTCGGCCATCTTTCCGTCGGGGAATTCCAGGTCGTAAAGCTCAGTACGGTCAGCGGTTATCTTCACCCTGGTATCCAGGTCCACGTCCTCGGCGTATGTGATATGGCCTTCCCTCTCCAGATATTTTAGGGAATAATGCACCTGCGGAGCCCTCAGGGAGTAATTGTGGCAGAATTCCGGGAGGTCGAATCGGATCTGCCTTCCCAGTCCGGATTCATACGGAATCCCGGCGTACAGATGAACTTTCTGGTATATGTCTTCTATGTATTCGAGGGAAGGGAAAGACGTCTGCTCTATCTGTTTCAGGCGCTGCAGGTCGATCCTGTTCCAAATGAGCACGGCGTAGGAGCGCAGGCCGTCGCGCCCGGCCCTTCCTGCCTCCTGGAAATAGGCCTCCGGGCTGTCGGGCAGACCCATATGCGCCACGAAGCGCACGTCCGCCTTGTCTATTCCCATTCCGAAGGCATTGGTGCACACCATTATGCGTATGCGGCCGCTCTTCCAGTCTTCCTGACGTGCGGCGCGGGTGTCAGGGCTCAGTCCCGCGTGGTAGAACGAGGCGCTCTGCCCGTTCTGCCGCAGGAATGAGGCCGTTTCCTCGCAGCCGGCGCGGTTGCGGACATAAACGATTCCTGAGCCTTCTATACCCCTGCATACTGACAGGAGCTGGCCGTTCTTGTCCTCAGCTTTGCGGACGATGTAACTCAGGTTCTGGCGTTCGAAGCCCGTTTTCAGCAGGTTTGGCTCCGGGAAACGCAGTTTGTCCATTATGTCGAGGGCCACCTGGGGAGTGGCGGTGGCTGTAAGGGCTATTACGGGCGCATCGATCACGGAGCGGAGCTCCCCTATCTGCAGGTAGTCTGGACGGAAATCGTATCCCCACTGCGAGATGCAGTGTGCCTCGTCCACCACTATGAAGTTTATGGGCAGCAGGTTGCAGTAACTCTTGAAAAGGTCTGTGTTGAGGCGCTCAGGCGACAGGTAGAGGAACTTGCAGTCAGGGTCGTAGGTGGCATTGTTGAAAGCCAGGTCCACATCTCTGCGGCTCATTCCGGAATGCACCGCCACAGCCTTTATCCCCCTTTCCCCCAAGTTCTGCACCTGGTCTTTCATCAAAGCTACAAGGGGCGTGACCACCAGGGCGAGGCCGTCGCGCATAAGCGCAGGTACCTGGAAGCAGACGCTCTTGCCTCCTCCCGTCGGGAGCAGGGCAAGGGTGTCGCGGCCTTCCAGCGCGGAGGTTATTATCTCCTCCTGCATCGGTCTGAAAGCGTCGTATCCCCAATATTCCTTAAGTACCTCTGACGGTGTCACTTCCTTAATCGTTTTATATACAAAAGTAAGGTTTTTCTGCTTGCCAAATCAAATAAAAATACCTATTTTCGTATGATTTCGGCAAAACGAAAATTTTTACAAAAATAATAACATATCATACATTATGAGCAACATCGATTTGAAGAAGTACGGTATCCTCGATACCACTGAAATCCTCTACAATCCTACATATGAGGTATTGTACAATGAGGAGACAAAACCCGGCCTGGAAGGTTTCGACAAAGGCCAGGTAACTGAACTCGGAGCCATCAACGTAATGACTGGAATCTACACCGGACGCTCCCCTAAGGACAAATACATCGTAATGGACGAGTTCTCAAAGGACACCGTATGGTGGAACACCCCGGAATACCCCAACGACAACCACGAGATGTCAGAGGCTGTATGGGCAGAGGTAAAGAAAATCGCCCTCAAGCAGCTCAGCGGCAAGAGGCTCTTCGTCGTAGACGGATTCTGCGGAACCCACACCGATACCCGCATGAAGGTTCGCTTCATTATGGAGGTTGCCTGGCAGGCTCACTTCGTTACCAACATGTTCATCCGTCCCAAGAACCAGAAGGAGTTCGACCAGGAGCCTGACTTCCTGGTATACTGCGCTTCCAAGGCAAAGGTTGACAATTACAAGGAGCTCGGTCTCCGCACCGACACCTGCGTTGCATTCAACGTTTCTTCCAAGGAGCAGGTAATCCTCAACACCTGGTACGGCGGCGAGATGAAGAAGGGTCTGTTCTCAATGATGAACTTCTACC
>JAEEGL016599924.1_pt1 | contig 13179 bp, 9 predicted proteins | sample 9134231 | NCBI WGS metagenome assembly JAEEGL01 (sample SAMN16246548, study PRJNA631951) | gut metagenome | biome: gut microbiome; feature: rumen; material: fiber-attached | host: Bos | place: Iran: Karaj | collected 2018-10
ATTTTATCAGGTAAATCCTGTACAAACTGAAAAACTTTACAGCCTCGCTCTTGAATATGCAGGACTTACCGGGAAGGAAAGCGTGTGGGATCTGTATTGTGGCATAGGAACCATATCACTTTTTATGGCAGGAAAGGCAAAACAGGTATACGGAGTGGAGATCGTTCCTCAGGCTATAGCAGATGCCGGGGAAAATGCTAAGAGAAACGGTATCACAAATGCCGAGTTCTTCGTAGGGAAAGCAGAAGAAGTACTGCCGGCATATTATGCGGGAAATAAAACAGAAAACGTGTCACGGAATACATCTCATGAAAAACAGACAAAAAACAACTGCCAGGATGAAGGGCGAGATTTATATGATACGAAACAGGAGATGCTTCACCCGGACGTAATAGTTGTAGATCCTCCCCGCAAGGGATGTGACGAAGCATGCCTGTCTACAATGCTCAAGATGCAGCCGGAACGTATAGTATGTGTCAGTTGTGACAGCGCAACACTGGCCAGAGACCTGAAGGTATTATGTGACTGCGGCTATGAAATCAGGAAGATCAGGGGAGTTGACCAGTTCCCTATGACAGTGCATGTCGAAACAGTAGTCCTGATGTCAAAAGTTAAATAACAGGAATGCCATAAAAGGCTTGAAATCAAGGGATTCCGAGGATATTGCCCTTAAATGGGTGTTGTCCGGGAATCCCTTTTTTGTTTGCTTTCAAATCAAGCTGACTACCTTAAAAACATAGGTGGAGGCTACACAAACACTTTTTACTTTATTGAGACTGTAGGTTTGTTGGAAAACGGCTGTGGCGGAGAGGGCGAGACTGTAGGATTGTTGGAATAAGCAGGGTTAATTATCTGAATCTTTAGATTCGAGTTCTTTCAGAGTAACTCCGTTTTTGTTTTTCCAATTTGCCGGGCCGCTGACGCTATATCCGGTAACGAAGTCTGCAGCAGCTGAGGAGCTTGAAAAAATAATGTCTTCTGTGGTGGTGAGATCTTTCACTCTACCCGCATCGAAGTGCTTCTTCCGTAGAGATACTGCTCCTTTGCTTAAGGATTTCTCAGATGTCTTCTCATTAACAGTTGCTCCGGCGAATAAAACGAATCCTTCGGTGGTTACTATGCCAGTTGCTTTTGCGTTTCCCATGTTTAAATATAATACTTCTTCGTGGGTTGAGCCTGGAACATTTTGTACAGTCGGTTCAAGCACCTTGTACCCAAGAGCGTTGATCAGTACCTTCACATTATCTATGAATTCCTCCATGGCAGCCGTTTGAGATTCTTTCATAACGGTCTTTCCATAGGTGTTTTTGGTAAGTACTTTGTATCTTTTGCTTTCGCGTGCGATTTGGACGAAACGATCCTCGAGGTAACGAATCAGTGCCTTGTTTAAATCGCGTCCAAGAAAGATTACAGCAGTAGTCCAGTAGAACTTTTCATTCTCTGCACTATAGTCTCTCAGATGCTGCAAAAGGCGTTCGTGTACAGATTCGGATTCGCCGATATACACGGAATCAGAGTCGTCCTCTTCTTTACAAAACAGAAAGTAGACACCGGCACCTTTTATATCAGACCGCTTACAATCAGAAACCTCGATTCTCGGAATCTTTATGGCCTTCCCGTTCCAATTTGAAAGCTCAGCAGTTATTAAACTGTCTGCTGTACCGTTTGCAAGAAAAAGCTCGATTGATTTTCCGTATGCCATGGAATACCTCCTGAATCATGTCTGCGTTCAGACTATCTCATTTTGTATTCTATCACAATACACCACGCAAAACAACACAAAATACCATAAACCATTGAAAATCTGCACACCATTTGCTATAATAATACTTGTAAAATTATAGGCATTATTGCGTGGTTAAGGAGATACCTATGAGCGAAGTCATAAAGGAAGAGAGTTGGATTGGTACTGCTGAAGCGGCAGAATACCTTGGTGTGAAACCGGTTACAATTCGCGATTGGATTCGTAAGGGCAAAGATATTCCAAGAAAGAAAATAGGTAAGGCGTGGAAGTTCAAACTGTCAGAACTGGAAGAATGGGTTTCAAGTGGGAAAAGCGCTATTTAGGGGTAATGCTACAATGGAGGATAATGATGCTTAATCAAAAATATGGTGTGGTATATACTCCTGATTCTCTGGCAGAGTTTGTTGCTGCTTTGTTATATCGGTTTTCTGATATTAATGAAGGGAAGCAGGCTTTAGTGTTAGATCCTGCATGCGGAGAAGGCTCCTTATTAAGAGCGGCTAAGAATTTCTTTGGAGAGTATAACCGATATATTGGCATAGATGTTGATCTGGATGCGACTGAAAGAACTGGAAGAGAATTTGAAATCATACATAATGATACCATTCTGCCGCAGAATGTAAAAAAAGCAACGGCTGATTATTGGCGAGAAAAGCTAAATAATGTTGATTCGATTATTGCAAATCCGCCGTGGAGTTCCGAAAAGGTTTACGAGAGAAGACGACTGGCTGATGCAGGATTCACTTTAATTTCCGGTCAGTACGACAGCTATGTTCTTTTTATTGAGTTGGCATATAAGGTGCTGTGCGATGGAGGAATGATGGCATTCATCATTCCGGATTCCTTATTTGATGCGCAGAATGAATCCCTTAGACGATTCTTGGTTAAAAATACACAAATAAAGGTTATAGCGAGACTGGGTGAAAAAATATTTGATGAAGTGAACAGAGCGACAACTGTGATTGTTTGTAAAAAGGATTTGCCTGACGAAAAGTCAATTACAGAATGCTTCAGACTTACAACAAATAATAGAAAGGCTTATTTGGCTGGTGATGGAACTTTGCTGTCTTTTTACAAAAGAGAAATGCATACCGTTCGCCAAAGTAGGTTTGCTCAAAATGGTGCATATCATTTCGATATCGACATATATGAAAATGAAGAGAAACTTATTCAAAAAATATCTTCAGACAGTATTGAATGGGAGAAGGATTTTGTTTTTGGACGTGGTGTAGAAATATCTAAATCAGGAAAAATTGTATATTGTCCTCATTGCGGAAAGGCTCAAGGTTATTCTAATAAGCATATTGACGCTGGAAAAAAGAAGTGCATTTATTGTGATAATGAGATTTCTGTTAACCAAACAACGATATCGAATTTGATAACAGAGAGGTGTGAGGACGGAACAAAGGCAATATATGTTGGCGAGAATGTTCAACGATATATGATTCAAGGGGAAAACTATATCAGACCTGGGATAGATGGCATCAATTATAAAATGCCAGATTTATATAGTCCGCCTAAAATGCTAATAAGAAAAACGGGATTAGGTATTTATGCCACCGTTGATTATTCTGGAAACTATACAAGTCAAACGGTCTATATATTGAGACGTGACAATGATAATGACATTCCATTGGAATATTACCTTGCTCTTATCAATTCAAGAGTTGTGTATTACTACTATCTTAAAGTATATGGCGAGAACGAGTGGAAGTCACATCCTTATTTAACAAAGAAAATTATATTTGCACTTCCGATAAAAGCGTATAAAGGAGATGAAACGGACAGAACAATCACAAGGCTTGCTAAAAGCCTTGTAGAAAAATATGATCGCGAGATCGACCTTCAATTAGAGAAGCTGATAATGAAGAAATACAAGCTGAATAAGAAAGAACAGCAGCTTATTATCAATGAAATGAACAGGCTTCCGGATTTGAGTGCAATAAACAATATGAAAATGGAGGCTTGAAATGTATAGATACATTGGAAATAAAACAAAATTATTGCCGCACATAATGAGTTGTGTAAAAGAAATGATTGGAGAAGAGGGTACGGTAGCAGACATAATGGCGGGTACAGGATCTGTTGCGCTAGAATTGCGTAAAAATGGATATTCTGTAGTTGCTTCTGATGTCATGACGTATTCTTATCATCACTTGGTTACGAACCTCAAGTTGGGCGATTTTCCTGCGTTTGATGGGCTAAGAAATTTTGTTACTATATCAGAGCGTGAAAAAGCCTATTATGATGTTTTGCGATATCTGAATGAGCTTAAGCCAAAAAAGAGTTTCTTTTTTAGAGAGTTCTCTCCCGATGGAGAGCCATTAAATGGAACTCCAGCAAGAAAATATTTCACTTCAGAGAATGCATCAAAAATTGATGCAATTAGAGAGTGCATTAATGATTGGATTAAAGGAAAAAAAATCACAGAGGAAGAAGAATCACTACTAAAACATACGTTAATAATGGCGGTTAATGAGGTGGCAAATATTTCTGGAACATATGGGTATTTCCTCTCATCGTTCAAGAACAATGCTACTAATCCCATTCTTCTTGAACCAGTAGAACTGTATAAAGAAAATAGCGAAGGCCATGTTGTTATGCATGGTTTTGCTGAGAATCTTGCTGCGTTAGTTACAGCGGACTTATGTTATATTGATCCGCCTTATATGAAAAGGCAATATGCTGCAAACTATCACATACTTGAAACTATTGCAAGAGGTGATTTCCCGGATGCTGTTGGGAAAAGCGGATTGAGAGATTGGTGGGATCAACACTCAAAACTATGCACTAAAACAAAAGGGCTACAATCATTTACAAAAATAATGACTGAAATGCATTGTGATAAATTCCTTGTTAGCTATAGTGAAGATGGCTTGTTTACCCTAGAACAGTTAGAGGAGTGTTTCAGCCACATAGGAAGTGTGAATGTTCAGGAAATTGATTATAACAGATTTCGGAGCAATGACAGTAAGCTGCCGCCCAAATTAAAAGAGTATTTAATCTCAGTAGAAAGGTAAGGTGAGGAGAATGGAGTATATCGATAGGATCTTTTTTAGGAAGATAAATCCCTCGGATTTTAAGAAGCTCTACGATATAGATAAGCCGGAGAGCGGAGGAGGACAAACCTACTTAGAGGCTGCTGGGATTAGCAATGACAGTATAGTAGACTTTCTAAACTATGCGGAGATATCGGATAGCCCTTTAGATGGAGAAAATCGATCCATATACACTTTTTATGCGCATGTTTTGGGAGATTCTTCACAGGCCTCATTTATTGAGTTTGCACCGAGAAAAGGACGAAGCAACTATAGAATTAGCCGCCAGAATATGAAGTACAAACACCCTGCATGGTCACTTGAAAATGGCTTTCCTGAGCCTTTGAAGGATAATGATGGCAATTATACATCAGAAGGCAATTTTGAAGGCATAATCGATAATCTACTCATAACTATTTTCAGAACTACTTATAAAAAGTACTATGCGGGATTCATCAATATTAGCGAGTTGCCGGAATCGTGGCCAAGTAACATTGGGCTAAATGTACTATTTGAGGGTGAACGTCGCGGTGTGCTTCGCATGGAAGAAAAAAGTGTTGAGTTTGTTGATTCGCTGACTAATCCGTTTGGCAATGTGATTGATACGCCTGTAGCGGTTCAGGTAGGGCTTGATGAAAAGACTTATGAAAATGATATCTTGACACCTGAATGGTTTAATGAGAATGGACAAGCATTTCTATATCTTGATGAAGAGGCAGCAAATGAACGAGAAAAGTTTTTGAAAAAGTATGCGCCAGATATCCTTCGTGGATTAGATGGACTTACTCTCCTTCGGACGATATTTCTTAATGATGAGAATAAAGACAATCTTTGCTATGAACTGGAATTTGACGCAAAGCTGAGGGAACTGTTTGGAAGCATCAAGAGCGGCACAGCTTATAAATACGGGCTTCATTTTAGCAAGAAGAATCAGAAGTGGGCTACTGGAACGGGAAGGAATCCGCAATTTCTTTCTGTAGATGAAGCAATTGAGCTTGGTACACAAATTAGAGACTATCTTGTTGACGGAGCGGATGTGCTTAAAAAATATGACTCGATTGACTCCTTGGAAGATTACAGCAATCTCTATAAAGAATTGAATGAGGTTACGGATGGATTCATCAACAGAGTCTGGTTTCTAAAGTATTATCAAATGGTTGCTCCGGAACTATTCCCGCCAATTTATAGCCAAAATGCGCAGGCGACGGTGATTAAAGCAATAGGTGAGAAACCTGACGATAATTCCATCGTAAGAATGGGGCAGATGCAGCTGTTTATCAGGCAGTGCGATGTTTCCCCTGTAGTATTTTCACGCGCATTCTGGTCAAACTATGATCGGAGTGATGATGCAGAGGAAGACGACGAAGTAACCACAACAAGTACGCCGATTAAGTATGCCACTGATCTCGATAGCCTGTTTGCAAGGAATCGTATCGTTTTTGGAGCGCCCGGTACAGGTAAGAGTTTCACGATTAATAAGGAGCGAAAGGAATTAATCGGCGAGGATAATGAAACCGATTATGAAAGAGTCACATTCCATCCCGATTACTCTTATGCTAATTTTGTAGGAACTTATAAGCCGGTTCCCGGTCATGAAGATGAAAATGGAGCAGATACAATAACATATAAATACGTGCCTGGACCTTTTATGCGAGTGTATGTTGAGGCATTAAAGAATGGCCGTACAGATAACCCTAAACCATTTCTGTTAATTATTGAAGAAATAAACCGTGCAAATGTTGCAGCCGTTTTTGGAGACATATTCCAGCTGCTTGACCGCGGAGATGATAACGTAAGCGAATATCCTATACAGGCATCTGAGGATATTAAGAAGTATCTATCTGAGGAATTAAACTTGGATCCGAAGGAGTGTTCGAAGATTAAAATACCGGATAATATGTTCATCTGGGCCACTATGAATAGCGCAGACCAGGGTGTCTTTCCTATGGATACAGCTTTCAAGAGAAGATGGGATTTCACTTATCTCGGTATAGACGATAGTGATGAGAACATCCGTGGTAAATATGTTGTTGTGGGATCCAAAGAGCAGCAGCGAATCGAATGGAATGAACTGCGCAAGGCCATCAACGAGTTTCTTGCCAATGAGAAGATCAATGAAGATAAACAGCTTGGCCCTTATTTCATAGCAAGAAGCATAGTGGTTCCTGCGGACGGCGGCGATGAGATTGACAGTAAGAAGTTCTGTGATGTTTTCAAACACAAGGTGCTGATGTATCTCTTTGATGATGCCGGAAAACAGAAGCGAGGCAAACTGTTCGAAGGAAGCGCCAAGGGGCAGAGCCGCTATTCGAAGATTTGCGAGGCCTTTGATGAACAGGGTATCGGCATTTTTCACGGAGATATCCAGGCCAATGTCAAAGTTCAGGATTTGAAGACGAACGGGTATGATATTGATGAAAACGGCATGGTGAAATCTGAAGAGTAAGGAGGTCTTACTGTATGATCTCTAAGTTTTTGAGAGAGCAGAAAAGATATACACAAAAAGACCTGTGTGAAAAGTTTGAGTGCTCCGAAGAGAAAGTTGTGCCGATCATCCGCAAACTGAAAGAATTTGGCATTTTGAAGGCTGTTAAGGCTTCTGATCCGCAGCGGGATATGTCAGATCTTATTGATGAGGATATCAAAGTTGCTGACGTGGAAGTTGGTGAAAATGAATATCTGTATGTTTTCACCTTTGTTGGAGTTATCGTTGTTGCGGGAAGAGCGTTGAAATGCTATCCAAAGTATCTGCTGCAAACGGAAGAACCGCGCCAGGAATTGAAGCAGGTTCTAAAGGTGCTTGAGAAATATAACTCTAAAGAGCAGATTGTTAGGATGTTCAATGATAGTAGTGAAAGCAGCTCTTTTAACCTTCTTGCTGTTCTTCTGTTCCTGATACAGGATTATTATGAAAACGGCGTTTATAGCAACACAGAGGATATTATCGAGAGTAACGGTTCCGGCGAAATCCTGTGGGACAAAACCATTAACGAGACATTTACTCTGCTTTCGCATAACCGTCCATATTACATTGAACTTCAGACCAAGAAACGCGTTACAAATGATTTTGATTATTTCCAGAGGCTTCATGAATGTATTCTTACCAAGGCATCAAAAGAGATGCGGGATGCAGACCTCTTGGAATTGTTTGAAATCACAGAGATTGATCTGACGGATGAAGCGTTAGATGATTTCGGCGATAAGGAGTACATACTTTATCGGATAGAAAAGGAACTGAGCACACAGTTCAATACCAGAAAGCAACTAGTCTTAAAAACAATCTATGCTTATATTGATCACAGCGGAAATCTTTATGATACAGACTGCCTGTCCATGTTCGGAACAAACAGTTTCAATCTGGTCTGGGAGAGTGTTTGTGCCGATGTCATGGATAACCAGCTCGACACACGGTTAGGAGCGCTGAGACTTCCGGTTGCTTTGAAACCGGAGTACGATAGCAATGCAAAACTTATAGATTTGATAGAGAAACCGTTTTGGAGCGTGACAGGGAAAACGGCAAACGATACGCTTATACCTGATCTGGTATCAATTACAGGAGAACAGTTTATCATTTTCGATGCAAAGTACTATAATGCACAGCTTGAACCTGGAGCTGCGCCTAAAGGGCAACCGGGTATTGAATCTGTAACAAAACAATATCTTTATCAGTTGGCATATCAGAGATTTATAGTAGACCACAATTTTAGGGATGTGAAGAACTGTTTTCTCTTGCCTACAGAGAATAAAGAAGTTGAGGACCGTGGAGAAGCATCCATGGAAATGCTATCTGGGTTGGGACTTCAGAGTATCAAAGTAAGGTTCGTTCCGGCGACAATGGTATATGAACACTATTTGTCGGGAAGAAAGCTGGACATCCGTATTCTTGGCTTATAAAAAGACGCCGATTTATAGTTATAGGGAATAGAGCCGCTTTTGGGTGTTTGCAAATCCAGAAGCGGCTATTTTATTGTAAAACGCTAATAATCGTCAAAAACGACGATAACATCGTCAAAATATGAAAATTAATGACGAATATCTTGAAAAACGGAAATGAATGTGTTATACTTAAGCTGCGTTGAAAGGAGGCGTCTATGTATTATACTGAGATAGCGAAAATCATAGAAGCCGGTATGAGGAAAGATCCGACAAAAGTCGCAAGCTATTCTCGTCTCCTTGCCAAAAAAATGGATGATGACGGAGAGAAGCGGGGGAGCAGCCGCATTCTTTCTGCATTGGATAAGATGGGCAGCGGGCAGGCGGTTATGGATACATTAACAGCAATGCCTGTCGATCAGGAGAGCCGACTTGACATTGCAGAGATAGATTATGCACCCGGAGTGGACAATATAATCCTTAGTAAATCCGTTCAGGATATGCTGGATGACTTTAAGGACACCATAAAGAGTAAGAACAAAATGATGTCCATGGGGCTTGATTTCAGAACAACGTTGCTTTTGTATGGCCCGCCGGGATGTGGAAAGACAAGCGCTGCAAAGTATCTTGCTTCAGAATTAAAGCTTCCGCTTATAACTGCAAGGTTTGACACTCTGATATCATCTCTTTTGGGAAATACGGCGAAGAACATTCACCGTATTTTTGAGTATGCGAAAAAGCAACCATGTATATTGTTCCTTGATGAATTTGATGCGATTGCAAAGGCAAGAGACGATTCCCACGAGCTTGGAGAACTGAAGAGGGTCGTTAACAGCCTGCTTCAGAACATCGATGATTTTGCACAGGAGGGAATTCTGATAGCGGCGACAAATCATGCCGGTATGCTTGATACTGCTGTGTGGAGAAGGTTCCAGACGATCATCGAACTTCCGCAGCCGGGAACTGAGGAAATACGCAGGTTCATTGAGCGGTTTCCTGATGTCGCAGATGATTCGGGAATTACTGATTCTCAGTGGAAATCAATTATTAAGGCGATGGAGGGGCTCTCATATTCTGATATCAAGGATATCGTTCAGAACATGTTAAAGAAAACAGTCCTGCAGAAGAAAAAGGAAATCGAAATTATTGATTATTTAATGGAGATTTTCCTGTTTAAGGATCATGGAAATTATAGTCAGGATGAACTTGTGAAATATTTAAGCGACAACGGTACTCCGCAGAAAATGATAGCTAAAGCGTTATCTGTATCTGACAGAACAGTACGAAACTATTTGGGAAAGGGAGTGAGTAAGTAATGGAAAAACTGCTTCCGATTAAATTCTTCGAAAAAAGAAAGGTAGACGAACAACTGACAGAGACCGGTGGGAGCAAGACCCCACCCAAGTGGGTTTTGGAGGGAGATGCTCTTACCCAGCATGCCCAGCAACTTTCCGGCAGCATGGCAAAGGTCTCGGCAAGCTTCGAGGCTTATAAGCAGGAAGAACATGAGCTTCCTATGGTTATTACGACAACCATTACGGAAGATGCTCTCGCTAAGACTCATCGCAAGGCAGTGGTAGATCTTCTCAACAGCGACAATAATGCCAATGTAATTGGTATAGAGCCGGATAGAATAGAAAACGAGGTTTCTTCTCATGAGGCTGCTCCCAAAACAAGTAACGACGATAGCCAAAGTGAATCAAAAGAAACCAGGAGGCTGATGTCTATTGTGGCATCAGACCAGCTGATTTCCAATATTAATAGAGCACTACAGGACACACAAGGCTCAGCAAAGCTGATTTCATCCATTGCAGATATGCAGCCCTTTGAAGCTATGCGCGGAGCTTACAATCCTGATAATAAGGCATATCGAGTTGTACTGATCGACTACCAGGATAAGCACAGAAATCAGCTTGCTCAGACTTTGTTCAAAAATCAATGCGATACCAATGGTGTTCCGATCGAGAAGGAAACCAGATACTCATCAGATATGTGCCTCTATCGGGTGTCTCTGGACAGTCTTGATGAGATGGAGATGGTTCGTGGATTTGAAGGTGTTCTTTTAGTGGAAGAAGCAATTCCTATTCGTGATACGTTGGACACCCTGGATGATATAGTTACTCCGGCGGTCAAAACCCCTGAAGAAGGAAAAGAATATCCAGTCGTAGGGGTGCTCGATAGTGGAATTGAGAAGAATAGCTATCTTTCGCCCTGGCTTCTTCCTGAATCGGAAGAGTACTATGAAAGGACGCTGCAGGATAAGAGCCATGGATCTATGGTGGCTTCTGTCCTGGAATATAGTGATGAGCTAAACGGCACAGCGTATACAGCTACTGACGGAGTCATGATGCTGGAGGCGGTTGTCGCTCCGGATCTCAGAAAAGAAGTTTTCTATCCGGACGATCTCATTGATGATGTTCGTAATGCGATAGAAAAGCATAAGGACATTAAGATCTGGACTATGTCGGTGGGTACAACGGAAGCATGTTCATCTGCTACCTTCTCAGAATATGGGATGGCACTGGATAACATTGCAGACGAGAATGATGTTCTTATCATCAAATCTGTCGGTAATAGTACAGCGTTTATGCATGGCGGCTCAAATGAGAGAGTAGCAAAGATGGCAGATACTGTCCGTGCGCTTGTTGTGGGTTCCATTGCCAACGACAAAGGACAATATGATTTAGCGGAAATAGATATGCCATCTCCCTTCACGAGAAAGGGACCGGGCCCAGCTTATATCATAAAGCCCGATCTTGTGGCATATGGCGGTAATGCAGGAGTGCGTCCGGATGGAAAGGTTTCACAAACGGGAGTGAGGACGATCGCAGCTTCAGGCATCCTTGCGGAGGCCTCAGGAACCAGTTTTTCGACTCCTTGGATAGCAAGAATTGCAGCGGAACTGAATTATCTTCTGGACGGAGAATTCGATCCTGTTCTTATTAAGGCGTTAATGATTCATAACGCTGGATATCCTGCCGGTGACCGAATGAAAATGGACGACAAGAAGAAGCTCATGGGCTTCGGTATGCCGAGCGGTACGAGCGATATCCTTTATAACTCAGAAAATGAGATAACGCTTGTATTAAGGGATAAGCTGCAGCGGGGTACATTTATCGACATACTTGATTTTCCGTTTGCCAAGAGCCTTGTAGGTGATGATGGGCTTTTTCATGGTCAGATCACGGTGACAATGGTAAGCGCACCGCTTTTAAGGGTATCCGAAGGACCTGAATATTGCCAGTCAAACATAAATGTTGCGTTTGGCACGATGGAGGATATTCAAGACAGGGATACTTCGAAGCGAACGATCAGAAATCCTATCGGGGCAAAGGATGCCAAGAATATAATCCAGGACTCTTTATACAGCAGCAAGGTTTTTGACATTCTGGAAGGCGAAACCTTCGGAAAGGAACGTACGCTATTAAAGCTGGGGCAGAAATTTTACCCCGTCAAGAAATATGCAGTAAATCTGGATGAGATGACCACAGCCAATCGTAATAATTATCTCAAAGGCGACAGGAAATGGTATATGAAGGTCGAGGGGCTTTTTCGCGATGCTGTAGAGCGAGAAGCAAGAGATACTGGAGAGGTTCTGGAACAGGATTTTTGTATTCTGTTGACTATCAGAGATCCGGAGGGCAAGGCTCCTGTTTACAATGAGGTCACACAGCAGTTGCAGCAGATGGGATTTGTTTACTCTAATGTGCAGCTTAAGAATGAGGTTAGAGAATATATTCGTGTTGAGGAGGAAGCTGACGGTTGATATCAAACGATAATATTGTATTCACTGAACGCAGGCCGAACCCTAATTAAGGTCCAGTAATATATGAATTAAATGAGATCGAGGTTCTGGAGTTATATTACGCAGAGCCTCGCCTTGCTGCACTTATGGAAATGGATATTATCCGTTTGATAGCTAAGCACCTTGTTGTAAATCTCAAGGATTTTATCACTCCGAAGACTCGCCATCTGACAGCGAGGGCTAAGAGGAATCTGTCATCATGCTGTGTTGGAGTTCAATATATCGATAAGAAATATAGTCATGGTAGTTCGGTTGCCTGTACGCTTGATATGCTTTTGCAGGCGACTGGATTTCTTGAGAATACTGAAGCGGTTGATGGAGAACAGTCATCCGTTTTCCGCTACTTCAATCTGTGATATTGCACGTTCTCCTGTTAACATTTTCCTTTACCATCTCTCTTAGTCCTTATTCAATTAAGTCAGTTTTCCGATTATATCCATATTATCCCATATCCTATGGAGCTGTGAAGAATGGGACAATTTTTAGTCCCATTTTTTCACAGCCCCTAAAAACAAACTTATTGTAGCTATAGAAACGAAGGAGGGCACTATGGCAAGTAAAATAGTAAAAGATAAACTGCATGTTGGCGGCATTGATATAGCGATTTATACATCAGATTTTGAAAATGATTTTTTATCCTTAACTGATATAGCAAAATACAAAAGTGATGATGCTAATGCGACGATATGCAATTGGATGAGAAATAGAGAGACAGTAGA
>JAEEGL017344318.1_pt1 | contig 13179 bp, 12 predicted proteins | sample 9134231 | NCBI WGS metagenome assembly JAEEGL01 (sample SAMN16246548, study PRJNA631951) | gut metagenome | biome: gut microbiome; feature: rumen; material: fiber-attached | host: Bos | place: Iran: Karaj | collected 2018-10
ACGTAAGTATGACAAGCAGGATGTTTATTACAAGCGAAGACTTCTTCATTTTCTTTTTGAAAAGAATCAGGACAAAGAGCGTTCCTGCGACAAGCACATATCTGCCGATCAGAGAGGGAAGACATCGAAACGAAAGACCGCTGAACTTAGCGTATAAAGATAATATGATCGCAAAAGCGATACAGGCCAGCCAGACTGTCAGGATCTTTCTGAAGAGGTCCTTGGACTGTTGTCTGTTCATATGTCGGAACATCCTTCAGTTCCATCTTCTGATGGCTGCCTGCAATCTCGGCGTAAGAAGGCAGACCAGAAAGATCTTCAGCGCATCGCCGATCAGGAAAGGAAGCACACAGGCGGCAAGAGCTTTGAGAAGATCCGTCTTGAGATAGAACATGAACCAGAGAGTGCCGATCGTATAAAGGATGACGGTACCAAGGATCGTTCCCGTAAGAAGGGATCTGGTGTCTTTTCCTTTTTCATAGAACAGGCCACTGCAATAGGCCAGAGGAAGATAACCGAACAGGAAACCGCCGGTCACACCGAATAAAACAGTGATGCCGGAAGAAAACTCCGCGAAGACCGGAAGTCCCGCCATCCCGCACAGAAGGTAGATGAGGACAGCGATCACTCCTTCCTTTCTTCCAAGCACGCTGCCTGCCAGCATCACCATGAGCGATGCCAGAGAGATCGGCACCAGCGAAGCCAGGGGGATGGAAACAGGGGAGAGCACACACAGTAAGGCTGCCATCAGGGCACAGCGGGTAAGAGATCTGATATTCATAAACATATTCCTTTGATAACTTTAATAAAAAAGACAGCTTTCATGGAAGGCGTCAAGTACCATCATAGCACGCTGTCTTTTCTTATGAAATAGGTCAGGTTACTTCGATGTCCTTCTTGGAAAGGCTGTATCGCTTTCCCGGAAGAACATCTTCTTTGTTTTGTTTACAGGGATAACTCTTTGTCTTTCGGCCAGGCGACATCGTAGGCAAGAGTGAAGCTCTTTGTCGCCGATCCCGGAAGATCGAATTCCCATACGATCTCACCGGTCTTTTCGTCGAGTTTTCCTTCGGAAAGATCTGCGGTCTCGACCTGTATCGTCTTGTCATTTGAAACCGGGATCTGATCTTTGAGGGTGATCTTTACATCCCTGGATTTTGTCGAGGAGACTTCGATCGCATATTCGAATTCCGTTTTGGTCTGCCCTTTCAAAAGGACATTGGAACGCAATCTCTTCTTCTGTGTCCTCTTGAGCCGGATGCCCTCGTCTTTGCCTAAAGAGATGTCATACGTCTCCTTGGAAGGATCGACATTCAGGAAGACATTGCCAAGGAAGGTATCGCGGTAGAAGATGTTGGCGTTGGAGTTGAGCAGATCCGAGAGATCTTCCGACCTGACTTCCGCAGCCAGATAGCCGTACGGATCGGCTTTCGGAACGGCGATGACATGATAGCGGCAGGACACGTTCCTTGCGGTGAGCTCTATGTCGAACGGGTTGGTGTTGGAAATGTCGTGAAGACCCTCAAGATCATATTCCATCATCGTCTCGTTTTCATTCACCGAAGCTCTTCCATAGGAGACAGTCTCCATCGTTTCTTCCATGGCTTCATAGTCAGCCATCTCTTCGGCTGCGACATCTCTTTGTACTGCCATCGCCGCTTTCATGGTGCCGGCAAATCTCATGCCGTTGATCTCCGGACGATGGAAGGAAAGCTGCTGCGGATAAAGTTTCGGGATATCGGCGGAAGTGCTCGGGTCACCGGTGAAGAGAGTGACTTTGACCCCGTTCCATTCCTCACGGGTGTTCTGGATGATCTGCGCTTTTAATAGGACGCGGATGTTTTCATCTTCTTCCGCACGGATCTCGTAGTTCGGGTTCCAGCAGGCATTCCTTTCAAAGTAGCGAAGCGCAACGGGATAGCTTCCCGCCGTCTTTGTGTCCAGGTCGATCTTTACGAGATAGGAACGCGCTTCCTTCTGTTTTTCCTCGTACTGCTTTTTCAGAAGAGCCTCTTCTTCTTCCAGGGAGGCGATCTGTTCATAGATCATATCGATCTTCTTCGGGAAGGCATCGATGAACTCGTTCATGTCTTTCAAAGAGACCGATTCTCTGTTGCTGAAATCGGTGTTCTTCTTTAAGATCTCGATCTGATCTTTCCGCGTCTGTATCTGCGTCTGTACCTTTTTTAAAGAATCCAGGATCTCTTTTTTGATCTCGTTCTGTTTTTCGGGCGTGTAGCGTTCCACATGGATGTTGGAGCCGCTGACGTCTTTATTTAAGGAAACGGTCAGAGTGGAAGGATCGAGCGATTCGCTGAGTCCTTCGATGAGGATGGTCTGTTTTCCTTCTTTGAGGCCAAAAAGGCCAAACCTTGTGATATAGGCTCCGCTTCGGTAAACGGAGACTTCCTTTATCTGTGTGACGTTCATGATATGTACCTCTTTTTCTTCATTGTACCATCGAAATCTCCTTAAGATAACGGGACAGCGATGATGTTATACTGTACTTAGAAAGAGAGAGTACAGATCATGAAAGAAGTTTGGCAATTTATCAAGGAATGCGGTGTTTATTATCTGGCGACGGTCGATAAAGATGAACCTAAAGTAAGACCTTTCGGCACGGCAGAGATCTTCGAAGACAGGCTTTACATCCAGACCGGTAAGAAGAAAGACTGTTTCAAGCAGATCGAAAAGAACCCGAATGTCGAGCTGTGCTGTTTCAAAGACGGCAAGTGGCTGCGCTTGAAAGGAAAGCTCGTCAATGACGATCGTGTCGAAGCGAAGAAGGATATGCTCGACAAGAACCCAAGCCTTCGCGGCATGTATGACGAAAATGATGACAATACGGCAGTACTGTACTTTACGGATGCCGTTGCGACATTCTCTTCCTTTACGGAAGCACCTAAAGAGATCCGTTTCTGAAGACAGACAAAATAAAGATTTCAAAGAAGGTCAAAAGATCTTCTTTTTTTGTTGAAGGGCAGTACTTGAAGCGGATGCAGACTGTGTTAAAATAGTCACTATGAGTCAGAAAGAAACAAAGACGATCGGCAAGGATTATACATTGCCGGAACTGATAAGATTTGCCATACCGGCGATCTTGAATGAATTCATCTTCAATCTTTTGTATACCCTCGATGACGGACTGTTCATCACCCGCTATGTCGGTACGACGGCGGAAAGTGCCTTCTCGATCATCTTTCCGGTCTTCATGATGCACAATGCGATCTCTTCGCTTTTAAGCGGTGTCGCAGTGCTGGTCGCCAGAAAGATGGGCGAAAAGAAAGACGAAGAAGCAAGTTCGGATTTTACCAGCATCGTCCTGTTTTCCCTTCTGGTCGGACTCATCCTGTCCCTGTTCGAGTACAGCTTCAAGGATCAGATACTGATGTTATTGGGATCCAATGAAGCGATCTACCCGTATGCGAAGAGTTTCTTAAGCATCAACTGTTTCTACGTATATCTCGGAATCTGCGGCAGCGTCATGATGCGTTTCTATGTCTCCGCCGGTTCGCCGAAGATGGAACTGTTCTCCACATTGATGAATGTGGGATCCAATCTTCTCTTTGACTGGTATTTCGTCGTCTATAAAGGCATCGGCATGGCAGGTGCGGCGTATGCCAATCTGATCGCCAATCTGATCAACGTATCGATCGGCATCATCTTCTATTCGTCCAAAAAGTGTGAGGTCGGTTTCGTGAGACCGCATTCGGATATGAAGGCATTGCTGAAAGAGGGATGCAAGTACGGTCTGCCGGCTTTCTTCTCGAGCCTTTCGGTCGGCGTCGGCGCTCTGATCGCCAACTATGCGATCCTTCGTTTCGGTGATGAGAACTACCTGGCTGCCTATACCATCGTCAACAACATCTCCTTTACCTTCATGGCCGGCTATTTCGGACTCTTCTCGGCAACAGGACCGTTATTGTCATATGCGATGGGTGAAAAAAATATCGTGAAACTCAAGCGTCTGTATAAGCAGATCGTCATCGCGACGGGCTTGCTGGTAGTGGTCTCGATCGTCATGTTCCTGCTGTTCTCCGATCCGATCGCAGTCTTATTTACCGGCAAGGCGGCAGCAAACATCAAGGATCTGATCGTCTATGGCCTTCGCATATCGCCGTACGGCTTCCTGTTCTTCGGCTACAACGTCGCAGCCAGGATGTGCTTCTCGGCACTGGGAAACTTCCGTTCCTCGACATTCATCACCGTCATGCAGGAGATCGTCTTCTCCAATCTGACGATCATCGTACTGCCGTTGCTGTTTGGGGTGAAGGGGATCTGGTTCGCCTTTGTGGCTGCAAATGTGCTGACACTGTTCGTCACGCTCATCGTGGTCTATGTCAACCGTGACAATTACGGATACGGCAAGAGCGGGCTGGCACTGTTGGTGGACAGATGATATTCAAATGAAAAAAGCGCCTCGAAGATCACTTCGAAGCGCTTTTTGCAATGTCTGAATGTTTATTTCAGCAGCTGATTCAACACGGAGAACAGACCGCCTGCCGAAACGTTGCCGTTGGAGGAAACGATGTTTGAGGCGGCACTGGACAGGATGTTGTAGAGCAGATTGTATTGCGGATTGTTGTTGTAGTTGCCGTTGACGAAACCTAACAGGTTCTGTAAGCCGTTGTTGGAGAATCCGCTGTTTCCTGTCAGTCCCAGGAACGAACCGAGGCCGTTGTTGTTTCCATAGTAGGAATTGTAGCCATAGCCGTTGTTATTTGAGAACAAGCCTCCGGAGTTGCCGCCGAAGAGGTTGTAGGACTGATGATAGCTGTTGTTTCCACCTAAGAGGGTGGAGAACAGGTTGTTGGAATTGCTGTAGTTGGAATAATTGTTGAAACCGAGCAGCGTTCCCAAGAGTCCGATCGCCGAATTGTTGTAGGTGTGGGAATTCTTTCTCTTGAAGAGCTTGAGCAGTACGATGATCAGCATGATCTCCTTGAGATCGAGCCTGCCGTCGAACAGCGCTCTTACTGCCTGGTCGCTTCCGGCACGTGTGCCTCTGGTGCCGCCGACATAATTCAGCAGATCCCTGGCATCGAGTGCACCGGAAGCTGCGGAATATAACTGGACGATCGGGTTGTCGGATAATTCCCTGTTGATCGTCTCGACGTCATCATTGGTGACATTGTTTCCTAAGATGTTCAGTAAAGGATTGGCTCTTTGTCCGCTCCTGGTAAGAGGCGCTTCTTCCATGTTCAAAAGCTGTTCAAGAAGCGCAGGATCGTTATCGATCGCGTTTAAGATCTTGTCTGTTTTTTGATTCATTGGTATACACTCCTTCTGTCTTCATTATAGAACATTTGTGTATTTCCTGAACCAGCCTGTGATCTCGCTCAGACGGCGGATGCGGTGAGACGGCTTGCCGGAACGGGAGAGCTCGTGGTTCTCGCCATGGAACAGTACGAGTCTGGTGTCGACGCCTCTTTCCGCCAGGGCCTGCATCATCTGCATGCCTTCCGGCATCGGACAGCGGTAGTCCTGGTCGGAGTGGATGAACAGAGTCGGAGTCTTAACGTTATCGGCATATTTGAGCGGGGAACGTTCCCAGAGCTTTTGATAGTCTTTGATCATATCGTCCGTACCGTTCTGGTCCGTGCCGAAGTAGAATCCGATGTCGGAGAGATAGGTGAAGGACAGCCAGTTCGATATGCTTCTTTGCGATGCGCAGGCGCAGAAGCGGTCGGTGTGGCCGATGATCCAGTTGGTCATGAAACCGCCATAGGATCCGCCGGTCTCGCAGAGCCTTGTTTCATCGATGGCCGGATACTGTTTCAGAACTTCATCGACGAAGTCCATCAGGTTGACGAAATCATCTTCGCCATATTTGCCGCGGATGTCTGCGAAGGCATCGCCTCTTCCATCCGATCCTCTGATGTTGGTGAACATGACGAAGTAGCCTTCGGAAGCCCATACCTGCATCTCATGGAAGAAGGTCTTGGAGTAGATGGTCCTTGGTCCGCCATGGACATCGAGTATCGCCGGGTATTTCTTTTTCCTGTCGTAGTCTTTCGGCAGCAGGACGAAACCGTTGAGCTTCATGCCCTGGGAAGTGTAGCTGATCTCTTTGACCGGTGCGACGTACCTGCCTTTAAGAACGGCTTCGTTGTAGGAAGTGAGCTTGTTTACTTTCCTGTCTTTGAAGGTATAGACATAAAGATCCGGGAGATTTTTCTCATCGCTTGCGCAGAAGATGATCTTGTCTTTGTTCACATCGAAGAAGGAGATCTTCGGCATGGAGATGAGTTTCGTCTTTCTGAATCTCGTATCGAGCTTCCAAAGTTCGACATGGTCCTTTTCGGTCGCCAGGGTATAGATGGCATCGTCTCTGACGACTTTGTTTTTCCCGCCGCCGAGCATCGTGTCGGCACCTGCGGAATCGTATAAGGAACGGTCATAGAAGGCGATCTCTTTTAATGCATTGTCTTTCAGTTCATAGAAACGGCTGGTCTCATTGATGCCGTAGGTCTTTCCGTCACTTGCCTGGGCAATGAGTTTTCCGTTAAAGCAGAACAGAGAAGAGAAGGAATAGTCTTCCTTGTCGTAGAGGACTTCTGTCTTCTTTGTATCGACATCATAGGCATAGACTTTTTCATATAGCGGCATCTTCATGGAATAGCTGTTTCCGGCAAAGTAGACTTTCCTGTCTTTTACTTCCATCGGTCCGAGGTCAAACAAAGGATCGCTGATCCTTTCGATTGAGAACGGTTTGATGCGGCAGATAAAGAGGGCTCTTCTTTTCTTGTTTTTGAAACCGCCGCCGTTGAACCAGTATGGGATCTCATCGAGGACTTCGTAGTCGGCATCCTTCTTGAGATCATCTTTGTATTTCTGAAGTTTTTCTTTGGGATACCTGTAGGCATCCGGTTCGTTGGCGTCGATGCCTGCGGCAAAGACCAGGGTATTTTCATCTGCGGTTTTCAGTGAAGAGATGTTCAAAGGTGTAGTGATGAAATTTTTGCGTTTGCCCTCTTTGATATCAAGAAGCAGGTACTTGTTGAAAAGAGCCTTCTTGTTTTTGTTTTCTTCGCTGATGATCAGACGGGTATCGTCAAACCAGCCGATGATCGACGTGTTCTTATCGGACTTGTAGGCTTTCTTGTTGATACAGACAGTCCTGAAATAAGAATCTTTCTTCTTATCGACAGCGGCCAGCTGGTAGGCGTAGTTCTTCCCACTGGGATCAAAGGAAAGGTTTTCGATGAAACGGAACTTCAATAGATCTTCGATCGTTATTTTTTTCATATCATTACCTCTTAGTGAGGATTATATCATGACAAGAAAGTGAAGCGTTTTTTCACAATTCATGTATAATAATGAAGAACACATGGAGATGTATCGAAGTGGTCATAACGAGAACGACTCGAAATCGTTTGGTCGTCAAAAGCGGCCCGTGGGTTCGAATCCCACCGTCTCCGCCATATCGTAAAAGAAGCCTTTGAAATAAGGCTTTTTGTTTTCCATACCCCAGGCTTTCGTACCCCGAAAGAGATCGAATGCCTGTATCTCAGGATATCTCAGGGACAAGCCGCAAAGGAAAGTTCGCAATGAGAGGCCTGCTATGAAAAAGTCGGCGGATTTCAAATTGAAGAAGGAAGTCCCTGCCTGTTACATTGAAGATGTAAAGAAAAGGGAGGATGTATGAATGGAAAGAAGATATGATCTGAATGATCTTTCGATGATGACCGGTTTTTCTTCAAGGACGCTGCGCAATCATCTGAATAAGGGACTCTTACATGGCGACAAAGAAGACGGGGTCTGGCGTTTCAGCGAAGAGGAGGTCGCTTCCTACTTCAAAGAACCTTTCGTGAAGGAAGGTCTTGCGATCAAGTATCACAGCGTCGTATTCGACTTCCTTTCGCAAAGGCACAAAGACAAGGCAAGCAGCTGCGTGATACTTGATATCCCGTGTTCCATGATTCAGGCAGGGAAGATCTCGGCGTTCTTTTGCGAAAAGATGAAAGAAGTGAAGGATGTGAAGTTCAATTTCCGCCATGAAGACGGTATCGCCAGGGTCATCCTGTCAGGTGATGAAGGCTGTGTTTCGTCACTTATGGACGCCTATCATATGCAGAAAAACGGACTCATCTGATCGGTCTCATGTGAAATTATCGAAATGTAAAAATAATGGTTGACCTCGAGGCTCTATCCGCATATTATATAGAGCAGTACAAGGAGGAAGATCAATGGCCCTCAGTGGTAGGAAGATTGTATCAAAGGCCAGCGGTTTGACAGGGAGGATCTCAGGGATCGAAAGAAACAACCTGAAGATCACCTTTACCGGTTTTCAGGATGTGACCATTCCTTTAAACAGAGCTGAACAGCTGCTGCAGATGGATGCAGACATCCTCGACGAACTTCGCGAAGAGATCCGGAACAAGCACATCAGTGCCTATACGCCAAGAGAATCCAAAGTGGAGACGTATATGGATAACTTCGAAGAAGAAGTGGAAGAGATCGAGGAACAGGCACCTGTTCAGATGCAATTCGATGATGTGGAATGACGCGGTATATCCGCGTTTTCTTTTTCTTCGATGATATGATTAAAGTAAGAAAGAAGAATAGATCATGAGAAAAATCGGGATACTGCTGGCGATGGCGCTTCTTCTTGCAGGCTGTACGGCAGACAGGGAAGAAGAGACACCTGCACCAATAGAAGAGGAGGGGATATCTTTGGCAGATCTGGATAAACTGACGGTCGTATTACAGAAAGGCCGGACATCTTTGTATGTGAAGTGGGATGAGATCAAAGACGAGGATCTCATCTACAGGGTGAGCCTCTTGGATAAAGATGGAAATGTGCTGGCACAGAAACAGGAAAACTATACGTCCATGAACGGACTTCCGCTTCTGGCCTATGGCGCACAAGAAAACGAATACTATGATGCGGCTTGTTTCAAAGCGGAAGCCATGCGGCCATCAAACGAGGAAGTCGTTCTGGAAGGAAAAAGCGAAGAGATAGCCATACGCGATTTCTTCCCGGAAGAAAAACAGGTCGAAGTCAAAGATAAGACACTATCTTCCTTCTCCTATTCCTCAAGAAAGGCCGGAATGACCTATGGCACGTATTTCGGGGAGCTGCAGGGTTTCGATCTTTACGTCAGAGATGATGAGATCTCCTGTTACGGTTCCTATGTCAAAAACGGGAAACTCAAGGAATTTGAAAAGACTCTCAGTAAGGGGCAGTTTGAAAAACTCTGTGGTCTCATCAGGGAAGGAAGACTGGAAAGAAGAAGTCTGCGGGATCCCGATCTGATCGTCATGGATGAGGATATACCGGAAAAGATGGAAGCGGGTTTTGAAGAGATGGAGAAGATGCTGAGCCAATGGTATGAGTTCGTGCCGGCGGATAAAGATGCTTTACTGAATGTATTATTGGAGATCGCAAAATGAAGATACTTGCAGGTACATATACGACGAAAGATTCCAAGGGGATCTACACATTCGATTTTGAACAGGGAAAGATGTCTGAGGCTTCTTTATTTTGCGAAGTGAGAAGTTCCAAATATCTCTGTTCCTATGAAGATAAGTACATCGCGATCTGTGACGGGGAAGAAAAAGACGGCCTCGTCCTGATCGGAAATGACGGAAAGATATTGGATACCTGTCTGTTTGAAAAGCCGTCCTCCTGTTATGTGGCAGTGAAAGGCGACAACGTCTATACGGCCAGCTACCATGCGGGGACAGTGTCTTTATTAAGGATAAAAGAAGAAAAGTTCGTCTTTGAAAAGACCGTACTGATCAAAGACAAGGCGGGATGCCACCAGGTGCTGTTTCATGAAGGAAATATCCTTGTCCCGAGCCTTTTCTTAGACAAGGTCATCCTTTTTGATGAGGATCTCAATAAGACAGGCGAGATCTGCTTGCCTGAAGGCAGCGGGCCAAGACATGGCATCTTAAACAAAGACCATTCAAAACTCTATCTGGTATCGGAACTGTCCAACGAACTGTTCATCATCGATACGAAGGATTGGAAGATAACTCATCAGATCGGCTTGCTGGAAAACGGTGAGAAAAACACCACCGGAACGGCTGCCGTGCGTTTAAGTGAAGATGAAAATTATCTCTATGTATCGACCAGAGGAAAGAACGTGATCTCCGTCATTTCTTTGAAAGATGAGCCGAAGCTCATACAGAATATCGGATGCGGCGGCGATCATCCGCGGGACTTCATGCTGGCGCAGGGATGCTTACTTTGTGCCAATCGTTTTACTGATGAAGTCGTCTGCTTTAAGATCGGTGAAAACGGCCTTTTAAAGGAAGAAAGCGACCGTATCCGGGTGCCGGAAGCGGTATGTCTGATCGCATGAAAAAAGCGGATATTTTAATGATATAATCATGGCGAAGAAAGAGAGAAAAATAATATGAAAAAAACAAAGATCGTTTGTACGATTGGCCCTTCTTCCAACAATGAAGAGATGCTGAAGGAGATGATCAAGGCCGGCATGGATGTTGCCAGGTTCAACTTCTCCCACGGTTCTCATGAGACGCAGAAAGCCAATCTGGATCTGGTCAGAAAGGTCAGACAGGAGCTGGGCGTATCCGTTGCGACGATGATGGATACCAAGGGTCCGGAGATCCGTTTCCGTGACTTCGAAAACGGAAAGATCACTCTGAAAAAGAATCAGGAGTTCACATTGTCGACACAGAACTTCTTAGGAAACAGCGAACGCGGTTCGATCACCTATGCGGGACTTCCGGGCGATGTACATATCGGCTCGATGATCTTAGTCAATGACGGACTCATTCAGTTACAGGTAACGGATATTTCCGGTACGGAGATCAAGACCAAGGTCCTGGTCCCGGGCGATATCCTCAACCACAAAGGCATCAATGTGCCAGGCGCGGAACTCAAGATGCCGTTCATTTCTGAACAGGACCGCAAGGACATCCTGTTTGGTATCGAACAGGATTATGACTACATCGCATTGTCCTTCGTACGTACGGCAAGAGATGTCGAAGCGGTCAGAGCGATCCTGGACTTCTCCGGTTCCAAGATGAAGATCATCGCCAAGATCGAATCCACGCAGGGCGTTGAGAACCTCGATGAGATCTTAAAGGCAGCGGACGGTCTGATGGTGGCAAGAGGCGACATGGGCGTCGAACTGCCGCCGGAACAGGTCCCGTACATTCAGAAACAGATGATCGCCAAGGCCAATGCCGCCGGCAAGATCACGATCTGTGCGACACAGATGCTGGAGTCGATGACGCATAATCCGCGTCCGACCAGAGCCGAGGTAGGCGACGTCGCCAATGCCGTCTATGACGGAGCGACTGCCGTCATGCTGTCAGGCGAATCGGCAGCCGGTGAATATCCTCTGGAATCCGTCAGGATGATGGCTAAGATCGCCGAAGAGACGGAGAAGCATCTGCACAACGTCTATCAGGCAGTTGACGATTCGCAGCGTTCCATCGTCGGTAAGGCAGCCTGCGACCTGGCGGATGTCCTGGGCGTCGAGAAGATCATCGTTTATACCGATACCGGCAGATCCCCGGCCGTCGTTTCCCAGATCAAGCCGAAGACGCCGATCATCGTCATGACCAGGAACGAAAAGGTCTATTACCAGTCTGCACTGTTATATGGCGTTGAGCCGGTCAGGATCGCTGATATCATCGAGGATGAAAACCTCGAATTCAAGACCAGAGAGTACATGTCGCAGGTCGGCATGAAGTCAGCGATACTGCTGTTTGGACATGCGATCGATTCGATCAAAGTCCTCAACAGCTGATAATAAGAAAAAGAAAAAGGAAGAAGCCGGTGTCACAGAAAGACATCGGCTTTTTTGGTGTGATAAATAATCCGTGTATCAGATCGTCCTGATCGCCTACTCCATGCGCCGGAAAAGAAGTCCGGGATCGATACCGTTACGTTTTGCGGCTTTTTTCCAGCCGCTGTTGGCGATGGCGATATAGAGACTGCGCGGGAAATGCAAAGGTTCCGTGTAAGTGTCTTCGATCGTTTCGTTTCGATCGATCGCTTTTGCCAGGGCGATCAGGGCATTGCTGATGGTCTGAAGCGGCCATTTGCCGAAGAAGCCGTAGTCCAATAAGACACCGACGAGTTCACCGGCGCTGACGCCGAGTGCCCCGCAATATTGAAAGTCCATGGCTTTGCACCATTGTTTTACGGTTTCAAACATATTGACCAGCTGCCTGCTTTCATAGAGGCCCATATTGGCTAAAACGTAGATCTTCTTCTGCTTTCCTTCATAGGTCTTTTCAAAGGTCTCCAGGAAGCGGATCAGCTGCGAAGGAAGACCATCCACATATAAGGGCTGGCACAGTACGAGAACCGGTACATCCTTGAGTTCTTCGATGAGTTTTGAAAGATCGTTTGTATATCTCATCAGATCGACGATCCGGTTTTTTCGAAACATACAGGAACTTGTTTTCTTTGCCAGTTTGGCGGTATTGCCTTTGACGTAACGAAGGGACGCATTGAGAAAGACGGCTTCTCCGTCGGGATCTGCTGCTTCTCTTTTCTTTGGCACAAGTCGTTCTTCCGTTTCTTTAAAAGTGACGCTTTTCACATAGCCCCGGATGTTGGTACAGACGGCATGGACATAGCGCTTCGCACTTTCCTGTTCCTCTTTGCTAAGTTCGGGTCCGTAGAAGGTGAAAGAGAAAGCTTTGTCTTCGTCGTATCTCTTCATGTGATGAGATTCTCCCTCGACGATCTCAAAGTGAGGCAGTACGTAGGCCAGGCAGCGGTCAAAGACGTTTTTGACAAAAGAGGAAAAACCGCCGTAGGTGTAACGGCTGATGACGAAGACTTCATCCGAAAGATGGATGAGTTTTCCCATGTCTTCATAGCCGTCTTTGATGACGCAGACGCCCGGTTCTTTGTTCCAGCAGCCGAAACAGCCGCTGCAGGGATGTATCGTTCTGTTATCGAAAATGACATAAGGGTCTTTGAATCCGTCTTTGATCCTGTCCCATTCCTGCTGATCAAGGTCGTGTATCACCAGTTCCATGATTCTGCCTCCAGTATTATTTTTTGTATGTATTTTATTATCCTCATTGTATATAGCCTGTTATGGAAAATCCATTGAAGCGCTATCAGACGGGTTTTTCCGGTCATAATCGGAAACGAATTGTGTAGACTCTTTTTTGATATCTGAGAAAATATAAGTGACATGGATACGATTTATACCGGGATCATAGAGATATTGAGAA
>JAEEGL011539431.1_pt1 | contig 13178 bp, 10 predicted proteins | sample 9134231 | NCBI WGS metagenome assembly JAEEGL01 (sample SAMN16246548, study PRJNA631951) | gut metagenome | biome: gut microbiome; feature: rumen; material: fiber-attached | host: Bos | place: Iran: Karaj | collected 2018-10
GTTGAAGTCTAATACCTTCCGGCCTTCGAGATAGCCCACCAGATGGTCACCTTCGCTGACGGGGCCCACACCTGCGGGAGTTCCCGTATAGATGAGGTCACCCATCTTCAGGGTGAAGAAGCGGCTGATGTATGACACGATTTCATCCACCCGGAACAGCATGTCTGCCGTATGTCCCCGCTGCACCACCTCGCCGTTCTTCTCCAGATGGAAGTGCAGGTCCTGGATATCGGGCAGCTCGTCCTTCTTCACCATCTCTCCCACCACAGCACTGCCGTCAAATCCCTTGCACAGTTCCCAGGGAAGTCCCTCCTGGCGCAGTTTCCGTTGTAGGTCGCGTGCCGTGAAGTCGATGCCCACCGTCACCTGGTCGTAGTATCGGTGTGCCCACCGTTGGGCGATGCTCCGCCCCAGTCGGCAGATGCGAACCACCACTTCTGTTTCATACTCACACTGCTCCGTGAAGTCGGGCACAAAGAATGGCTTCCCCCCGCTGAGCAGCGCAGAGTCCGCTTTAGTAAAAATCACGGGCTCCTCCCTATTATATAACGTACCGTGGAGCTCTTTATTGTGCTCCTGATAGTTCATGCCAACTGCAAATATCTTCATAGCGAAGGCGAAATTACAAATAATTAAGCGAATCTACAAATAATTAAGCGAATCTACATTTTTTCACCCTCGTTTTACCCCGAATTGCGACAGATTTCGAGGGGTTGAAACGGGTTTGTCGCAATATAGGGCCTCTGTCGCAACAACTCGAGACGGAAAACATAAAATATTTTTCTGGGCGCCAAGAATCGCCGTAACTTTGCATTGTCAAACAAAAACAACGGGACTCGACAAACTCCCAACAATGACAAAACAAAGAGATAATAATTAATAAATAATGTATTACACACTTCTAAAAAATTTAACTATGAAGACAAAGAAGTTTTTGGTTAAGTCGATGTTCATGAACATCCTGACCGCAGGCATTTTCGCATTCGCTTTCGCAGCATGCAGTGATGATTTGGAAATGGGAAACAATCCCTATGGTGAAACCCAGTCGCAGGGTAAGGAGACACTCCTCGAGGCATACGGTCTTACCTACCAGACTTTCATCGACGAGAACGATGTTCAGATTCTGGATAAGGACACCACGCAGCTGAGCATCAGCAAGGCATACGCCGACAAGTTGGGCATCACCTCGTTCGTAAACCACCCCATGGGCATCTGGCACAACCAAAGTCAACTTCCCTACATTCGTAAGGCCATAGCCGAACAGTTGGTAAACGGTCGCTACATCGTAAGTGTGAAGCCCGCCACCCTGGCAGAGGTAATCGGCGACAAGAAGGTGAACCTGCAGACCGACATCTACGTGAACAACAATCCCAGTTCCGTAAGCACACGTGCCGCAGGCAAAAACATACCCGAATATGCCGCCAAATATGTGGACGCGAACAATGTGATTCACCCCGCTGTGATTCATCTGACCGACCCCTACGGCTATGAGGAAGATGTGCACTACCCCGGTGACAAGCCTTCTGCAAGCCAGACACGTGCCGCACAGACAGGAGAGTATCAGTATATTACTGCCGAAGAAATGGCAGCTGGCAATACCCGCTTTGGCCTCCGCAAACGTATGTTGGCTTTCGACAACAGCTTCGGCAACAAGTTTAAGCATGCCGCCAAGGGCTCTTCGGACTCCATCTATGTGGCCTACGAGATTAAGTCGGATTTCGAGTTGAACTATTTCCTCACCCTGGAAGGTGGCCTGAAGTGGAGCGGATTCATTCCCAGTCCCTACGTAAAGAAGTTCGAAACGGGTGTTGATGGTCACTTCGACTTTGGTGCAAAGGTTGAATTCGGTGTTGAGCGCGAATGGAAGCTCAAGGAAGAAGACGGTAAGATTCCTCTCGCTAAGTTCCCCGGCTACACATACAGCTTCTTCGTAGGTCCCGTTCCCGTAGCCATCGAGGTTAAGCCCAATATGTTCATGCAATTCGACGGTAAGATTTCAGGTGCCCTCAGAACCGGTTTCTCCTACGAGTACGGCAACAAGTTCATGGGCGGTGGTCGCTACACCGAAAGCAAGGGCTGGGAAGGCATCGGCTACTTCGAAGAGACCAAGAACGAGTTCAAGATGTATCCCCCGCAAATCAACATCAATATGGAATGTGGCGTAGGCATCTTCCTGGGAGCTGACATCCTCGTCTACAAGTGCGCTGGTCCCGACTTCGCAGCAGGTCCCCGCCTTGGTGCTACCCTCGACATCACAGTATCTCCCTTCGATGCAAAGGATTGGAGCGACATCGTACAAGTGGAAGGTGAAGTGAAACTCGACATCAATGCCAAACTCGGTGCCAAACTGACCCTCTTCGGTTACGAACTGGCCGAGACAGAAGTAAACATCCCGATGGCAGGCCCCTGGACGCTGGCCAAGTACCCCAGCGACGGCAGCGAGCACAAGGTAGGCGACAAGAACGGTGTACACACGACCGACCCCATGCAGACCGAATGGAAGAACTTCTACAAGAAGGTTGGCCCCTCCTTCACCAAGGATATGCAGAGCATCATCAACATGCTGAAAGAAATCAATGGATGCGATGCCGCCAAAGCCCGTCAGACGCTCATCAACAGACTCCAGAAGGGCTACGACAGCGAACCGACATACAGCTACGCCATCTATGCAGAGCTTTGCGCAGTACTCACAGAATATATGAACGAAGTGGAGCAGATGTACTACGACTACCAATACCAGAAGGCTGGCGAAACGGGTAACATGGAATGGATCTACGCAGCAAACTGGCAGCGCATCATAAAGGAGATTAAGGAATGTGGATGCCGACTCAGCTCGGGCGACAAGGAAGAGGTGGCCTGGAACAATATCCACCAGTGGTTCCTCAGCGAGTTCAACCGCGAACCGAACATCACATCAGCCGACGACATGAGCTGGATTAAGAAGAAGTTCATCTACTACTCCCAGTACATGGCTGAGTACGAGTACAAAATGAGGAATAAATAAGAATAGGGATTAGGGATTAGGGATTAGAGATTAGAGATTAGAGATTAAAGTCATCTATGCGACAAAAAGGGGGGCCATGTGCCCCCTTTGTCGCAATATGGGGGCTGTGTCGCAACAAGTCGGAACGGAAACTGCGAGAACTGATGGCCAGTAGCAGGAATCGCCGTAACTTTGCAGTAGAAAAACGAAACGCTTCGCTACGAAGACGAAAACGAAAACAAATGATAGTCATGAAAAAGTATTTTTTGAAAGCAATGGTGATTGTAATGGCAGTCCTGATGGTGGGCTGTTCCGACAACGACGAACTCGTACCTGCCGCCCCCGAGGAGAAGCAGGACGACATGAGTGGCGAGAAGACCGTGCTCATCTACATGGCAGGCCGCAACAACCTGTCGGACACACTCAAGATGGACCTCAACGAAATCAAGATGGGTTCGCGAAAGATTAGCGACAGGTACAACCTCTTGGTGTTTGTTCGCGACTATGATGGAGCGGAGTTGCCTTGGGTGGCTCGTATCAGGAATGGAGCGGTCACCGACAGCATGAGCATTCGCGACCTGGGCATCAAGAGCAGCGACGGAGAGAACAGTGCCAGCGACCCCGTGGTGATGGAGGGCGTCCTACGGTATGCCTTCAGCCACTACCCTGCCTCGAAGGGCGAATACGGACTTGTGCTGTGGGGACACAGCAGCGGATGGTTGATGAAAAAGGAGGTAGGGCCACGAAACACCCGGGCCTATGGCGTTGACAATGGCAACTACCGCTACTCCAGCGACGGACGCTGGATCAACATCCCCACGCTGGCCGAAATCCTGAAGGGTATGCCTCACCTCAAGTACATCATGGGCGACTGTTGCAACCTCATGTGTCTGGAAAACCTGTACGAACTGCGCAATGTCTGTGACTACATCATCGGCTCGCCGGCAGAGATTCCCGACCAAGGGGCTCCCTACGACCACATCATGAACGCCCTCTTTGCCGACGGCGCATTCTACACCAGCCTCATCGACAAGTATTACAACAGCGTTGGCGGATGCCTGCCCATGACGGTTGTCAAGACCAGCGAGATGGAGCGTGTGGCACAAGCCACCCGTCAGGCCTGGCAGGTTGTGAAGGACGAACTGGGCGACGGCGACCCCGACATGACGGGACTCATACACTATTACTATACCGACGACCGCTTCTGTTTCTATCCCGAATACAACATCTTCTACGATGCCGGTGACTTCTTCCTCCGCCATGCCCCGCAAGAGGTCTATCAGCAATGGCGCCAGGTGCTCGACCAAGCCATCGTGGAATGCCGGAAAGCCACATTCTGGGCTACGGACAAGTTTTGGCGCTATTTCTATTCCGACTTCACGGTGACGGACGAAAAGATGCACGGCGTGTCGATGTTCGTGCCCCAAGACCCTTCGACAGGCAATTATGCCCAGTACAACGAAGACATCAAGCAGTTGGCATGGTGGAAAGTGGTGAATGGACATGAATAATAAGGCAAGAACTTTCTACTTTCAATTAACTTTTGTATATTTGCACACACAACCATGCGAAACTCTCTCTCCACACGGCTCACCTATCGCATCATGGCGGTGGTTCTGGTAATGATGGCTGTCATTACCAGCGTGGTGTATTTCTCCGTCAAGAAGTACATGCTCAACGAGGCCACAGAGCGCTATTTGAGTATCTTGCTCAAAAACCAGCAAGAGATGCGCCGACGCCTGTCCGACGTCTATGTGGCCGTGGAGAACAATGTTCACGACATTGAACGCGACATCGACAATCCCGACTTGATGTTCGGCCACGTGGAACGCATTGTCCGCCTGAACAACGGCATCATCACCAGCGCCTTGTTGTTCGAACAAAACCATTATCCCGAGAAAGACCGCGTCTTCATACCCTGCGCCAGAGAGGACATAAACGACAGCGTCAGGGTGTCAAGGATTGACAGCACATACCAGAGTTACTTCTATGGCGAGTGGTTCCAGCAGCAGTTGCAGAAGGACGAGGGTTGCTGGACAAAGCCCTATCTGGAAAGCGAGTTCTTCGCTGGCAACCAGGAACCCCGTCTGCTGGTCACCTACACCGCCCCTATCCACAACCACGAGAGACGTCCTGTGGCCTTGCTCTGTGCCGACATCTCGCTCGACAGACTGAGAAACAAGATGATGGAGGACATCAAGGAGGTCAACGACAGGTACGAGAAGGACAAGCGCCACAAATCCTATTTCTTCGTCATCGACCAGGATGGCACCTACATCGCACATCCCGACAAAACGCGCATGATGACAACCATCGAACAGGATGTAGATGAAATGATGTCATCCCACGAAGGTTCCTGCGTGACGGAGATCGATGGAGTGAAGTCGTGGCTCTCCTATCGTCCCATCAAGTTCGTCAACTGGGTCATCGTCATCGTGACTCCCGAGGACGTCATCTTGTCCAACGCACGCATCCTGAACATCATCATCCTCCTCACGATGATTGCCGGCCTGCTGGCCATCTACCTGCTCTGCCACAAACAAATCAAAGAGATAACCAATCCCGTTGCCGCCGAGAAGGCCGCATTCGAAAAGGAACTGAGGATTGCCAACGCCATTCAGATGGCCATGCTGCCCTCATCCACCAACCTCTCCTCATCGCCAGCCTTCGACCTCCACGCCAAACTGACACCTGCGCGCGATGTGGGCGGCGACCTCTACGACTTCTTCCTGCGCGACAACCGCCTCTTCTTCTGCATTGGCGACGTCAGCGGCAAGGGTGTGCCCGCAGCCCTGATGATGATGGTGGTGCGAGCCATGTTCCGAGGTGAGACACGACGTGCCGACCGTGCCGCAGACATTGTCGTCACCATGAACCACAACCTTAGCGAGGAAAACACAGCCGGCTATTTCGTCACCATGTTCGTGGGCATACTCGACCTGCAGACAGGTATGCTGGATTACTGCAACGCCGGACACGAGGCTCCCCTGCTCCTGAGTGAACCTTCAGAAGAGAAAGGAGAAGGATGTACAGCCCTCCCCATCAAGCCCAACCTGCCAGTGGGCACCCTGTCCGACTGGAACTATGAAGGACAACAGGCACAACTCCAACCTGGCGACATGCTGTTCCTCTATACCGACGGACTCAGCGAAGCCAAGAACACCGCAGGCGAGCAACTGGGCAGAGAACACGTGCTGGAACTGGCCTGCAAGCACAACTCCGACACAGCCCAGCAGCTGATAGAGGCAATGGACACAGAGGTCCACCACCATGCGACAGGCGCCCTGCAAAGCGACGACATCACCATGTTGGCCCTCCGCTGGCAGCCCACCCTTCACCCTTCACCCTTAACCCTTAACCCTTCACCTTTCACCCTTAACTCCACGATGGACGACATCGCCCTCCTGAAGCCCTTCATCGAGAAGGTTGCCGAAGAGGCGGGAATGGAAGACAAGGAAGCCAAGCGACTGCGTCTGGCCGTAGAAGAGGCCGTGGCCAACGTCATCAACTACAGCCAAGCCACAAGCGTCACCCTACAGGCGTCGCAGGACGACGACCACGTCTTCCTCACCATCGACGACGACGGACAACCCTTCGACCCCACAGTCGAATCCCCCACCGACCTGTCCATTCCTGCCGACCAACGTCCCCCTGGCGGCATGGGCATCATCCTACTCCACCAAATGACCGATGGCCTCACCTACCAACGCCTCAACAACCACAACATACTAAAGATTAAAAAATTAAAAAAATAGTTTTCGTAGCGAAGCGTTTCGTCTTCGTCTTCGTTCACCTTTAACCTTTAACCCTTAACCCTTAACCCCTTACCCAAGATGTTAAACATCACAATTAACGAACAAGCGGGACAGATTGTGGCAGCACTCAGTGGCGACCTCGACAATGCCGCCAGCACCCAGGCCGAACGCAGCCTTGCACCCGTATTTGAGCGCACCGACTGCGACGTCGTCATCGACTGTGCCGAGTTGAACTACATCTCCAGTAGCGGACTGCGCATTCTGCTCAACATCTACAAGCACACGCGCACCAACGGCCACAAAGCACTACTGAAAGACATGACCGACGAAGTGAAGGAAGTATTCCAAATCAGTGGATTCCTACAACTCTTCGAGTGCGAAAAATAATAATCAAGAGCAATGAGTGAAAAGACCATTAAACAACTGCAGGAAGAGAATGCCTTGCTGAAAGCCGAAGTGGAACGCCTGAAGGACGAGATGGTGCGCCTCGTTAGCCGCAACCTCGACCTCTCGGAACGTCTGGAATACGATGTAGAACTGCGCCGCCGCACCGAAGTGGCACGCGAAATCATGGAAGGCAACCTTGAGCGTCAGCGCAATGCCGACCTGAAGGACGACGGTCAACTCATGGCCCTCATCGAGATGCGAGTCGAGAAGGAACGTCCCCACCTGCGTCCCGATTTCGACTCCGCCGCATTAGCCGAAATGCTGGGTGTCAGTCAAGCCCGTCTCGCTCAGCTCTTCCGCCACCAAACCATCCATCGCACCCCCGATGCCTACATCGACAACCTGCGCACGCTCGCAGCCCTGCGCCTCCTGCGCGAACAACCCAACTACACCATCGCCGTAGTGGCCGAGGAAGCAGGTTTCTCCAATGTCCGCACCCTCCAGCGCCGCATCCAGGAAGCCATCGGCATGTCCCCCGTGGACTACCGCCTCATGCTCACCCGCGACCTATAATTCCCGCACCCTACCATACACAAACCCCACGGCCATTCGGTCGTGGGGTTATTCGTTGTGCTCCTGATAGTTGATATCTCCACTATCCTCACGACTCGGCAATGTCGATGCAAGCATCGCATTGCTCTCGCTGCTCGGATAGTTCATGCCAACTGCAAATATCTTCATAGTGAAGGCGAAATTACAAATTATTATACGGATTCGCAAATTTAATTAACTATTCTTGGTGTTGCGACATTCTATATCGTGGTCCCCGACATACTATTTCACCCACCTCTGAAATACTATGTAAAGTTACAAAAAGTCTGCGACATACGCAAGTTTTTACAGACCTTTTTTACCCCTATTTTATGAGACGGCGTTAGCGTGTTAGTTATGGGGTTATGAGGTCTGATGCAACGCATCGAGCCTGCCGTTGCCACTCCACCAGTTTGCGCAGTTCAGCCTTGTCGTGCTCACGAAAATCGCGACAAATTGCCTCCACCAAATTGGACAGTTGCCCTTTGTTACCCCCACTTTCGGCCACCAAATTGGCCATCATGCCACACAATTCCTTCCATGTGAGGTCGGGATATTGAAATTCAGAACCGCTAACATGTGCGCCAAGTATGGGGAAAAGCATCGGAACGAGGGGCTCGTGCATGTCTTTTGACACCTGCGAGAGCTGGATTTTGATGCATTCTGTGCCTTTTCCCAGCCTGGGCATCTTAGGCGCAGATGCTTTCATGATGTTGTATCTCATTGTATTTCTGCTTTTTAGATGAAACTTAATACGAAAAAATCTTCCAATTCCAGTTCTTCCAGTTGTTTTTTTGAGGGTATCAAACTCCCTATTATATTATATAATTACTTATATATTAATTATTTATATAGTCTTTAGAAAGGGGTTATATACCTCGTTTTTTAATTGGAAGATTTGGAATTGGAAGATTCTTCTATGAGGCCCTATTAGCAATTGAGGAGTTTCCGCAACAACTTCTGGGCGATGTTCCCCGCCTGCTGCACCAGTTTCTGCGGCATCTCGCGCACCTGCTCCTCAGGCATCGAGAACACGAAGTAATACCTCCTGTTCTGCCCCAGCGAGAGCGAACAGTTGTCGTCGCGGAACAGCGCCTTGTTCCTGATGCGCTTCTTCAGTTCCGTGATGTACACGTTGCCGTCCCTCATCACCTGCACCTTGCAGTTAGCCGTCATAGGCTCCACCTCTGCATCCTCGCAGCACTCGAAGTCTGCCAGACGCCATAAAATACAGGGACATAGCACGAAAAAAGCACACGAGAATGTCTCTCGTGTGCTTTGTGTTCCCGACGGCCAAATGGTTGTCAGGGGTATGGCGTTAGAATGTGATAATCTTGTCGATTACTTCTTATCCTTCTTGTCGCTCTTCTTGAGCTTTTCGGCAACTTCGGGCTTAATCTTGTAGCGCTTGTTCAGCCCCTTCACCACCTGGGCGGTGATGTCGTACTTGGGGTTGGCCATAAGCATGTTGTCGCCAGCCTTGGAGAGGATGAAGTCAAATTTTTTCGTTTTGTTGTAGGTCTCGAGGAATTTCTGCACGCTGTCGCGCATTTCCTCGTTGTATTTGTTCTGCTCTTCCTGGAACGAGGCGTAGAGGCGCTCAGAGAGTTCCTGCAGGGCCTGCTGTTCGGCTTGCAACGACTGCTGTGCACGAGCCAGCTCTTCCTGGCTGGTGAAGCCGTTGGATTCGTACTTCTTCTGCATGTTTGCTGCATGCTGCTCCAGCGTGCGCTGCTTGCCTGTGAGGGTGCGCTGAATGTTTTCGCCCTCGATGCTTGCCAGCTCGGTGTAGTCCTTGCAGAACTGGTATTGCGACATCAGCGTGTCAATCTCGACATAGGCGATGCGCAGTCCTTTTTCTTCCTGCTCTTCACTGGTGGTTTGTTCCTGTTCCTGATTCTTGTTTCCGCAACTTGTCATTCCCATGAGGGCGGCGGCAAGTGCTACGATGTAAAACTTTTTCATCACTATTGTTTTTGTTATTGTTGTTTTGTGTTAAAGGTCAATCGGGCTTCGCCCTGTTTAAAAGTTTAAATGTTTAAAGGTTTTGACCTATCGGTCTTCCTCTTGGGAGTTAGAAGAAGTTAAAAGGAGATAGAAGAAGGTAGATGACGTTTGTATTGCTACTAAATTACGTATTGTCCTTTATCTTCGCCGCTGAGAAGCGGCATATCTTCCTTTATCTTCCTATAACTCCATTTTTTTTTTTTTCGTAGTCAACAAAGTTGACGTTTCGTAGGAAGCTCTGCTTCCGTTTCGTTTTCGTACGCTCCGCGTTTCGTACGCGCAGCGTTTTCATTTCATTCTCTTTGTCAGCAGTTCCTTGTGTGTCTTGCGCTCTATCTTGTCCATCGACTGCACGCAGTGGATGCCTTTGCTTCGCATCGCTTCGCTTTGTCCGATGTGCTGGCTGCGAAACTCTCCGCCGCGCAACCATATGTTCACCGTCAGCAACACAACGCAGACAGCCACAATGACCATGATAATGAGTGTAAGTTTCAGCATTTTTATGCTCTCAAGTGCTTAAGACGGGTCAAAGATACAAAAAGATTGGCGATTAAGTACCAATGTTGTTTGTTTTTACTTTCGTTTTATGTTTTTTTAACGGGTGATGCAAAAAGGGGAATCCATTCGCTGAACAGATTCCCCACGTTGCATTGTTGGAAACGGATTAGGATTTGCCGGACGTGCCTTTAGCGTCTGAGTGTCTTTTTTCCGTTATGTATGACGATGCCCTTGTAGGTGTCGTCAACGCGTTGGCCGCTAAGGTTGAAGGTGGCGCGACGGGTGGTTGTCGATTCGTCGGCTGTGACTGCCTTGACGGGGGTCGGGGCGACGAGTCGGTATTGGACTTTCTTGAAAGCGAGCCAACTTACGTTGTTGCCGTCAGCCACGTTGATGTTGAGGCACAACTTGCCGTCGTCTGCCACTTCGCCACTTACATAGACCGTATTGAGGAGCCACGAGCCGTTGTCTGCGTTGTAGGCAGAGCCTGTGGTGACGGAGTATGAGCGTCCGTCGTTGATGTCGAGCGTAATGCCCTGGGGCTTGGTGCCTCCGTCGTTCTTGATGCGTAAGCGCATTTGCAGGCTCACTTTGTATGTGCCTGGTTCAAGTCCGGTGAGGGTGGCTGTCCACACTGCGGGTTCGAGGCTGCTGTCATCAGGTGTCCAGCTTTCGAAGAAGGGTACTTGGAAGTTGGCGTTCCTGCCTTCTCTCTCGGTTGACCAAGTGTTGATGTAGAGCCGGTTGGCCGCATAGTTGTGTCTGCCGTTCCAGACTTTGAGGAGGAGGGTGTTGGTGGGGTTTGCCACTTGATAGCCGATGCTGTGGTTGGCGGGATTGGTAAGTGCCAAAGCCTCCTTGTCGGTGAGGGTGCGGTTGTCGTATTTGGCTTGTGCCTCGTCGTAGCCGTAGGCCAAACGTGCCTCTTCGGTATAGAAGTTTGTGGAAGTAAGGACATCCTTTTCTGCCTGAAGCGCGGCTTCTGCCTGCTCGTAGGCGGCGATGGATGTGTAGGCGGCATCTCTTGCTGCCGTGTAGGTGGCGATGTCGGTGTCCACATGGTCGGATTCGGATGCGAGGGATGTCTTCAGGGCCTCGAGTGCCGACTCATAGGTGGTCAGCACATCCTTGTTCATGGGTTTGTCTGCGATGTCGGGAGTCTCCTGCAATTGCTGAGCCAGCTGGGCGCTGTACATGTTGTGCACTTCTGTAGCTGTGAGGGGACGCCCGTAAAGCGCTACGTCGCGCATCGCACCTGTGAAGAGCGGGTCGGAGTCAAACATGGAACGGCCAATCCAGCATAAACATGGTTGCAAATCATCGGGGCGGTAACTGATGGATGTAGATGATGCATTGAGGGTGCCGTTGAGGTATAGGCGAACGCCTTCGTCGCCGATGGTCAACACTATGTGGTTCCATGAGTTGAGGGGCAGTCGCTTTGTGGCGTTGAGCCCTTGCTTCGTGCCATTCTTACAGATTTCGAAACGCATCACAGAACCATTGTCGGGGGTTAGGAAGAGATAGTTGTCAGTTCCGTTTCCGAAGTCGAATATACGTTGCCAGTTGTTGTCTGAGGTGGAATAGACCCAGGCGGAGAAGGTGAGGCTGTGCAGATTGGCTGCGTAATATGGCAGGCTGATGTTGCTGCCTTCGCCAAAGATGGCAGACTGGACACCTGCGGTCTGTTTGTGAGTGATGCCTGGTCCGGCAGCGTTCAGACAGTTGACGGTGGTGTCGGCAAGGTTGGAAGTGAGTGGCCAATAGCCCACGAGGTCGTGTTCCTCTGTTGTGACAGACGCGGTGGCTTCATTCGACGGGAGGCTCTTCATCCACGCGCTGTTGAGGGCGCGGATGCGGTAGCGGTAGGTGGTTCCGGGGATGATGAAGTTGTCGATGAATGTTGTGGCTTTCACGTTGCGTCCGACCACCTCCCAGATGTCTGCTGCGACGTTGTATCTATATATGTTATATGAGTATGCATCTTCGACGGCATTCCATTCTACGCGTATGCTGTGGCTCTGTGGTGTGGCGGTAACTGCTGTCGGAGCGGTTGGCAGGGTGGTGGCGTAAGTGCCGTCGGCAGGAATGAGGCGCCAAAGCTGGTGGTCGCTTTCTGTGCGTTCCCATAGGTTGACAGCGCTCTGGGTGGCGTCGTCTCCCTCGCTGTTCTTGGAATTGCCTTGTAGCGACATTCCTGTGAGGTGGTTGGTTAGCAGGTAGCAACCGTCGCCCATGTAACGGAAGTGCCATATTTCGTTGGCATTGCCGTTGCCGGCATGCGTCTGAGCTGCTGTTCCGTTGACGCTTGCGTATGAAGTGGCGTCAAGGAATGATGATGTGCCAAAGGCATTCACCGTGCAGTAAGCACGGTCGCCACCATTGGTTGCTGGCAACTCTTTTACGACCCACTTCTGTTTGCTGCTGCCGTTGTCGGCGCTCTGTGTCAGCGTCGAACCATTTACTGTGAGCAGTTTGCCTGAGGCTTTGTTTACCAACTTGAATGTGCCGTTCAAAGGTGCATTCGGCACATCTTCGCCGCACGACATCTCAATGACTGTCTCTGAATATCCGCCAACGCTGCCTGTGGTGAAGGTGTAGGCAGGTCCTTGACCACTCCAATACACGAGACGATCCTGCGAAAAATAGGTATATGCCTGAGCGCCTCCCTGACGTTCGGAACTGGACACGATGGCCTCGGCATAGTCATCGTCAAGCCTGAATATGGAGGTGGAGGTGAATGTGTTGTTGTCCTGTGCATAGGAGATGCGCACCCCATTCTTGGCTGCGCGCCCCACCTCTGCCTGTGTGTATCCGCTGGCATTGTGGTCGGACCACCATATACCGTAGTCCAACCCCTTCTCCAGAGCCATGAGGGCGTCGTTGGCGGTGTGCATCTCGTCGGCAAGGGCGGGCTTGCCATCATTACTTACCATTTGGTAAAATTCTTGGTAACTCCA
>JAEEGL012925759.1_pt1 | contig 13178 bp, 11 predicted proteins | sample 9134231 | NCBI WGS metagenome assembly JAEEGL01 (sample SAMN16246548, study PRJNA631951) | gut metagenome | biome: gut microbiome; feature: rumen; material: fiber-attached | host: Bos | place: Iran: Karaj | collected 2018-10
CATACCGGTCATCGTGACCATCGTCTTCCCGATGCCGAGCCCGACGCAGAAGAACAGCATATTCAGGTCGTACTGGATCCCTCTCGCGAACAATGCCGATGCCCGATATGACGTCACCTTCGAAACGGTCTCTCTTTATCGCACTCATTACGAATACAGCTGCTTAACGGAAAAAAGTCATTCCAGTTCGATCGTGCCCGGCGGCTTTGACGTCAGGTCGTAGAAGACTCTGTTGACGCCTTTCACTTCACCGATGATACGGCGCATGCAAGTCTGCAGCACGTCCCATGGGATCTGCGCGGCTTCCGCCGTCATGAAATCGGAGGTCACCACTCCGCGCAGGGCGACCGCGTAGTCATAGGTGCGCCCGTCTCCCATGACGCCGACGCTGCGGACGTTCGTCAGCGCCGCAAAGTACTGTCCGTTCCCGGTGTCGATCCCGCCCTTTTCGAGTTCTTCCCGGAAAATGGCATCCGCATCCTGCACGATGCGGACTTTGTCCGCCGTGATGTCGCCGACGATCCGTACGCCGAGCCCCGGTCCGGGGAACGGCTGGCGGTAAACGAGTTTCTCCGGCAGGCCCAGTTCCAGCCCGGTCTGCCTGACTTCGTCCTTAAACAGCTGCCTCAGCGGCTCGATGATCTCCCGGAAGTCCACGCGCTCCGGGAGCCCGCCGACGTTGTGGTGGGATTTGATCACGGCGCCGCCGCTTCCGGTCCCGCTCTCGACGACGTCCGGATAGATCGTCCCCTGCGCGAGAAAATCGACTCTGCCGATCTTCTTCGCCTCTTCCTCGAAAACTTCAATGAATTCCGCGCCGATGATCCTTCTCTTCATCTCCGGATCCGTGATCCCCGCGAGCTTCAGGTAAAATCGCTCTTTCGCGTTCACGCGGACAAAATTCAGGTCAAACGGCCCGGCCGGCCCGAACACCGCCTCGACCTCGTCTCCCTCATTTTTCCGCAGAAGGCCGTGGTCAACGAATACACAGGTGAGCTGCCTGCCGACCGCGCGGGAGAGCAGCGCCGCAGCGACTGAGGAATCCACGCCGCCGGAGAGCCCGAGCAGCACCTTGCCGTCCCCGACCTTCTCACGGATCGTCCGGACGGCCTCCTCCGCAAAGGAGGACATCTTCCAGTCCCCGCTGCAGCCGCAGACGTCGATGACGAAATGACGCAGCATCTGCCTGCCGTACTCCGTGTGCTCGACTTCCGGATGAAACTGCACCGCGTACAGTTTTCTTGTTTCGTCTTCCATCGCGGCGACGGGACACCGGTCCGTACGCGCCGTGACGGCAAATCCTTCCGGCGCCTGCGCGATGTAGTCCGTGTGGCTCATCCAGACCGCCGACCGCTCCGGAATATCATGGAAAAGGGCGGAACTTCGCGCCTCAGGAGTGCCCGCATCAATATCGGCGTGCCCGTACTCGCTGACCGGTGCCGTCTCCACTCTTCCGCCGAGCCGGTATGCCATCAGCTGGGAGCCGTAGCAGATTCCGAGCACCGGGATCCCCATATCAAAGAGTTCCCTGCCGCAGGAAGGCGAACCGTCCTCGTAGACGCTGTTCGGTCCTCCCGTGAGGATGATCCCCTTCGGATCCAGTTTCTTAATTTCCTCCGGCGACGTCGTATAGGGAAGGATCTCGCAGTAAACGCTGCATTCCCTTACTCTCCTTGCGATCAGCTGCTTGTACTGTCCGCCGAAGTCCAGGATCACGATCCTCTCTCTGCCTGCCATATTCTCCGCCATGTTCCGTATCCCCTTTCTTCCGCGGCTGTTCCGCTGTAAGTACGGCACCCCGGCTTTCCTGTCAGGGCTTTCTTCGCCCTTGCTTTTTCACCGCATCTGCCCGTGCGTCAGATCCTTCCGTTCAGCCTGCGGTACAGGTCCTGCGCATAGCTGTCGGTCATTCCGCACACGTAGTCCGTGACGAGGAGGAGGCGGAGGTAAAGCTTTTCCACCGGATCCTTTCCCTTGGAATAGATGTCGTAGATCGTCTTGTAGTTGTCCGACACGAGGACCATCAGGCGGGAATCGACCGGCGACATCTCCATGTCCGTGTCGTAATGGATCGCGGCGTTTACGAAGCAGTCCAGGAGGTAGTTCAGGATCCGCTCCGCAGAGATCTCGATCAGTTTGATCTCCCTGCTCTGAAAAACATAATCCCTCGCGATCTCGCCGAGTCTCCGGTTGATGTGCTCTCCGTCCGTCCCTTCGAGGAGTTCCCTGCCGTACTCTCCCCGCATGATCGCGTCGTAATTTCTCGTGAAGCTCTCGGTCGCCTCCGCGATGAGCTTCGCCTGCACCCGGATGATCCAGTTCTGGACCGCGTAGCCGCCGGCGTCCCGCATGCCCTGTTCCTGGGCGCGCTCGCAGCGCCTCTTCAGGTCGTCGATCAGTTCCAGATAGCCCGGCTCCTCGTTCTCCCGGATGTCTCCCTCCAGCTCGCGGACGAGCTGATGATAGCTCAGATACCCCTTCTTGAAAGCGTCCTCGATGTCGGCTGTGTGATACGCCATGTCATCGCCCGCTTCCAGGAGGAACGTCAGAGGATGGCGCGCGCCGTGAAGCCCCGTGGCCGTTTCGATCTCCCGGAAGATGTCGCGTTCCGAATAGAAGCAGCCCATCTTGTGGGCCCGGATCGGTCCGGACGGGTCGATCTCCAGAGAGCTGACCGGATATTTGATGATCGTCGCAAGGAGGGCTTTGGTGAGATTCATCCCGTGTTCATCCACGAGAAAATGGAGCTTCGACACCAGGCGGAGCGCCTGCGCGTTCCCCTCGAAATGGCAGAAGTCCGCCATCATCTGCGGCAGCAGAAGCTCGTCGAGCGGCAGTTCCTGCTGCGCCCCTGGGACGCGGTAAAAGATACGGGAGAGGTTCTCCCGGAAATAAGTCCGTATGCTGGTCTCGCCGAAATGGCCGAAGGGAGGATTCCCGATGTCGTGAAGAAGTCCCGCGCACTGCAGGATATCGCAGATATCCGCCTGGTTCTCAGGGAAAAAAGTGGGGTCTTTGATATTCCGGACGATGCTGCGCCCGACGTTCTGCGCGAGGGATTTGGAGAGGGAGGACACTTCCAGGGAATGGGTCAGGCGCGTCCTCACGAAGTCGCTCTTGTCCAGCGGAAATACCTGCGTCTTGTCCTGCAGGCGCCGGAAAGAAGCGCTGCCGATGATGCGGTGATAGTCCTTTTCATATTCCGAGCGGAGATCGCTCGCGTCGACCGAATGGGCCACACGGATCCGTTCCGGACAGAGCAGATCCTGCCAGTTCCATCTTGCCTCTTTCGCCATGCTGTCCTCGTTTCATGATCCGGACCGGCCGGACCCGCTTAACTGACCGCAGACGGGGCCGTATCAGTTGACGATCCTCCGGATCCCCGAGATCGGCCGGTAAGTCGCGTTGCTGATCTTGATGCCGGTCGCCGCCGTGCTCGCGTGAATGATCTGGCCGTTGCCGATATAGATGCCCACGTGGCCCGGGTAGCATATGATGTCGCCCGGCCTCGCCTGGTCGAGCGATCCGACCGCCGAACCCGCGTAGAGCTGCTGCTCCGCGGTACGCGGCAGGCTGTAACCGAAGTTCCGGTAGACGGACATGACGAAGCCGGAGCAGTCCGCACCGTTCGTGAGGCTCGTCCCGCCGTATACGTACGGATTGCCGCGGAACTGGAGCGCGTAGTTGGCGACGTCCGTGCCTTTTCCGGATCCGGTCGCCTGATATGTGACCTGGGACGGGGAATAATCGGTCCCGCCCGAGTGGGTCGAAGTTGTCGTCGTTCTGGACGCGGAAGCGGTGGACGTCGTCGAAGACGAAGTCGAAGTAGTTACTGTCTGCGCCGCTTTTCTCGCCTTCTCTTTCTCTTCGGCCGCCTTCGCCGCGGCGTCGAGCTGGGACTGCCGCGTGGCTTCCGCCGTCTGGATCTCCTGCAGCTTCTTGTTCTGTTCCTGCTGCCAGGAAGACAGCTCCGACTGCTGCCGCAGGAGCTGATCCTGCAGCTGTGCCGCCTGGTTCTCCGCATTCGCGATCCGTGTCTCGTAATCGTCGTACTGGCTCTTCAGGACACTGAGCTTCGACCGGAGCGCCGCCTGCTCTTCTTCCAGGCCGTGCTGCGACTCCTCGAGCTCCGCGCGCTGCTCTTCCAGTGCCGCCTGCGCCGCCGCGACGACGCGCTGCGTCTCCTGGAACTGTTCCAGCATGTTTCGGTCGTACTCGTAGAGCTTCTCGACGTAGCCGCTCTTGTTGATCATGTCGCTGTACGAGTTCGCGTTCAGAAGGATGTGGACGTAATTGATATCGCCCTTCTCGTACATGAAGCGGATGCGCTGCTTCATCGCCTCGTACTGGATGAGCTCGCTGGACTTCGCCTCATCGTACTCCTCCTGCTTGACCTCGATCGCGTCCTCAAGTTCGCTGATCTCGTCCAGCAGGATATTGATGCTTGCCATGTTCTGGGCGATGCTGTCCTGCGTGACGTTCATCTGTCCCGCGACCTGGTCCTGCTCGCCGCTGAGCGAGGAGACCTGTCCCTGCGTCGCGCTGAGCTCGCCTTCCGTCTGGTTCTTCTGCTGTTTGATCGAATTGATCTGACTCTCGACCTGTTTTTCTTCCTGCTTCAGCCGGTCGATCTCGGCATCGATCGCGGAAGTATCCGGCTTCTCTTCTTCAGAGCTGCCGCCGTCCTCCGTGTTCTCCGTGCTGTCCGCCGGATCCGCAAAAACAGACATCGCGGGAAAAACGGTCAGACAAAATGCTGCCGCCATCGCCGCGATCCATATTGTCATATTGTTTTTTCTGAATAACATTCGGTGCGTGATCTCCCGGTCCACCCGGCACAATTCTTTTTATGCGCGCCGCATGCGGCGCGGTCCGTCACCGGTCCGCCCGCAGGGCATACTTCACTATTATCCTACCGCAGAGCGAAGAACAGAACCGCAACATTTTGCGCCCGTTCCCGCCGCGGCAGACCGGTCACATCAAAGATCGCAGGTCCCGACCGTTCTCGGGAACGGAAGCACGTCGCGGATGTTCTCCATACCGGTCAGATACATCACGCAGCGCTCGAAGCCGAGGCCGAAGCCCGCGTGGCGGATGCTTCCGTAGCGCCTGAGGTCGAGGTAGAACTCGTAGGTGGATTTGTCCATGCCGAGCTCCTCGATGCGGCGTTCGAGCACTTCGAGGCTGTCCTCTCTCTGGCTTCCGCCGATGATCTCGCCAATGCCGGGCACCAGGCAGTCCATCGCCGCGACGGTCTTTCCGTCGTCGTTCAGCTTCATGTAGAACGCCTTGATCTCCTTCGGGTAGTTCGTCACGAAGACCGGGCGCTTGAATTCCTTTTCCGTCAGGAACCGCTCGTGTTCCGTCTGCAGGTCGCACCCCCAGAAGACCTTGTTCTCGAACTCGTCGTTGTGCTGTTCGAGGATCTTCACGGCATCTGTGTAAGTAATGCGCCCGAAGTCGGACGTCATAACGTGGTTCAGGCGCTCCAGCAGTCCCTTGTCAATGAACTGGTTGAAGAACGCCATTTCCTCCGGCGCATGCTCCAGCGTATAGCGGATGACGAATTTGATCATGTCCTCCGCGATCTCCATGTCGTCCTCGAGGTCGGCGTAGGCCATCTCGGGCTCGATCATCCAGAATTCAGCCGCGTGACGCGTCGTGTTGGACTGCTCCGCACGGAACGTGGGACCGAAGGTGTAGCAGTCGCGGAACGCGAAGATCTGTGTCTCCACGTCGAGCTGGCCGCTCACGGTGAGGTTCGTCGGCTTGCGGAAAAAGTCTTTGGAATAATCGATCGCGCCGTCTTCCGTCCTCGGGATCTCATCCAGAGGCAGCGTCGTCACCTGGAACATCTCACCCGCGCCCTCGGCGTCGCTGCCGGTGATGATCGGGGTGTGGATGTAAACGAAGCCTCTTTCCTGGAAGAACGTGTGGATCGCGTACGCGATGACCGAGCGGACGCGGAAGACCGCCTGGAACGTGTTCGTGCGCATTCTCATGTGCGGCATCGTGCGCAGATATTCAAAGGAATGGCGCTTTCTCTGCATCGGGTAATCCGGGGTGGATTCTCCCTCGACCTCGATCTTCTTCGCCTGCATCTCGAGCGGCTGCTTCGCGTTCGGGGTCAGGACGATCTCTCCGGTCGCAATGATCGCCGTGCCGTCGTTCAGCTTCGCGATGCTGTCGAATTCTTCGAGTTCTCCGGAATACACGACCTGGAGCGTGGAAAAGCACGTGCCGTCACTCAGCACGATGAATCCCACCGACTTGGAATCGCGGTTGCTCTTCACCCATCCGCCGACAGTGACGGTCTTGCCCGCAAACGCTTCCGCTTCTTTAAATATATCGACCACACGGGTCAGCTGATAATCTTTTCTCATTTTTTCACCCCTCAGTTCTCTTCCGCCGCTTCCTCTTCTTCTGCGCCTTCGGCTGCATCGCCCGCAGTCTCCTCTTCCGCGGCAGCCGCTTCCTCAGCTTCCGCTTCGCCGGCGAGCTCTTCCGCCTCCTGCAGGGCGGCAGGTGCCTCGTCCTCGGGCTTCACTTCCGTGTGCTCCTGCAGGACCGTGAGCACCTTGTCCTCGAGCAGGCCTTCCCTGAGGCCTTCCAGATCCATGTGAGACTCAAAGTCGTCGATTGAGATCCCCTGGGCAAGCGCTTCCATCGCCTCTTCCTCGGCCAGCTCCTCGTCCGACACGCTCAGCCCTTCCTTCAGCGCGATCGCACGGATGAGCAGAAGCCGCTTCGCGTAGTCCGTCGCGTCCGCGCGGATGTCGTCCTTGTAGCTGTCCGCCGTGGAACCGAACACATAGCTCATGAATGTCTGCAGGTCCGCGCCGACGCTCGCCGCGTAGGTCGTATAGGCGGAGGTCAGTTCCTTCTCCATCCGGTCGACGATCTCCGCCGGCGGATCCTTCTTGAAGGTGCTGTTCTCCATAAGGTAATTCATGTTCTGCGCGCCGACCGCCGAGCCGAATTCGTTCTCGGACTGCTTGTCGAGATATTCCTTCACGACGGCGCGGTATTCGTCCACCGTCTTGATCTCGTTCCCATCGGTCCCGGTCGCTCCGAGTCCCGCGACGTACTCGTCGGTGAGCTCCGGCGTATACCTCTTCTGGATCTTGTTCACGGTGACGGTGAAGACCGCCTCTTTGCCCGCAAGGTCGGGGGAGTTCGGATAAGGATCCGGAAACGTCGTCTTCACGTCCCGCGTCTCGCCCTTCTTCGCGCCGATGAGGCCATCCTCAAAGCCCTCAATGAACATCCCGGAACCGATCTCGAGGTCGGTTCCCTTTGCGGTGCCGCCGTCAAACGCGACCCCGTCGATCTTGCCCTCGAAGTCGATATTGACGACATCTCCTTCCTGCACGGTATCCCGGCCGGTCACTTCCACGAGCCTGGAGTCCTGCTCCAGCATCACCCTGACCTGCTCCTCGATCATCTCGTCCGTGACGACCGCCAGGTCCGCATAGGCGGTGAGGGAACTGTAATCCGCAACTTCCACATATTCATCCGGATCGTAGAAATCGCTGTACGCATTCTTCGGATAGTGCGCGAACGGATTCTGCTCCGTCCCGTCTTCCGCAACGGCTTCCGCCTGCTCCGCTTCCGCGGCAGGCGCGCCCGCACTTTCCTGATCTTTCTTTCCGCACGCGGACAGTGAGACCGCTGCGATCAGCAGCGCCGCGCACAGGATTCTTCCGGCCAGTCTTCTTTTCACGTTCTTCCTCCTTCTATGCCATCAGCCGCGCAGCCGCAGAAAACGCCCGCGCAGCCACAGCTTCCTAAAACATGTATCCAAGTTTACCACAACTGTATGTGAGATTCCATTCCGCGTCTGTGAACATTTTCTGTCTTCTCCGGGGCGCGGCGGGCTTTGTCTGTCTGTTGTCAGTAATGGGAAAGAATGGTAGAATTGAAAAGCTGAATTGACAATCATCCGTCCGCGGACGGTCCATTTTCCGGAGGTATATCCTTGAACACCGTAACGATCATCCTACTCGTCATCCTCGTCATCCTGACCGGCATTCTGATCGCCCTCTATTTCACGGGGAAGCGTCTGCAGAAGAAGCAGGCGGAGAACCAGGCCCAGATCGAGGCGATGAAGCAGCCCGCCACGATCCTCGTCATTGACAAGAAGAAAATGAAGCTGAAGGACTCCGGGCTTCCGGAAGCGGTGACAAGCCAGGCGAATTTCCTGATGCGCCGCCAGAAGATGCCCATGGTCAAGGCGAAGGTCGGCCCGCAGATCGTCACTCTCCTCTGCGACCAGAATATTTACGACCAGATCCCGCTGAAGACGAATGTCCGCGCGATGATCAGCGGCATCTACATCGTCGAAGTGCACAGCGTCAAGGGCGGCAAGCCGCTGCTGAAACCCGAGAAGAAGAAAAAGGGCAAATTTGGCCAGATGATCGAAAAGCTCCAGGAAAAAGCAGGCGCAAAGCCCTTCTGAACTTTGCGCCCTGACCCGCAGGCATTCCGCCGCGGGTCTTTTTTTGTCCATATTCAGTGTCCGCTGTCCCTGCCGGCAGGATCTGCCGCGAATGCGTCAGTATTTTTCGATGTCCACCGTCCGCGCCGAAAGGATCCCGTAGCGGATGATCATGTTCGCAAACGCCTTGAATTTCTCCGCCATGTCGCTGACATAGAACTCATACTGCCCGCCTTCGCCAAGCGCCGGGCGGCCGTCCGCCAGCATGTCTCTCTGCGCGAGCAGGTTTTTCAGCTCCCGAGCCGTCTCATAAGCCGGATCGACCAGTTTTACGCCTTCCCCCATCGTGCGCGCGATCGTCCCGCGGATCAGCGGATAATGCGTACAGCCGAGGATCAGCGTGTCGATCCCGCGGTTGCACAATTCTTCCAGATATCTTCTCGCGATCTCATCCGTGACCGGGTCCTCCCAGAGTCCCTCCTCGACCAGAGGAACGAACAGCGGACAGGATCGGCCGATCACTTCCGCGTCCGGGATCCGGCTCATGATCGCCTTCTGATATGCCTCGCTCGCGATCGTGGACGCCGTCCCGATCACGCCGATCTTCTTGTTGCCGGTCGCCGCGGCGGCGGAATCCGCGCCAGCCTCGATCACGCCCAGGATCGGCACGGGGCAGCTCTCCCGGAGCGCCGGGAACGCCTGCGCGCTCGCCGTATTGCACGCGACGGCGATCGCCTTGACGTTCTGCCGGATCAGGAACCGGACGATCTGTTCCGAGAACTTGGTCACGGTCTCCTTCGACTTGTTGCCGTACGGCACGCGCGCCGTGTCGCCGAAGTAGACGATCCTCTCGTCAGGCATCTGCTTCATGATCTCACGTGCTACCGTGAGTCCCCCGATTCCCGAGTCAAAGACGCCGATCGGCAGGTTTTTTGTCTGCTGTGTATCTGTCTGCAAATCTATACCTCGCGCTTCGCGATCTGTTCGAGGATCGTCGCCTCCTGATTGTCGATGTGTACGCTGGAGGCTTCTGCCGCTCTCTCTTCATCTCCCCCTATGATCGCCTCCGTGATCGCCTTGTGCTCGGCGACGAGACGGTCGTACGAGAGATCGTCCTTTATGTACTCGAAGCGGTAGCGGTAGATCTGGTCCGCGAGCGTGCGCAAGATCTCCACAAGTCTGTGATTTCCGGAAGCCCTCGCAATGATGTCGTGGATCTCGACATCGGCGCCCGCGATCCGGATCTTGTCCCCGCTCCGGATGCTGTCCTCAAATGAACTGCAGGCGGCTCTCAGGAGCTTTTTGTCTTCTTCGCTGATCCTCTGTGCCGCGAGCCTCGCACTCAGAATATCAAGATCTCTTCTGAGCTCCAGGACGTCTTTCATATCCTTTTCCGAGATCGGGGCTACCGTCGCGCCGCTTCCGCGGTGGATCGATACCAGACCTTCCTTTTCCAGCTTGCGGATCGCCTCCCGGATCGGCGTTCTGCTCGTGCCCAGGAGCTTGCCGAGGCGGATCTCCGTAAGATGCTCACCGGGCTTGAACCCGCCCGAAAGGATCTGTTTGCGGAGCGTCAGGTATACCGCTTCTCTGAGCGGAATGTCCGGGTTCTGGTCCAGTGTGATGTCATTTCTGAGGGGAACTTCTCTCTCTGCCATGATCCTCTTCCTTTCAGTTTCAGATCTCATATATGAATCCGGTTTTGAAAACACGGATACCCGGCAGCGCTTCGTCCCCTATAAGAAGCTCCGCCGCCTTCCATGCCCTTCTTGTATCCTCAAACAAAGCAAAGACCGTAGGCCCGCTGCCCGTCATCCTCGCTGCGAGCGCGCCGCTTTCCATACAGATCTTCTCGATCCTTCCGATCTGGGGTACGTCCGGCGCCGTCACTGCCTCCAGCACATTGCGGCACTCTTTTGCCATCGCAGCTGCATCACCCGCGCGGATCGCGGCGAGCATCGCCGCCGTATCCGGATGCCGGACCGACTGAGGCGCAAGGCTGTCGTACCTCCGGTAGATCCCTCCGGTCGAGGCGCCTGCTTCCGGTTTCGCAATTATAACGTTCATCTGCGGCGCATCCGGAAGCGCCGTCAGTTTCTCCCCGATCCCTTCCGCGAGCTTTGTGCCGCCGGCCAGGCAATACGGAATGTCGGCGCCGAGCGTCACGGCAAGTTCCTGCAGTTCCCGCAGGCTGCAGTCCAGTCCATACAGGTCACGGATGCAGAGCATGACCGTGGCTGCATCCGTGCTGCCACCGGCCATTCCCGCCGCCATCGGGATCCTTTTGTCAAGCGAGATCGTGAGTCCGTCCGTGAGAGAAAAAGCGCCGCACATCAGCCGGGCGGCACGGACCGCAAGATTGTCTTCCCCTGCGGGGAGCCGCGGGTCGTCGGTCACGAGTGTGATCGCCGGGACCTGCTTTTCTCCGGAGAGAGCGGCTTCTTTCTCCTGCCCTCCGCCGGAATTCTCTCTCGTCACAGTAATGGTATCATAAATGCCGATGGTCTGCATGACCGATGAAAGCAGGTGATACCCGTCTTCCCTGCGCCCCGTGACATCCAGGGACAGGTTGATCTTGGCATATGCTTTCCTGGTGACGGCGTCTCTCTTCATCCTTTTCTCCCTGTCAGCAGTTCCGGTCACGCGGACCGGCTGCCGGCTTTTTCACCTGACCGCTCCGATAAGGTCGCCGATCCTGCCGATCCCGTGGCGGATCATATAGTCTTTCAGGCCATCGATCACGCGGATCACCGTCTCCGGCTCGTGAAAAGTCATGCATCCTACAGCCACGGCCGAAGCTCCCGCGAGGATGAACTCGAGCGCGTCCTCCGCCGAGGCGATGCCTCCCATCCCGATCACCGGGATCTTCACCGCCTGCGCCGCCTGGTAGACCATGCGCACCGCGACGGGCCGGATCGCCGGGCCGGACAGTCCGCCCGTGCGGTTCGCGAGGACGAAGCTCCTTCGCTCCACGTCGATCTTCATTCCCAGCAGTGTGTTGATGAGGGAGACCGCATCCGCGCCGCCGGCCTCCGCCGCTGACGCCATCTCTGCGATATTCGTCACGTTCGGCGTCAGCTTCATGATGACCGGCTGCTTCGCTATACGTTTGATCTGCCGCGTCACATCCATGAGGCTGTCCGCGTTCTGCCCGAACTGGATCGCCCCCGCCTTCACATTCGGACAGGAGACGTTGATCTCCAGCAGGTCGACGGGCTCGTCGGAAAGGCGCTCCACCACTTCCAGATATTCCTCCACCGTGTGCCCGCAGACGTTGACGATGACGCAGGGACCTGCGGAAGAGTTTTCCCCCGGCTCTCCGGCGGCAGCCTTCGCGCGGTACTTTGACAGAAAAGCAAGATCCCTCTCACAGAAAACTTCCACACCCGGGTTCTGCAGCCCGATCGCGTTCAGCATGCCCGCCGGAGTCTCCGCGACGCGCGGCGTGGGATTGCCCTCCCACGGGACTCCCGAGACGCCCTTCGTCACGACCGCGCCGAGCCTCGAGAGGTCGACAAAGTCGCTGTATTCCATTCCGGAACCGAATGTGCCGGACGCCGTCATCACAGGATTCTGCAGGCGGACACCGGCGATATCGACGGAGAGGTCCGGCGTGTTTTCAGTTCTGTTTTCCAGATCAGTATTCATGCATCCCTCCCGGGGATCAGACCGTTTCATGGCTTGAAGGAAACCGTCCGGTACCTGCTCAGATATCCGTATACGCCGCGTCAAACACCGGTCCTTCGGTGCAGATCCTCGTATTTTTCACATGAGAGTGTTCATCTTCCCGGGTCGTTTTCACGACGCATCCCAGGCAGGCGCCGACACCGCAGGCCATCCTCTCTTCCAGTGAAATGTAACAGGCGATCCCCTCCTGCTCCGCGTATGCTTTGACGGCGCGCAGCATCGGCATCGGGCCGCAGGCGCAGACCGCGTCCGCGCGGATCCCCTCCTGCTTCACCGCATTGAGGACGTTCCCGGGTGTTCCGGCGCTGCCGTCTTCCGTCGCGATGAAGACTTCCGCGTATTTCTCAAATTCCGCACTGAGGAACAGCTGCGCATCCCGGTAGCCGAGGACGGCGGTCACCTGCGGTGCCCCGCATTTTCTCAGCCGCTTCGCCAGAAGAAGCATGGGCGGGATCCCGATGCCTCCGCCGAGCAGGAGCACACGCCTGTCTTTCAGTTCTTCCATGGGATAGCCGTTTCCGAGGATCCCGAGGATATCCGTCTCTTCCCCTTCCTTCAGGCCGGCGATCACGGCAGTGCCTTTTCCGGCGATGCGGTAGACAAGGCGGAGTTCCTTTTCTTCTTCGCTGCAGTCGCAGATGCTGACCGGCCGGGGAAGAAGAAGGGATGTGTCATTCGGATAAACGCCGACGAACTGGCCGGGGCTGACCGGCACGGACAGTTCCGGGACGCGCAGCGTGAGGCTGCGGATGCCCGGAGCAAGCGTCTCATGCCGGAGCACTTCCGCTTTCATCTTCTGTTTTCGGCTGGCGGATCCTGTCATATCCCGTCCCTCACATGATTTCTTTATGCTGTCCGCTCCGGCTGGAAGCTCAGAGCTCCTTTTCCTTTGAAGAGTACTCCCGGTACGTTTCCTGGATCAGGCTGCGAACGCGGTCCGGCAGTTCTTTCTGGTCCTGTCTCGACATGCCCGCCGTCTCGATCGGTTCTCCATAGATCATTATGGCATGCGCCGGGCGGATCGCGGGGAAGTGGGCCTCGAACATCCCCCTCG
>JAEEGL015960045.1_pt1 | contig 13178 bp, 10 predicted proteins | sample 9134231 | NCBI WGS metagenome assembly JAEEGL01 (sample SAMN16246548, study PRJNA631951) | gut metagenome | biome: gut microbiome; feature: rumen; material: fiber-attached | host: Bos | place: Iran: Karaj | collected 2018-10
ATCGGTACATCAGGCTGAACAGCCTGAATCCTGAACTTCAGGAAATGGTTGATGAAGGTCGGCTGGCTTTCACCCCGGCAGTGGAGATTTCCTATCTGAAACCGGAAGAACAGCGGGATCTTGCAGTCTCCCTTGAGGAGACGCAGAACACGCCATCGCTTTCCCAGGCGCAGCGTATTCGAAAGCTGAGCGAAACAGGCGGTGTCACCAAGGATAAGCTGGATGACATTATGATGGAAGAAAAGAAACCCCTTAGGGATTCCATCACGCTGAGCCATGATACGCTGAAGAAGTATTTCCCCAAGTCCTACTCTATCCAGAAGATAGAGCAGATCATCATCAAGCTCCTGGAGAACTACCTGAAGAAGCAGCGCTCCCAGGAGCAATCCCGCTGACGATTGAAAAATCGTCATTTTTTTATGCCTTGCCGGGACTCGAAAGGAGGATCTTATGCTGAAGAAACCCGACAACAAGTCTCTGATCACGCTGACCATGATGTTTCTGATCGGCATTGCGATGATCTTCATTCCACTGATTCAGCAGCGGCAGGAAATCGAAAGCGATAACAGCATTTATGCCATGATCGCTGAAGAGATCCGGCATCAGCAGGAAGCCGAACCGGTTGTAACAACCGAACCGGAACCTGAAGAGGAACCGCCTGCTGAAGAGCTGCCTGCAGAAGAACCTGAGGCAACGGAGGAATCTTCTGAGGAACCGCTTCCAGAAGAAACGGAAGAACCGAATCCCGAGGAAACTCCGGAAGCCGAACCAGATCTGCCGTCTATGACAGTGGAAGAGATCCTGCCGGTTGAGGAAACAGCGCAGCCTGCGCCGACGGAACAAGCGGTACTGCCTGTGGCATCAACGTCACCTTCGCCAACGAAGAAGCCGGCTGAGACGGCTACCAAGCCGCCTGCTACCCAGAATGCGGACTATATCGCATGGCTGAGCATTCCGGGAACCGTGATCGATTATCCCGTAGTCCGGTCGGATCGTACCGATTACTACCTGCATCACCTGATTACCGGTCAGGAAAGCAAGCTCGGAACGCTGTTTTCCCTGACCACATCGGATTACGAAAAGCCCAGCCGGAATATCGCGATCTACGGTCATCACCTGAGCAACAGCACGGCGATGTTCTCCACCCTGATGGAGTACAAGAAGGAAGATTACTGGGAAAAGCACCAGCTGATCCAGGTAGATTCCATCTACGGTAAAAAGACCTATCGGATCTTTGCCGTTCTGAATCACACGGTTTCCGACTGGGATGCTTCGACTGCTTCCTTTACGGATGACGCTTCTTTCCTGAAGTTCGTGACCCGTGCGAGGAAAAAGGCCTTCTACGATACCGGCATTACGGTATCGGAAACTGACAACATTATTACCCTGATCACCTGTGACCGCAGCTTCGGCGGCGTACAAGGCCGGCTGCTGGTGATGGGTGTGGAGCAATGAGAGGAGTAATCCAAGCCTATGAAAGTAAAACGTATTCTTTCCCTGATCCTTTCCCTGTGCCTGGTGCTCACAGGCGTTGTGTCTGTTTCACTGGCCGAGTCCAGCGAGGAACCTGAAGGCGCACTGGAAAGTGATAACGAGCTTTCCGTCATCATGGAAGACGAAGCTGAGATCCTGCTCTCCGCTGCATCGGAAGATGAACCGGATGAGGATGTCCCGCCCGATGAGGACGAGGAAGAACCCGTTGAAGACGAATCCGATCCCGTTGAGGATGCCGATTCGGCTGACGAGGACATTCCGGACGATGATGCCGAAGAGCCTGATGAACCGGAAGACCCCGTAGAAGAACCCATGGAAGATCCTGCTGACGAACCCGTTGAGGAACCGGCAGAAGAACCTTCCGAGATTTCTGAGGATCTCACCCCGGTGCCGACAGGGATTACCCTGGATGAACCGGTTGAAGAACCTGCCGAAGAGCCTTCTGAGGAACCAGTGGAAGAACCCGCGGACGAACCTGTTGAAGCCCCTGTTGAGGAACCTATCGAGGAACCCGCCGAGGAACCGGTGGAAGAACCCGTGGAAGAACCTGCCGAAGAACTGGCTGAAGAGCCGGAAGAAGAGGAGCCCGAAGAGCTTCCCCCGCATCAGGCAGGTGATTTCGTACAGGTCACGAAAGACACCTGGGTCTTTACCGATATGGATAAGTCCGACGCAGCCAACCGGATCACAAGTGATCTGTTCGTCGGCGTGTTTGTCCGGGATGCTGTTGTGCAGATCGAGGATGTTCTGCGGGATGCCAACGGTGATTACTGGTATAAAGTCCGTTATCTGTACGGCGATGTGTTCAAAGATGGCACCCTGAAATGGACTGCCTACGGCACTGTGTTTGTGTTGGCCAAGGAAACGGCTGATACGGACAAGACCAGCTGCACTGTAACGGACTATGCCTATACCAAGGAACAACTGCAGCGGCGTACCTCTACGGGTCGGAAAGCGCTGCGTTCCTTCAGCCCAACCGCAATGGACGGTTTCACCCTGAAAGAAATCCATGTCGATCTGGGAAGCTTTCAGGAATGGCAGAGCGGTCTGAACGGCAGTTCCGGCAAGGACAGTGATTATCCGCAGATTGCGAAGTCTTCCGCTCACGGAACGATTTATGCGACTCCGCACTATCTGGCCGGATTCGAGGTCTACTGTCTGGAGCATACGCAGGACGGGCCCGGCGAAGGTTCCGGCAGCAATCAAGCCCCCAAGGGACCTTATGTGCTGGTTGATATGGATACCTTCTGCAACACCAGCACCGGCGGCGGTGTGACCGGCGTGCGGTTCAGTGAAAAGACCATGCACGCTCTTGCCTGGGTACTGCGTCACACTTATCCCTTTATGGTGCTTGACCGCAGTGACGCCCATAACAATACCTGGTCCCGCGTTGCCGGTCAGTTCGCCATGCGTGAAGTGATCAAGCAACTGGAAGGCGCTCAGTACGTCCGCAGCTACTGGGACATGGATAACTTCTATGCTTTCAGCGGCGGCGCTCCGGCTGTTTACCTGACCTATGCCAGATGGCTGGCTGCCAACGGTATTGCCCGTTCCAAGATCACCGGCAAGATCACCTTCTCCAATGCGAGCATGACGGTTTCCGGCACCAACTATGTCGGAAAGGTCACTGTGAGCACGGATGCGGATCTGATCCGGATTCCGAAGTCTGTCGGAACCCTGACCGGAAACAGCGGCGGATCTGACAGCAGCTACTACTATGCCAAGAGCGGCGATACGATCAGCGTCACCTCCACTCAGCGAAAGTTCACGGTAACCATGGAGTCCATTTCTTCTGATTCGGAAGAAGCGAAATTCCTGGTCGGCGTACCTGAGGTATCCATCCAGAAGGTGCTGGTGCCGACTTACGGTTCCCCGTATCCCCTGAAGGAAGGCAGCGTGACCTTTGAGCTGGCCCTGGGCGAGATCGAAGTCACGAAGAAATCTTCCGATGGAATCCTGCTTAAGAACACCGTGTTCGAACTGCTGAACAGCAGCGGAACGGTGATCAAGACCGCGACAACCAACGCAAGCGGCGTTGCGAAGTTCACTGACCTGGAACCCGGTTCTTATAAGGTTCGTGAAAAGACTCCGCCTCAGGGCTACAGTCTTTCAACGACTTCCACGGAAAACGTGACGGTGGTTGCCGGTTCCGTGACGAAGTGCACTTTCACCAATAAGCGAATTTCCGGCAAGGTGCGTATTGTGAAGACTGATTCGCAGACGCATAAACCGCTGGCCGGTGCCGTGTTCACCGTAACCCGTCTGTCTGCCCCTGAATCGGATAATGCTACGGATATTGGCAAGGTGGTTGCGACCATCACTACGAATGCGCAGGGCATTGCCGAGACCGGATTGCTTCCCTGGGGTGAGTACAAGATTGTGGAGACTGTTGTCCCGGATGATTATCTCGATGCCGGGTACACGGTCAACGTCTGGATCAAGTAATGGGAGGGATTGAGTATGAGAGTTAAAAGCAGGATGCTTCACCTGCTGATGGCGCTGGTGATGCTGGTATCTTATCTGACGATCCCTACCGCGATCGCGGATGATACGGTGACTGTCACACTGAATGTGACGAATACCCCCGTTCGCGGGGACGTAGTTCTGGAAAAGAAAGGCTTGCAGCTGGTTCGCTTCCAGGATGAGAAGGATGCCAACGGTTATTCGATCATGAAACCGGTCTATGAGAACGGTTATCTTGCAGGCGCTGTGTTTGAACTGCATGCTGCCGAGGATATCGTTGGCAAAGAAGGCACGGTCTTCTATCGGAAGGATCAGCTGATTGAAAAGTTGACGACCACGAAGACCGGTTCCGTCAAGTCCAGTCTGCTTCCTCTGGGCAAGTACTACCTGGTGGAGACTTCCGCGCCGGACGGCTACGTGTACAGTACGGAGCGCTGCAATTTCACCCTGTCCGCGATTGACAAGAAAACGGCTGTGGTCGAAGTGAAGGTTTCCGCTTCCAATACCTATCTGCCGGTCAGGGTTTCCCTGATGAAGAAAAAGGAGCAGACCAAGATCAACAACCTGGAGAACGGTATGGTTCATCAGGTGATCGAGGTTGTTGCCGGTGAAGGCTTTGTGTTCGGCCTGTACAACAGTTCCGTGATCACCTACGCCGACAATCAGAAACTGCCGGCAAACACGCTGGTGGCGACCGCCGTCACGGACAAGAACGGCAACCTGACGATTTCCGGCATGTATCCGCACGGCAATTACTACCTGAAGGAGCTTGCGGTTCCGGACGGATGGAAACTTAGCACGGAGAAGTTCCCCGTAACGCTGACTTCCGCGAATAAGGCTTCCAATGAGAACACGATTGTGGTGAAGCTTTCTGATCCGATTCTGAATGAGCTGATCTACATTCCCGTGACCATTACGAAGACCGATATCACCGGCGCTGAAAAACTGCCTGGTGCGCTGATCGAAGTGTATGACGAGAACCGGAAGCTGATCTATCGGGAGTACACCAACAAGAACGGTGAGATCCCGGATATCCCGGTTGTTCCCGGCAACTATACCTTCAAGGAAACCTATGCCCCTGAAGGCTATGCGCTGAATGTCGCGATTAAGGACTTCACCGTCACTAAGGACGGCAAAGTGCTGGGCGATACGGTGATTAAGGATGAACTGAACCGTGTCATCCTGATGAAAACCAAGGAAAACGGCGAACCGTTGGCTGGCTGCGTTTTCGGTCTCTATAACGCTAAAGGCGCGAAGATCATGGAGGCCACCTCGGACGAAACGGGTCTGGTTGAGTTCAAGAAGATTCCTTACGGCAAGTATGTCATCAAGGAAATCTCCGCGCCGTACGGCTATCATCCGTCCAAGAACACCTGGAATGTCGAGATTGACGGTACCTACATCAATCCTTCCAAGGTGCTGGACACGGTTGTGAACGAGGACGCTCCCGGCTGGATCAAGATCCGGAAGATTGACGAACTGGACGGCCATGCGATTGCCGGTCTTCAGTTTGATATCTACGTAATGAAGGCTGACGGAACTGCCGGCGATCTGGTTTCCACCATGGTTACCAACGATGACGGCATCGCTCTTTCCAAGGACCTGCTTGTCGGCGATTACCTGGTGAAGGAGCACGAGAACCCTGTCGGCTATCAGTACGATCTGTGGAGTGAGAAGATCACTGTCATCATGGACAAGACGATCGAGCGCACGGTAAAGAACATGCCGCTGCAGGGCAAGATCCGCATCGTCAAAACGGATGGTGAAACGGAGAAGGGCCTTCCCGGCGCGGTATTCACCGTGACCCGTGTTTCCGGGCTTCCTTCCCATAACGGAGAGGATGTCGGAGAGATCGTAGCAGTCCTGACCACGGATGAGAACGGCTATGCCGAAACCCCGCTGCTCACCTGGGGTGAGTATAAGGTTGCTGAAACTCATGTGCCGGACGATTATATCGACGACGGCTATGAGGTGACTGTTAAGGTACCGGGCGAATGATTGCATTGAATCGGAATATGGGACAGCGGAGCAGTCTGCTGTCCCTTTCCTATGCCCAGGAACGATTATGGAAATGAGGTAAAAGGAATGAGTACTAAAAAAGGATTCACTGCGTTTCTTCTGAGCCTGCTGCTGATGCTGCTGTGCTTTGTTACGGCCATAGGCGAAGGTGCGGAAGAGGTCAATTCGCAGGAACTCTTCGTAACGAACACCCCGATCAAGGGCCAGGTCGTTCTGGAAAAGAAGGGCCAGGTTCTGACAGGGTTCATTGAGTCCACGGACTCTACCGGTTTTGTTGTGCACACGCCGGATTACCATGAAGGTTATCTGGAAGGCGCTGTGTACGAAGTCAGGGCGGTGGAAGCGATCACCGGCAAGGAAGGCACGAAATGGTTCGCTGCTGACGAGGTTGCCGCGACAATCACGACCACTGCCGAAGGGAAAGACGAAAGCCCGCTGCTTCCCCTGGGTCATTACTACATCACCGAGAAGACCGCACCGGCCGGGTACGCGCTGGACGAAAACCGGTACGATGTGCTTCTGGAAGCGAAGAATCAGAAAACTCCTGTGGTCATTGAGACCGTCAGCCTGACTGACGATTTCCTGCCTGCGCGGGTCAACTTCGCGAAAGTGAAGGAAGTCATTGTGACCAAGGAGCACGATAAAGGCCTGGTCACCAGCGGGATCGAGACGGTCCCCGGTGAAGGCTTTGTTTTCGGCCTCTACAATCACGATGAGATCAAGTACCAGGGCGGAACGCTTCCCAAAGGAACGCTGATTGCTGTCGCCGTCACGGATGCGGAAGGCAAAGCTTCCTTCGAAGGCAATTTCCCGCACGGTCACTACACCCTGAAGGAACTGGCCGCGCCTGAAGGATGGAAGGTCAATACGGCTTCCTTCCATATTGATATCGACCGAAAATACCTGAACGATGACGGTATCTGCGAGTTCACCTTTGAAGCGCCGATCGTCGATGAGATCGTTCACGGCAATCCGCAGATTGCCAAGCTGGATATCGCCGGCTCCGATTATCTGCCGAATACCCTGATCGAAGTCAGGAACGAGGAAGGCGAAATCGTCTGCAAGGCCTATACCGGCGAGGATGGCTTCGTGCCGGCTTTCCCCGCGCTGCCCGGAAAGTACACCTACAAGGAAATCCTGGCTCCGGAAGGTTATGAGCTGTGCGTCACCGAGTTCACCTTCACTGTAGACTCCGAGGGAAAAGTGGAAGGCCGCACTCATGTGACGGACGACTATACGCGCTTCTATGTAATGAAGGTTGATGAGAACAACAAGCCTCTGGCCGGTGTACGGTTCGGTCTGTACGCTTCGGATACCAATTATCTGATCAAGACCGCTGTCACCGATGAGAAAGGCTTTGCAACCTTCGAAAAGGTGCCCTACGGGGATTACTACATCCAGGAGAAAGATCCGCTGCCGGGATATGTGCGTGATTACACCCGCGTACCGGTAACGGTGGACGGCTCCTTTATCAACCCCAAGGAACCGCTGGCCATCATCAATAACTGTCCCGTCATCATCATGATGCTAAAGGTAGACCAGGACGGCAATGCGCTGCCTGGTGCCGAGTTTGGCCTGTACGATGAGGACGGCAAGCTGGTCATGACCACGGTGTCCGATGAGAACGGTCTGATCCGCTTTACCCATGTGGTTGAAGGCCGCTACTCCGTTCGTGAGATCACCGCGCCTGATGGATACCTGCTCTCCGGCAAGGAGAACATCGTTACTGTCAATGAGAAGTACGTCAACCGCGAAAAGCCGACCCATGCTTTCGTGAATGTTCCGAAGGTTCTCCGGCTGAAGAAGACGGACACTTCCGGCAACGCGATGGCGGGCATTGAGTTTGCTCTCCTGAACGCCAATACTGCCGAGATCGTTGAAACGGCGGTAACGGATAAGGACGGCTTCCTTACTTTTACGAAGTTCGGCTACGGCGACTGGATCATCCGCGAAACCAAGGTGCCTGAGGGCTACTGCAAGAATGTGATGGATATCACGATCCATGTGGATGACAACTGGAAAGCTCCCGAAGCGATCCAGTGCGTGAATATCCCGAACCACTATGAGTTCCTGAAAACGGACTCCAGCGGTAATCCTCTTGAAGGCGTTAAGTTCCGTCTGGAAGACGAGCATGGAACGAACCTGGGCGAATACGTGTCTGATGAAAACGGCATTGTCCGCATCACCGATCTGGAGAGCGGCGTGTACTACATCAGGGAAACCGAAACCGTGGAAGGCTTCAGTGTTTCCGGCGAGGTTATCAAGCTGGTGCTTGATGAGAACTACGTGATCCCCGAAACCATGCCGCGGATGGTCAACTACACCATTATCCAGACCGGCGTGCGGATCGCCGTCACAGGCGTCATGATCCTCGGCATCGCGTTTGTTGTGATCAGCGGCGTGCTGTTTATCATTCGCAAGAAAAAGGCTCCGAAAGAGCAGGAGGATTAAGGCGATGAAAAAGCTGATTTCCATGCTGCTTGCGCTGGTTCTGCTGTGCGCCATCCCGCTTTCTGGGATGGCTGCCGGCACGGCGCATGTGGTGCACTCCGACTGGAATAATAAGACCCGCACCAAGATCGTTGATATCCAGTTCACTACCTCGAGCAAAAATGCCGCGGATTTCAAGGTGTACGTCTCGATCTGGTGCAAGGTCGGTCCGGGCGGGAAAGCCAAGGAAGTAGTATCCGGCAAGCGGATCTGGCTGAAAGAAGGCAACGGAATTGATAAGGGTACATGGTGCGGTACCCGGACGTTCCGGATCAACTATGGCCGGTTGTATAACCTGCGGGTAGCAAAGGGCTATTGCTACTACAAGTATAAGGTGACCTATGAGTATAAGGGAAAGACTTATACCGCCAGGAATACGGATTGGATTCAATGCCGATAAGCTCTATTTTCTTCACCGATTGGAGGTGCCTCCCTGGCCCGGGAGACACCTCCTTTCCGTTGGAAGGAGGGATAAACCGTGCAGGAAGAGCTTGAGAATCGCACCGTTACCCTGATTGTTTCCTCCGGGAAATTCACCGGTCGAACCATGAAATCAGCCATTTCGCACTTTCTGAGCTACTCGAAGCATAAAGCCCAGGAGCATCGGAATGTCGTGCCCCACGGCAAGCAAAGTGTGAAGCAGCTGATTGGTCAGAACGAAGGTGTTCTGAACGAACCCATCGGTGATGACGCCGATATGAAAACCTTTAACCGCATCGCCCGGAAGTACGGCGTGGATTATGCCGTGAGGAAAGTTGAAAAGGACGGCGCTAAGCAGTACCTGATTTTCTTCAAGGCTCGCGATAAGGATACGATCTATGCCGCCATGAGCGAGTACGCGAATCATTGGCGCGAACATGGAAAGGAAGAAAAGCCTTCCGTGAGAAAGCTGATCGCGTTTTTCCGCAAGGGCGCTGAGATGGATAAAGACCGCGCGGTGCATAAGGAGATCAGCCGATGAAGACCAAGATGAAAAAGCTGATCATCCTGAATATACCGTATGCGCTCTTTGGACTCCTTGCCACAAAGCTGGGCGAAGGCTGGCGGCTGGCAGAAGGAGCGAACGCATCCGAAAAGCTACTGCATGGAATTGAGGGATTAACTGCTGCTTTCCAGTCGCCAGTCCCCAGTTTTGTGCCCTTTGATCTGCTGATAGGAATCCTGTTTGGATGCCTGCTGAAGCTGATTGTCGTCGTGAAAGGTAAGAACGCCAAAAAGTTCAGGAAGAATCACGAGTACGGATCAGCCAGGTGGGGCACCCGGGAGGACATCGCGCCATTCATGGATGCTGATCCCCGGGAGAACATCATCCTGACGCAGACCGAAGGGCTCACCATGAAGAGCCGGATTCCCAATCCCAAGTACGCAAGGAACAAGAACGTGCTGATTATCGGCGGTTCGGGTTCCGGCAAAACGCGCTTCTGGCTGAAGCCCAACCTCATGCAGCTGCACAGCTCTTATGTGGTTACCGACCCCAAGGGCAGCATCCTGGTTGAGTGCGGGAAACTGCTGAAGAAAGCGCGGTACCGGATTAAGGTTTTCAACACCATCAACTTCAGGAAGAGCATGCACTATAACCCTTTCGCCTATGTCCGATCTGAAAAGGACATTCTGAAACTGGTCACCACGCTCATTGCGAATACCAAGGGCGAAGGCAAGACCGGCGATGACTTCTGGGTGAAAGCGGAAACGCTGCTCTACTGTGCGCTGATCGGGTACATCTGTTATGAGGCACCCGAGTCCGAAAAGAACTTCGCGCTGTTGATCGACATGATCAACAACATGGATACGCGCGAAGATGATGAGGATTACCAGAATCCTGTTGACCAGATGTTTGAAAAGCTGGCCAAGAAAAGCCCTGACCATTTTGCGGTCAGGCAGTACAAGAAATTCAAGCTGGCTGCCGGTAAAACGGCGAAGTCCATCTTGATTTCATGCAGCGCGCGTCTCGCTGTTTTCGATATCGCAGAGCTCCGGGAGATCACGTCCTATGACGAGCTGGAGCTTGACACGCTGGGCGATGAAAAGACCGCGCTGTTCCTGATTATGTCCGATACGGATTCCTCGTTCAACTTTTTGATCAGCATGATTTATTCTCAGCTGTTCAACCTACTTTGCGAGAAAGCAGACGACGTGTACGGCGGAAGGCTCCCCGTACACGTTCGCTGTCTGATAGACGAGTGCGCCAACATCGGCCAGATCCCGAATCTGGAAAAGTTGGTGGCCACGATCCGAAGCCGTGAGATCTCAGCCTGCCTTGTGCTTCAGGCGCAGAGCCAATTGAAAGCGCTCTACAAGGACAATGCTGATACGATCATCGGCAATATGGACTCTCTGGTATTCCTTGGCGGCAAGGAGAAGACCACTCTGAAGGAGATGGCTGAAACCCTTGGCAAGGAAACAATCGATACCTATAACACCGGCGAAAGCCGCGGGCGTGAGATCTCTCACAGCCTGAACTACCAGAAGCTCGGAAAGGAGCTTATGTCTGTGGATGAACTGGCTGTCATGGACGGCAGCAAGTGCATCCTGCAGGTACGGGGCGTCCGGCCTTTCCTGTCGGATAAGTACGACATTACCCGGCACCCCAACTATAAGTACCTTTCGGATGCGGACCCCAGGAATGCTTTCGACATCGAAAAGTTCCTGAATCATCAGCTGAAGCTCAAGGAAAAGGAAAAGTACGAGACCTATGAGATCAGCATTGATGAGGACTACGATGCGGAGCCTGACGAGGATGCTCCGGATGAATCTAAACGAACGGCTGCTGATTACGGCAGCCTGTCTTTATAAGGAGGAAAAGCGTTATGGATTTCTTCAACTCTACCGTTACTGTCCTGCAGACCCTCGTGACCGCTATCGGTGCCGGTCTTGGTATCTGGGGTCTGGTGAACCTGCTCGAAGGTTACGGCAATGATAACCCGGGCGCGAAGTCCCAGGGCATCAAGCAGCTGATGGCCGGCGGCGGTGTCGCTCTGATCGGCACCACTGTTGTCCCGCTGCTGTCTGGTCTCTTCTGATGGCCGCCGATCCCTGCTCCCTCCCGTCCGCTTAAGACGGGAGGGGGCCCGAAAGGAGGAATGTCCCTTTGAACTTTATCTGGGATAAAATCACAGAATGGCTCAAGGGTCTGCTGGTCAGCGGAATCATGAGCAATCTGACCGGACTGTTCGAAAGCATTAACGGGCAGGTCACGGAGATTGCTTCCAATGTCGGAAAAACACCGCAGGCATGGAACGGCAGCATCTTCAGCATGATCAGGACGCTTTCTGAGAATGTTGTCGTTCCGGTTGCCGGCATTATCCTTACGTTCGTCATGTGTCTGGAGCTGATCCAGATGCTGATCGACCGGAACAACATGCATGACTTCGATACCTTCATCTTCTTCAAGTGGCTGTTCAAAACAGCCGCTGCGGTGCTGATCGTAACGAACACCTGGAACATCGTGATGGGCGTTTTCGATGTCGCCCAAAGCGTTGTGAACAGTGCAGCCGGGACGATCTCTTCCAATACTGCCATTGATGTGAACACGGTGGTCAGTAATCTGGAAGGCCGATTGCAGGAAATGGATATCGGTCCGTTGTTCGGCATGTGGTTCCAGTCCATGCTCATGGGCATTGTGACATGGATACTGACGATCTGTATCTTCATTATCATTTATGGCCGTATGATCGAGATCTATATGGTCACGTCTGTTGCGCCGATCCCCATGGCGAGCATGATGAACCGTGACTGGGGGCAGATGGGCCAGAACTATCTGCGCAGTCTGTTTGCGCTCGGGTTCCAGGCCTTCCTGATCATGGTCTGCGTTGCGATCTACGCCACCCTGGTTCAGAGCATTGCGGTCACGGACGATGTGTCCAAGGCCATCTGGACTTGTATCGGCTATACGGTACTGCTCTGCTTTACGCTGTTTAAGACGAGCAGTTTGGCCAAGTCCGTCTTCAATGCCCACTGATCCTGAATGAATGGAGGAGATGTCCCATGGCATACGTGCCTGTTCCCAAGGATCTGACGAAAGTCAAATCCAAGTTTCTCTTTGGCCTGACCAAGCGTCAGGTCATTTGTTTCGGCATCGGCGCTGTCTGCGGCCTGCCGGTATTTTTCCTTGCCAAGGGGGCAATGGGAACAACCCTTGCCTCCTTGCTGATGATTGTCATCATGCTTCCGTTCTTCCTGTTCGCCATGTACGAACAGCATGGGCAGCCTCTGGAGGTTGTCCTGAAGCACATCATTGAGTCCCGCTTTAAGCGGCCCCGGATTCGTCTCTATGAGACCGATAACTTTTACGCCGCGATTGACCGCGACGTAAGACTGAAGAAAGAGGTGAACTTGATTCTCCATGGGAAAGAAAAAGAAAAAGCTCAAGCTCACCAAGGCGGAAAAAAAGCAGCTGAAAGAGCTGTTGGAGCGGAACCGCCCCGACAAGAAACAGCCGCGAACGACCCAGGGAACCATCCCGTATGAGCGGATGTGGCCCGATGGGATCTGCCGGGTGACTGAGAAGTACTATACCAAGACCATTCAGTTCCAGGATATCAATTATCAGCTGGCTCAGAACGACGATAAAACGTCGATCTTTGAAGGCTGGTGCGATTTCCTGAACTACTTCGATTCCAGCATCCATCTTCAGTTTTCGTTCCTGAACCTGACTGCCGGGGCTGAGAGCTTCGAGCAGTCTATTATTATCCCCGATAAGGACGACGGCTTTG
>JAEEGL016199555.1_pt1 | contig 13178 bp, 9 predicted proteins | sample 9134231 | NCBI WGS metagenome assembly JAEEGL01 (sample SAMN16246548, study PRJNA631951) | gut metagenome | biome: gut microbiome; feature: rumen; material: fiber-attached | host: Bos | place: Iran: Karaj | collected 2018-10
GCGGCCGGAGGCACTGGTGTTCTCTGTGCTGATTCTGATCGTTGCCGTCATTGACGCGGTGACGCTGAGCAGAAAGGAGCGCCCGCTATGAGCTTTGCGCGAAGCGTCGCCCGGCGAAACCTGAAGGGCCGCCCCGTTCGGACTGCGGGGCTGATCCTGCTGGCCGCCTTTCTCTCCCTGTCCGTGTTGGCCGGCTCCGTCATCGTCATGAGCCTGCAGAACGGCCTCAAGAGCTATCAGGCCCGGCTGGGCGCCGACATCGTGGCGGTACCCAACGAGGCCCGGACGAAGGGCCAGCTGGAGGGTATCCTGCTCCAGGGTATCCCGGGCTACTTCTACATGGACGACGCCGTGGTGGACAAGATCCGCGCCACGGAGGGTGTGGCGGCCGCCACGCCCCAGTTCTACCTGGCCTCCGCCAGTGCCGGCTGCTGCTCCACGGCGGTGCAGATCATCGGCTTTGAGCCGGAGACGGACTTCATCATCCAGCCCTGGATCCGGGAGAGCTACGCCGGGGAGATCGGCTTCGGTGACATTCTGGTGGGCTACAACATCGGTATCCCTATGGACGGAAAGCTGAAATTCTACAACATGGACTGCCGGGTGGTGGCCCAGCTGGACCGCACCGGAACGGGGCTGGACAATGCCGTCTACGCCAATATGGACACGATCCGGGAGATGATGAAGTACTCCCGGGCCGCCGGCTTCCACCTCTCCGACGGGCTGAACATCGACCGTGTCGTCTCCTCCGTCATGATCCAGGTGGCAGACGGCTATGACATCGACCAGGTCGCCGGCGAGCTGAACATCCACCTGCGCCGGGTGGAGGCCATCCAGACCCAGAGCATGATCTCCGGCATCGCCGGAGGACTTGAGGGCGTATCCCACATCATCGGCGTGCTGGTGGTGCTGATCTGGGTGCTGGCCATCGTCATTTTGATCATCGCGTTCCTGATGATCTCCAACGAGCGAAAGCGAGAATTTGCCGTGCTCCGGGTGGCCGGGGCATCCCAAAAGATGCTCTCCCGGCTGCTGCTCACGGAGGCCGCCATCACCAGCTCCGTCGGCGCGGTCATCGGGGTCGCCGTGGGGCTCCTGATCCTGCTGCCCTTCAACAGCCTGATCCACAGCCGGCTGGAGCTGCCCTACCTGCTGCCCGGCGCTGCCGCACTCATCGCTCTGGCGGTGGGCGCTGTCGTCATCAGCGTAGTGGCCGGGTCCCTGACGGCGGCCGTGTCCGCCCGGCGGATCAGCAGACACGAGACCGGACTGATTTTAAGGGAGGGAGCCTGAATGGTACTCAGAGCGGAGGGCGTGAGCCGTCGCTTCCTGCGCCAAAGCGGCCAGAGCAACTTCTTTTACGCCCTCAAGCCCACGGATCTCACCCTGCCGCCGGCGTCTTTGACGGAGATCACCGGCCGCTCCGGCAGCGGGAAGAGCACCCTCCTCAACATACTGGCGGGCCTGCTCACCCCCACGGAGGGGCGGGTGCTGCTGGACGATACGGACCTGTACGCCCTGGAGGACGGCCCCCGCTCCCGGCTGCGCAACCGCGCCGTCGGCGTGATTCCCCAGGGGCAGACCGGTCTGCACAGCCTCACGGTGCTGGAAAACGTGCTGCTGCCCTGTCTGCTCTATGGAGAACGGGACGCCGCCACAGAGGAGCGGGGCCGCGCCCTGCTGGAGCAGGTGGGGATCGCCCATCTGGCGGAGGCCCGGCCCGGGGAGCTCTCAGGCGGCGAGCTGCGCCGCCTGTCCATCGCCCGGGCTCTGATCCGGGAGCCCGGCGTCCTGCTGGCGGACGAGCCCACCGGCGACCTGGACGACGAGAACACGAAGACGGTGCTGCAGCTGCTGCGCAGGGCCGCCGACGGCGGCATGGCGGTGCTGCTGGTGACCCACGAGAAGGAGGCCGCCGCCTATGCGGACCGGCTGTATCGCATGAACGACGGCGTACTGACGCCGGAATCGGAAACAGGAAGAGAGGGGTGATCGAATGGAACGAACGGAACAGATGATCCTGGAGCCCATCACCTGGGATATGTTTATGGTGCTGCCGGACGAGGAGCAGGAGGCCTATCTGCGTCACGTGACCGAGCGCTTCCGCGTGACCAGCGGGCTGATCGCCCAGGACCTGTTCGGCATCTCCCAAAAGACCCTGACCCGCTATATCAGCAAAAAGGCGTTCGACATCCCGAAGAGCGTCGGCGGCCGCATCCCGGAGGCGGTGCTGCAGCGCTGGAAGACATGGTCGGCCGCCCCCACCGGCGATCCCGGCGACGCGCCTCACACCTCCGGCGACTCCGCGGACGTGTCCGAGACGGTGCGGGGCGTGGTGGAGCAGATGCGCAGGACCTACGGCAGCGTCCGCGTGACCATCACGATCGAGCCCATAGGCTGAATACGACTGCATCGGCAGGGGGTCGACGGAACGTCGATCCCCTGAAAACAAGAGATGATTTTCCTCGAAAGGAGGGAGCGTATATCATTTTTGTCAAGGTCCTTCAAGGCCTGCTGATCCCGCTGCTGGGGACGACACTGGGTGCCGCCTGTGTGTTTTTCCTCCACCGGGAACTGGAGCGCACCCTGCAGCGGGCGCTCCAGGGCTTCGCCGCCGGCGTGATGACGGCTGCCGCCGTCTGGAGCTTGCTGCTGCCCTCTCTGGAGCAGGCGGCGGGGAAAGGAAAGCTGGCCTTTCTCCCTGCGTTTATCGGTTTTTGGATCGGCATTTTGTTCCTGCTGCTGCTGGACCGGACGATCCCCCATCTCCACCCGGGAAGCCGGGAAGCGGAGGGGCCGAAAAGGGGATTCAGCCGCACCGCCATGCTGGTTCTGGCGGTGACGATCCATAATCTGCCGGAGGGCATGGCCGTCGGCGTGGTCTACGCGGGCTATCTTACCGGCAGCAACGGCATCACGGCCCCGGGGGCGTTGTCCCTGGCCCTCGGTATTGCGATCCAGAATTTCCCGGAGGGCGCCATCATCTCCCTGCCCCTCACAGCGGAGGGCATGAGGAAGCGACGGGCTTTCCTGTGCGGCTTTGCCTCCGGCGCGATAGAACCCATCGGCGCGGCGGCAACGATCCTGGCAGCCAGTCTGGTGGTGCCGGCGCTGCCCTACCTGCTCAGTTTTGCAGCCGGCGCCATGCTCTATGTGGTGGTGGAGGAGCTCATCCCCGCCATGTCCGCCGGGCAGCACTCCAACGTGGGTACCGTGCTGTTCGCCCTGGGCTTTACGGTGATGATGGCGCTGGATGTGACGCTGGGATGAGACGGCGGCGTTTGGCCTCGGAAAAAAGAGTGTTGACATTTAAGGAAAATCTGCTATAATAATCACTGTTAGATGCATCTAATTATCCGGCCGCGATAAGCGGCGCTTTTAAGGGTATGTTGTTAGACGTGACTAACATTGCGCCGCGCCCTGCGGCGTTTTCAAACACCGGAAGTTAGACATGTCTAACTTCAAGAGAGAGGGAGGATTTATGAAAGAAATGACAACCATCACCCGCAGGCTGGCGGCTCTGGTGCTGGCGGTGCTGCTCATCGTCATGCTGCTGCCGGCCGCTCTGGCCGCGCCTGCCGATCCCGGCGGGGGCGCCGAACACTATGTATTGATGAACATCCCCTATGCGGACTTCTATGCCGCGGAGCTGAACAGCGACGTTACCGTTGACGCCGTCACCTCCGCCACGCTCAACAAGCCCCGCACCGGCACCCTGGCCGGCGGATCCTATCATGTCAATGCCGACGGCAGCGACATCACCGGCGTGATCTATCCCGTCCGGGTGGAGGACCTGTCCGTCTTGGCGGACTGCACGGAGATCACGGATGAATCCAGCGTGGATATCACCGTGACGAACCGGGGCAACACCACGACGACCACCTATTCCGGCAAGGACGCCCTGTTTGAGAGCCCCAGCTATTCCTACTACACGCTTGCGGAGACCCCGGCCCGGTACAAGACCCTGACCGTGAACGCCGACGGCAGCTTTGCTTTCAGCGCTGTCAGCGGTCAGGCGGCCACCGTGGAGGGCGTTACCTGGACGGCAGAGTACAACACCCACCACAACAATTTTGTGGAGATCGAGCTGAGCAATACGGAGGGCATTGCCAGGGGAGACGCCGTCAGCGGCGCGATCCTCACCTTTGACGACGGCTCCGCCATGGTGCTGCGCCATGTGGTGAACATCTGGCGCGCCACCGGGATCGGCGGTGACAACGCCGAGGAGTTTGCCGGCAAGAACATCACCAACGTCCGCTATTACACCCAGACGGCGGTCATTGACTATCCCGTGAACATCTCTGTCAAGGAGGACGGCGGAGCGATCACGGCGGCCTTTGACGACGCCAACACTCTGACCGTCACCGGCCTGCCTGCCGACATCGCCAACCCCATGGCGACGGTCCAGTCCCAGGTCGGCCGGGGCGAGACGCCCACGGTCATCGCAGAAAACGTCGCGGTCACGGACGGCAAGATCACCACCACGGACGCCGCCGTCGGCGGCACCGCCTACACTGTCAGCATAACCAGCGACAATTACGCGGACCTGTCCGCCTCCGCGACTTGTCCCCAGCCTGTCGGGGAGACCTTCCTCTCTCAGGTGATCGGCACGTATCAGCCGCTGTTCGAGGGAGCGACCCTGAACAGCGAGTATGACCACTATTGGAACGATTACACCGCTGCCATCGTAGGCGCATCGGCCGCGGCTGACACCGTTGCCTATATGAAAAGCGCCATCAACGCGCCGGGCTACGGCGATACGGCGGTGCCCCCGAACTTCTACTGCGGCTTCGTGAACGATGTCGCAACGATCACCTTCGGCGGCGAGGATGGCAAGACCGTTACCTTTACCAAGGAAGACGGAAGCAGCGTCACGCACACATACGCCTTCGTCAGGGAGGCCGCGGCCACCGGCCAATACGGCGATTATCCGATGGAAATGCCCGGGTATCTGTACCAGGCGCAGGACGGGGCGGACGATGCGTTCGAATATCTGCTGATGTTCCCCGACACGCCGGACACGACCTATCATCTGGAGTTCCGTTATGCCGGTACGGAGGAGGATGTTCTGGCCCTCCTGGACGGTGCCTACGCATACTGGGTGGGCTCGGCAATCCGGGCCTCTGCCCTGACGGAGGAAAATGAGGACACCCTGCAGAAGGTCATCTCCCTCTTTGTCGCAGAGAATCTGGCCGGGAATGAAACCGCGGAGACCAAGGCCCAGCGCGTGGGTCTGGTGGGGACCTGGGACTGCGATTTCTCCGCCTTCCCCGAGTACGGCAACGCTAAGATGTACATCGTTCTCTCTGCCGACGGCACGGGAAAAACCTACGCGGACTTCACCGGAAGCGGCACCCCGAGCCTGACGGCCGAATACACATTCTTCGCGTTCGATCCCGATCAGACGGACGGAAAGGATGCCGGAACCTATATCGCGCTGAACCCCGCTGCCGAGACCGTCACACCGGGAGAGTATGAGATCAAGGCGATCAACGGCCAAAAGGCGCTTGTCTTTACATCCAACGAGGGTGTGATCACCTATTATCTCCGCGCCGAACGGCAGAGCGGCGGCGGCAGCAGCCGAGGGTCCTCTGTAGTGAACACCGGCAGCAGTGCCGTTTCCGTAAACCAGGTGCAGAACGGCACGGCGCAGCCGAGCAGCAGCACGGCCAAGGCGGGCGACACCGTGACCATCACCGTCACCCCCGACGAGGGCTATCAGGTAACCGGCGTCACCGCAAAGGACAAGAACGGCAACGTCATCCCCGTGATGCAGAACGCCAACGGCACTTACAGCTTCACCATGCCCAACACCCCCGTCACCATCACCCCCACTTTTGAGAAGATCGCGGACCAGCCTGGCACCGACGTCTCCGATCGGTTCACCGACGTTGCCAGGGACGCCTGGTACCACGACGCGGTCCAGTGGGCCGTGGACAAGGGCATCATGAACGGCGTGGCTCCGGACCTCTTCGATCCGGACGGCACCGCCACCCGGGCCATGGTCGTCACCATGCTCTGGCGTCTGGCGGGCGAGCCTGCGGCTGCCGGCTCCGATTTCAGCGATGTGACCGGCGATAGCTGGTACGCGGACGCCGTGGCATGGGCGGCCTCCACCGGCGCGGTCAACGGCATGTCGGCCGATACCTTCGCGCCCGACGCGGAGATCACCCGGGAGCAGCTGGCGACGATCCTGTACCGCTACGCACAGTCCCAGGGCAAGGGCTTCACCGGCGCATGGGCCTTCCCGCTGGATTATCCCGACGCGGGAGACGTCTCCGACTGGGCCTATGAGGCCATGTGCTGGATGACCATGAACGGCATCATCCAGGGCATGGACGACGGCACTCTGGATCCCGGCGCCAACGCGACGAGAGCCCAGATCGCCACCATGTTCCAGCGCTTCTGCGAGGCGCTCGAATCCTAAGCGAAAAGCAAAAATACCGGGCGGAACAGAGAGCTTTCTCCGTTCCGCCCGGTATTTTTTCCTATCGTTGTTAAAGCTTGCCCCTCAACCGATGGATCAGCAGCTGGGCGCAAAGGCCGGTGAACAGACCCGTGAGGATGCCGGAGAGCATCAGGATCGGCAGATAGATCACCACCACAGTGGTCTGATAGAGGGCGATCGCCACCGCGATCTGACCGATGTTGTGAAACACGGCCCCTACCACGCTGCACACCCAGAGCTGCTTTTCCGTCACGATGCGCCGCAGCAGGAGCATGGACAGAAAGCAGAGCAGTCCGCCGGCCAGGGAGAAGAACAGGGACATGACGGACCCGGCCAGCAGATTTCCCAACAGCACCCGGGCCACTAAGATGCACAGGGCCTCCCGGGGCCCCAGGCGGAACATGGCGTAGATCGTGATGATGTTGGCCAGGCCCAGCTTCACGCCGGGGATGGGGACCAGGGGCGGGATCTGCGCCTCGACGACAAAGATGATCAGCGCCACCGCCGTGAGCATCGCCATCACCGTGAGCCGCTTCGTCTTCGTCATTTCCGCCGCCTCCTCTCCTTACTGCGCCACCGCGTCAACGTCCGCAGTACCTGTCTTGACCCGGATCATCAGCTTGTGGGGCATGCAGACGATGGGCGCCGCCTCATCCGTCAGCCAGCCCCGCTCCACGCAGATGCGGTCCGGGCAGTCCGCATCCGAGACACAGATGCGCCCCGGCTGCACGGTGACGACGTTTTTTCCGCCGTCCGCCGACTCTATCACAAAGGAATATTCCTCCGCCACGCGGGACAGGTCGATCTCCCGGATCACTTCGCCGTTCTGAACGATCTCCACCGTCGTTCCGCCTCGGTGCCAGGTGAGCAGCAGGGCCGACAGCACCGCCAGCGCCGCGATGGCGATACCGATCCCCAGGGCCCAGGTCCGCGTCTTAACCATCCCCGATCACCTGCCAGGAATCGGCGACGCTCTCGTCGGGGGTGAAGACGGCCGCCAGCCCCGGCGTGAGCAGGAGCTTCCGCTCCTCCGTCACCAAAAGCATTTCAAAGTCCCGGTCGGCCCGCCAGCAGGCGATCGCCTCCTCCGGCCCCATGACGAACAGCGCCGTGGAGAGCGCGTCGCAGGTGAGGCCCTCCTCTCCCACCACGGTGACGGAGATCAGTCCGTTTCGGGCGGGATAGCCCGTGGCCGGGTCCATGATATGCCACCAGAGCGTTCCGTCCTCGTCCGTGAAATACCGCTCGTAGCCGCCTGACGTGATCACCGCACAGTCCGACACGGCCACCATGCCCAGCACGCCGTCGCCCGCCGGGTCCTGAATGGCGATGTGCCAGTCGCTGCCGTCCGGCTTGCTGCCCAGGACCTGGATATTCCCGCCCAGGTCCAGCAGCGCGCTGGTTACCCCGGCTTCCCGCAGCAGGGCGACGACCTGATCCCCCGTATATCCCTTGGCCACGCTGCCCAGGTCGATCTCCATGCCCTCCGGCAGCCGGACCTGGGTGCCGTCCCGCTCGATTTGGGTGTAGTCCACCGCCTGCAGCAGCGCATCGATCTCCTCCGGGACAGGGACGCGGTATTCCTCTGTGGTGAAGCCCCAGGCCCGCACTACCGGATAGACGGAGATATCCAGCCTGCCGCCGGTCCTCTCGCAGAGCGCCAGCGCCCGCTCCAGCAGCGCCGCCGTCTCGGGGGAGAGGTCCGCGCTCCCCACCCGATTGAGACGGCCGATTTCGCTGTCGGCCTCCGTGACGGAGAGCTGGCTCTCCAGTTCCTCCACCCGGTCCTCCGCCCGCTCCAGCAGCGCGTCATCGGCGCTCCAGGCGCGGATCGTCATATAAGTGTCCATGGCGAAGAAGCTGATACTGTTCTCCTCTGCCGTATCCTGCCCGGCGGACGTCGCGCCGCAGGCCGTTAAAAGCACCAGCGCACAGGAACATACGATCAGCAGCCACCGTCTGAACAAGGCACGTCCTCCTCCTTTGTTAGCTTCCTTTAACACATGGGCAAATCGTCGGACTTAGTCATGTCTAACTGCGCCCCCGTAAAAACGCCGCACCTGCGAAAGGATGCGGTCTGCAACACTTAAATTATAGCACTGTTTGCCGGAAAAATCAACTGCTGAATAAACTGGCAAAAGAATTTCAAATTGTTTCCGGCAAGACAGATGCGTCCCCGGAGGCTGTTATTTCAGAACGGATCGGAGCACTTCCGTCAGCAGATTCACGTCGATGGGCTTCGCGATATGAGCCTGCATCCCGGCGTCCATGGCGGCCTGCACATCCTCCTGGAAGGCGTTTGCCGTCATGGCCAGGATCGGGATGTCCGCCAGGGCCTTGTTGTCCAGCGCCCGGATCGCTTTTGCCGCAGAGTAGCCGTCCATGACAGGCATCTGGATATCCATCAGAACAGCATCATAATAGCCGGGTTCGGACGCGGCGACCATATCCAGGGCGAGTTTTCCGTTCTCCGCAGTTTCCACGGAAAAGCCCATCTGCGTCAGGATCATGTCGGCGATTTCCATATTAATCGCATTGTCCTCGACCAGAAGAAGGCGCTTCCGGGAAAAGTCAACGGCTTCGCCCTGCTCAACGGGCGGCTGCGGTTTCGGAACGTTTTCTTCCTCCGCCAGAGCGAATTTCAGGCGGAGAATGATCTGCGTGCCGCTGCCGGGGGCCGTCAGCACCTCAATGGTTCCGCCCATCATATCCACGATGCTTTTTGTGATTGACAGGCCGAGGCCGGTGCCCTCAATTCCGCTGTCGGTAGAGGTGCGCTCCCGTTCGAAGGCGTTGAACATCTTTTCGGCGAAATCCTTCGACATGCCGATCCCGTTATCCTGGACCCGGATCTCATAAGAGCCGTAGCCGTTCTCCCCGTTTCCCGTCTCCCACAGAGACACGGTGATCACGCCGCCGGCAGGCGTAAATTTGTAGGCATTGCTGATCAGATTGAGAAGCACGCGGGTCAGGTTGTTTTTGTCGCCCCAGACGTAGCGGTGCTGGATCTGCGAGGAATGAACGGAGAAAACCATCTCCTTCTGCTTCATCTGTTCGGCAAAAATGTCCCGCACGTCGTCGAATGCGGCGGGCAGATCCATGGGCGACAGATCCAGCTCTACGGTGCCGCTCTCGATGCGGCTCATTTCCAGGATGTCGTTTATCAGCGAGAGCAGATTCTTGCTGGAAAGGTCGATCTTTTCCAGATAGTCATGCAGCTGTGCGGAGGCGGGCTCCTTTAGGGCAAGATTCGTATAGCCGATGATCGCGTTCATTGGGGTGCGGATGTCGTGGGACATGTTGAACAAAAACCGGCTTTTTGCCAGGCTTCCTTCCACGGCGCGGATCTTTTCCCGCTCCACCGCCTCGTGCTTTTTTCGAACCAGGTTCTGCACGTGCAGCATGACCAGCAGGCCGATAAAGATGATGATGAACAATACCACGCCGCCCCAGATCAGCGCCGACTTCATTTCCTCTGCGGAGGCTTTTCCCATGAGCAGCTTGGCAAGCCACATCAGAGAGGAATAGATCAGCAGCGTAAAGATTACGATCCCCGAGGTGGACATGCCGCTGAATTCCGTCAGCGTGCCGTGGTTGATGGTGCGCCAGTAAAAAACGAAGCCGAGCAAGCACCAGAGCGAGAGAAACAGGAATGCCGAGCTGCCCATCGCTTCCATGGCCGTCAGACGGGGGATCAGCTGTACCAACAAAAACGCGACGGAAATCACGGTACCGATCAGCCCGGCGGCCGTCCGGGCCCGGTTCCCTTCCGTCTTGGCGGTCTTCCACGCCGCGGCGGAGGTATAGCCGAAGCCGACGATCGCGCCGAAGCAGGTCAGGTCGACGAACCAGTTGAGCGTGTTCCGACCGAAAAAGGACAGAACGATGGAGATGACCATGACGAAAAAGATGGCGTAAGACGTCTTGGAAAACTTTTCGGAGAGGATGCGATCCTCCGCCATCGTAGACAGCACCCGCGTGGTGGCGCGATAGCCCCCTATGATCCCCGTCAGGATGGCGGCGACGGCCGTGATCGCCAGGATGACGAGCCCGGCAGAACTCATGATGGATTTCGCCGCGTAGAAAGTGGGCACGGAGGCCGCGCCGTTCAGGCTGCCGAGGTTGGTGATATATTCCTGCCAGGAGGTAAAGCTGTCCGGAACGGAGGCCACGCTGATCATCGTCATGGAGGCATAGGCAAAGGTGGCCGCCAGAATCGACAGGATGATGATTGACCGTGACTTTCGGATCGGGAACCGGAAATGCGCCGTGTCAAAGGAGGTCATTTCAAATCCGACGAACGCCCACGGAGCGAGGATGACGATGCTGAAGACGGCATAGCCTTTGCTTACCGAACCGAGCCCGAAGGAATGAAGGGCTCCGTTGGAGATCGCCGCGGGAAGGCAAAACACCGCCGTGATGATGATGCCGGCAAAAAGCACGAGGGCGAGGACCGAATGCAGGCGCTGCAGCATTGGCTTGGCTGTGACAAAAAGGATGCCGATGCCCGCCAGGACAAGCGCCGAGACAATCGTCTCGCCCAGATAGATATTGTTTCCCGCGATCGTATAGGAGATGCCGTCCCGTATCGCATTGTAAAACAGGATTCGGATGATATAAAACAGGGCCGTGCCGTTCAGAAAGACGATTGTCAGGTAGGAGAGGCACAAAAACCAGGAGCTGAGGAAAGCATGATCCCGGCCGAAAGCCTCCTTGGTGTAAGAATAGAGGCCGCCCGTGATGGACGTCCGCCCCATCAGATAGGAGAAATTGCCGCCGATGAGCAGCATGATGACCATGCTGATTCCCATGGCGAGCAGCGTTCCCGTCGGCCCCGCGATGGGAAGGAAGGTGTTTCCGGGCATAGCGAACACACCCCAGCCGACCATGCAGCCGAAGGCAATGCCCCAGACGTCGACCCGGGAGAGATAGCGATCCAGGGATTGATTGTTCTCGTGTTGTCCTTCCATAGGTCAGGCCCCCGTTTCCCCGGCCTGATTCGCTTCCCAAATCAGTTCCTCCAGCGTCTGATAGAGATGCTCTGGCTCCACGGGCTTGGATAAATGGGCATTCATGCCGACCTGCAGGGATCGCTGGACGTCCTCGTCGAAAGCGTTGGCCGTCATTGCGATAATGGGGATCCTCTGTGCATCCGCTCTGTCCAGAGCACGGATTGCCGCGGTTGCCTCAAGGCCGTCCATTTCCGGCATGCGGACATCCATGAGGATTGCGTCGTAATAGCCGACCTCGCTCTGCGAGAACATATCCAGGGCGACCTTCCCGTTTTCCGCGTGGTCGACCTCCGCTTCTTTCATTTCCATGAGCTGTTTCATGATCTCGGCGTTGATGATGATGTCCTCCGCGAGAAGGATGCGGCGGCCCTTGAGCTCCGCGCGTTTCTTCTCCCGGAACAGGCTCATGTTGTTTTTGCGTGCGATGCGCTCAAACTCGTCGATCACGTTTGAGGCGAACAGGGGCTTTGCCAGAAAACTGTCCACGCCGACATGGAGCGCTTCGTCCATGATCTCATCCCAGTTGAAGGAGGTCAGGATAATGACGGTGGTCTCCTTGTCGTAGCGTCTGCGGATCTGACTCGTGACCTCCAGGCCGTCCATCTCCGGCATTTTCCAGTCCAGCAAAACAAGATTATAGGGCACATGCTTTGTATGGGCGATCTCCAACATGTTCAGCGCGTCCTGCCCGCTGTAGCAGGTGTCCGACTTGATGCCCACCTCGTCCAGAATGACCCTGGCGTGCTCGGCGGCGACTTCCTCATCGTCGACAATCAGCACCCGCAGGTCCTTCGGCATGATGTAGTTGGAAGACAGCCCACTGTGGTCGCTGTTCTTCAGGGTGAGGATGACCGTGAACTCGGAACCGACGCCCTTTTCCGATTCAACAGCGATTGTTCCGTTCATCAGCGTTACGATGTTTTTCGTGATAGCCATGCCCAGGCCGGTGCTGCCGTACTTGTTATTCCGGCTGCTGTTTTCCTGTGTGAAAGAGTCAAAAATCTTCGGGAGAAACTCCTTGCTGATGCCGATGCCGGTATCCTTGATCGAGAATTTCAGCGTCGCCTGATCCTCAAATGTCGCGATCCGTTCCACCGACAGCTTGATGCTGCCGGGTGCCTCCGTGAATTTAATGGCGTTCGACAGGATGTTGATGAGCACCTGCTTGAGCTTCATGTCGTCGCCGATATAGTAATCGCTGACGCCGCCGATCACCGAGCATTCGTATTTCAGGCCCTTTTCGCCGCACTGGGACATGACTATGGTGTTGATTTGCTCCAGCATGGCGCGGAAAGAGAACTCCTCCTTCCGCAGGATCATGCGGCCGGATTCGATGCGGCTCATGTCCAGGATATCGTTGATAAGGCCCAGCAGATGCCGGGCGCTTTCGCCGATCTTCTCCAGATACTCCCGCGTCTCCGGCTGCAGCTCCCGGTTCCGCAGGGCAAGGCTGTCCAGCCCGATAATGGCGTTCATGGGCGTGCGGATCTCATGGCTCATGTTGGAGAGGAAGGCTGTCTTGGCCTGGTTCGCCTGCTCCGCGGCGGCCAGCGCCTCGCTGAGGGCCTGCTGCTGCGCCATGGACTGGCGCGTTTCCCCGTCGATATCCGCAAAGCCCATGCCGATGGCGTGGACGCGGTTGTCCTTCCGGTCCTCTATATGGCGGACGCCCGCCATGCGCAGCGCGACGTAGGTCTCCTTTCCGTCCCGGATCTCCA
>JAEEGL010787022.1_pt1 | contig 13177 bp, 9 predicted proteins | sample 9134231 | NCBI WGS metagenome assembly JAEEGL01 (sample SAMN16246548, study PRJNA631951) | gut metagenome | biome: gut microbiome; feature: rumen; material: fiber-attached | host: Bos | place: Iran: Karaj | collected 2018-10
AAACGAGAAGCTGTTCCGGGGCTTCGACGATGAATTCTATGTGCCGCATTCCCGCCATACCGAGGTGCGGCGCGAGGACATCGAGCGCGTGCCGGAGCTGACGATTATGGCGGAGGCGGAAGCACCCGCAGGCGTTTATTGCGTCGCCGATCTAAAAAACAATCAGTTCTTCATCACGGGTCATGCAGAATACGATCCGATGACGCTGAAAGGCGAGTACGATCGGGACGCGGCGGCCGGACTCGATATTGCCGTGCCGTGCAATTATTATCCGAACGACGATCCGACGCAGCAGCCTGTGGTGCGGTGGCGCAGCGTGGCGAACCTGATGTTCGCGAACTGGCTTAACTATTACGTCTATCAGGAGACGCCGTACGAGCTCGATCGGATTCACAAGGAAAGCGAATAGGATTTTTAGGAGGTAAATAATGAACAAGAAATGGATGTGCGCGCTGGCGTTGGCGGCGGCTTTGAATTTCGGGACAGCGGAGGCGGTCTATACGCCGCCGAAAGTGCCGGAGGATATTTACGAGTGGGTGCAGTCGTCGGAGCGCATGAACTATTTTTTCAATAAAAAAGAGATGTCCTACGAGGTGGACGCCAAGGGACATGTCAATCTTGACGTGCTGCTGGTTCCGGTCATCAAGACTTACGATCATGTGCAGATCGAGGATGTGCGCATGAAGCGTTCTTGGCACATGGAGTCGAACCATGATCTGGACGACTTGGCGGGTGAGGCGAATTATCTGAGGATTCATATTCCGCGCGGCGTGGTGACGATAGATGCGGTCGATCTCATCGATTCTCATTTTTGGACGGTGGAACACACCGAGCCGAAGAAAGAAGTCGTGATCGCCAATCTGACGGACAAGAGCCGGGACGGGATTTTCTACCGTGCGATCCTCGACTATGAAAAAGACCATCGCACGGAAATCCTTTCGCATACGAAGGGAACGCTGACGGAAGAAGAAAAAGAGCACTTCGAGAAGGAAGAGAAGCGCCATGCGAAGGAAATGAAGAAGCGCAAGGAAAAGGAAGAACGCGAGAAACAGGAAAAAGAAAAACAGCACGTCGAGCGATAATCGCGGGTGTACGAGAACGGCGGGAAGCGCGGATTCGCCGCGTTTTCCGCGGGAGGCAGATGCGATATGAAGGGTCGGAGAGTTTTTTGGGAGCGGGCGCACATGGTTTTGTGCGGCCTGCTCCTTTTCTTTGCGCTTTTTTCGCCGTCTGCGGATGCTGCGGGGCGGCGCGTGCTCGTCCTGATGAGCAGGGACGCTTCATGGCCTTCGACGCGGCCCTTCATGGAGGGGTTGAGTGAAGCTGTCGGGGATGGGGCGGAGATTCGTTATGTTTTTCTGGGCAAGGGGTCGCCTGCGCCCGAAATTTCCCAGCAAAACGCGTTGCGGGACATCTGGCGCAATGCGGACGGGCGTGCGGATTACGATCTCGTTTGTACTGTCGGGGATGAATCGCTGCGGCTTGTTCTGGACGAAAGAGAAACGATTTTTTCAGGACTTCCCGTCGTTTACACAGGCGTGCGAAGCCTTGAGACGTCGAGACGCGCGGCGTACGACAAAATGATGGTGGGGGGCGCCGTCGGGCTCCCGATTCGTCGCACGGTCGAGCTTGCGCGGCTCATCGATCCGAAGCTCACAAAGATCGTCGGAATCACGGATGGGACGGCAACGGGCGCCGGGTTGGCGGCGGAATTCATGCGATTAAAGGAGACGTTTCCCGATCTCTCCGTTTCCCTGCTGGACGCGTCGCAGATGACGGAAGCGGATATCGCTAAGGCATGCCGCGCGTTTGAGCGCAATACGTTGCCGGTGTTCTTGGCACTGGACGAGGATAAGGCGGGCAAACGTTTTTCGTTCCATCAGGCGGTGCGCCTTGTGGCGGATAACGCCGCCGTGCCTGTGTTCTCCGTTGACGCGTCCACTATCGGCGAAGGCTTTATCGGCGGCGTCGCCGTTTCGTATCATGCGCTTGGCAACGCTGCAGGCAAGGCGATTCTCCATATTATGGACGGCGGCGGTATATTGGGCGTGTCTGTCAACGCAGAGGCGACGCCGATTTTCGACGAGACACTGATGGCGGTTTCGGGCGTCACGCGCGAGATGCTGCCGGTGAATACGCTGTATGTCTGCGAATTGCCGGGTTTTTGGGCGCGCTACCGTGGCGCGGTCGCTCCGGTCGCCATTCTCACGCTGGCGATGCTTGTGGTACTGGGCGGGCTTTGGACGGACAGCCATCGCCATGCGGAGATGTTTCGCGAGGCGCAAGCGGAGGAGCAGCGTCTTGCCTCGTTGATTGAAAATATTCCGGCAGGCGTCGGCATTTACGTCTTCGAGGACAACGTGCTGAAAAGCGCCTACCTGAATGACGGCTATTATAAGATGCTGGGCGTGGATAAGGAAAAGCGCATGGCGGAGCGCAAGGAATTTTTGCAGTTCGTTCATCCTGACGATCTCCCCGCAGTGCTGGAGGAGATTCAAAAGGATATCATGGAGGATCAGGATTTTGAGGGGATTTTCCGTTTGCTGGACGGAAGCGGCAAATACCGTTGGATCAATACGCACATCCGTCTCGTCGAACATCAGGGTAACCGCAAGACGTATTACGGAACGTTTCACGATAACAACGCGTTGATGCAGGCGCACCAAGAACTCCATGAGAGCCAGGAAATGATGCGGTCGGCGATCGAGCATTCCGACCTCCAGGCATGGGTGTACGATCCTGAGACGGGGCAGGGCGGGGCGATTGTCATTGATCCCACCCGTCAACTGCAAGACTATGGAAAGATGGACTATCCCAGCGACGCGGTCAAGAGCGGATTGATCCATCCTGACGACGTCGAGAAATTCATGTCGCTGCATCAGCGGATGAAAGCGGGCGAGGCTGAGGCGGAAGTGATCATCCGCATCCGCAAGCAGGGCATCGGTTATCACTGGGAGCGCGTGCGGTATACCCGCCTTCGGGATGTTGCCGGGCGTGAAGCCAGAGTGCTGGGTACGGCACAGGATATGGATGCGTACAAGGATTTGGAGCAGAAATTCCAAAGGGCGATTACGCAGACGGGAATTGCCGTTGGTGTTTACGACATCCGAAGCCATCGTTACGAGGTTTCTATCCGCGATAAGCATTTGACGTTCAGGAAAGCGCCGGACGATGTGATCAGGAAGGGATTTATCTATCCTGAAGACGAAGACAAGTATCGATCCTTTTTCCGACGCATGGAAGCGGGTGAGCCGACGGCGGGCGGGCTCATACGTTTCGTGTCGGGCGGCGGAGCTTCGCACCGTTGGTATCACTATATCATGACAGCAGTTCCGGGACGTGACGGCAAACCATTCCAAGCCATGTCGACGCGTCTCGACGTGACCGAGCAGGTTCGGCGCGAAATGCGTTATCGTGAGGAGTTGATGCGGCGCCAGTCGCTGGAAGGGAACGTGGCGTTGGCGTTGTCCATCAATATTACGCAGAACACCGTGCAGGAATATGTGGTGAACGGTCATAGGTCCGCTTCGGCCACGGGGCAGACGTTTGCATGGGCGGTGGAACAGGAAATCGCCCATTTGCCGGAAGAGCAGGATCGGCAGGCGTTTCGGGAATTCTCACGCCCGGAGCAGCTTGAGGAGGCTATTCATGCGGGAGAGCTTACGCATTCCATCGAATATCTGCGCCGGTTTGAGAACGGAGAACTGCGCTGGGCGCGCTGCCGTTTCGACCTGATGGAAAACCCGGGGACGGGCGACTGGATGCTGTTTTCTTATGTACGCGACATTCACGAGGCGAAGGTGGACGAGATCGCTTTCTCGAACGTGGTGGAGGGCATGATCGATTATATCGCATGCCTTGACGTGACTACGGGGAAAGCGCGTTTCGTCCGGATCCCGGGCGAAAACACGGCAATCCCGTCTTTGAAGCTGGAAACTTACTATGATTTTGAGGAGGCGTCTCAGAGGGCTGCTGCGCTCTTGCCGGATCCGGAGGAGCGAAAAGAATTGGTGGAATGTTTCAAGGTCAAGAATCTCACGGAAGCACTGGACCGCAAAGGAACCGTTTACTTCGGGCATTGGATCGAGGCGAAGGGCAAGCGGCTCCGAAAGGAACTGCGCGCGTCTTATCTCGGCCCGACGAAGTCTATGGTCGTCATCATCGAGCGCGACGTCACGGAAATGTATACCGAGGAGGAAAAAAGGCGCGAAGAGCTCCAAAAAGCTCTTGCGGATGCGGAAGCGGCGAGCCGCGCGAAGAGCGACTTCCTGTCTCGTATGTCACATGAGATCCGTACGCCGATGAACGCGATCATCGGCCTGACCGCGCTGGCAAAAGGGCGCGCAGAAGATACGAAATATGTCGAGGAGAGCTTGTCGAAGATGGACTCGGCGGCACATTTCCTGCTGGGTTTGATCAACGATGTACTCGATCTTTCGCGCATTGAACGCGGTAAGATGCAGCTTGACAACACGCCGCACGATATGGCGGAGTTTTTGGACGGGATCGACGTCATTATTCGCGCCCGCGCGGCGGAGGGCTTCGTTCGTTATACACGCACGGAGAAGGGGAATTTGCCCGCTGCGTGCGTGTTCGACGCATTGAAACTCAAGCAGGTGCTTGTCAATATTTTGTCGAACGCGGTCAAGTTTACGCCGAGAGACGGCGCCGTGGATTTCATTGTGGAAACGCTGGGTATAGCCGGCGACTGGGCGACGTTTCGTTTTATCATCAAGGATACGGGCATCGGCATCGACCAAGCGTTCCTGCCGCATATTTTCAACGCGTTCGAGCAGGAGAGCGCAGGCAATACGACGCGCTACGGAGGAACGGGGCTCGGCCTCGCCATATCGAAGAACATTATCGATTTGATGGGCGGCTCGATTCGCGTCGAGAGCGAGAAAGGCGTAGGCTCGATCTTCTTCGTTTCGGTTACGCTTCCCGTTACGTCGCTTGCGGGAGAGAGCGAAGGGGACGACGGGGGAGAGGCGGATTTCACGGGCATGCGCGTACTCCTCGCGGAAGACAATGAAATTAATCGCGAAATCGCCACGGCGATTTTGGAAGATAAAGGCTTCACAGTGGATTCCGTGACGGACGGCGAGGAAGCGGTCGCGAAATTCCGCGAGAGCGGTGCGGGCGTTTACGACGTTATCCTGATGGATATCCGTATGCCGTTCCTCGACGGGTTCGGCGCGACGGAGCGCATTCGTGCGATGGACGGGCATCCTGACGCGGCGACGATTCCCATCGTCGCGATGACGGCCAACGCTTTCGAAGAAGACGTGAAACGGGCGCGCGCCGTCGGTATGGACGAATATCTGACAAAGCCCGTGGAGCCGGATACGGTCTACAAGGTGCTTTGGAAGATCTTGCGGAAGAAAAAAGGATAGGGAAAACGCCGCCGAAAAGGGCGGCGTTTTTAAAGAAATACTGGCGTTTTTATACGCGGGTGTGTTAAAATATAAAGCATATTTGTATGTTAGGGGGAAATAAAAGTGCGGATCAATGGAGCACAGGCCGTACTGGAGAGCTTGAAGCAGGAGGGCGTCGACGTCATTTTCGGGTATCCGGGCGGCGTTGTTTTGCCGTTGTACGACGAAATATATAAGATGAAGTTTCCGCATATTCTCGTACGCCACGAGCAGGGCGCAGCGCTTGCGGCGGACGGCTACGCGCGGGCGACGGGAGAGGTCGGCGTCTGCCTTTCGACGTCGGGACCGGGCTGCACGAATCTCGTGACGGGCATCGCGACCGCGTATATGGATTCGATTCCTTTGGTCTGCTTCACCGGTCAGGTGGCGACTACCGTCATCGGAAAGGATTCGTTTCAGGAAGCGGACATCTGCGGTATCACGACGCCGATTACGAAGCACAATTTTCTCGTGAAGCGTCCGGAGGATCTGCTGCGGACAATCAAGGAAGCGTTTTTCATCGCACGGACGGGGCGGCCCGGGCCGGTGGTCGTGGATATCGCTACCGACGTGTTCCGTGCGGAGATGGAGTTTGACTATCCTGAGGACGTGCATCTGAAGGGCTATTCCGGGATTTTCAAGGGGGAAGAGCGTGCAGTCGACGCGGTACTGGACGCGCTTTCCAAAGCGGAGCGCCCGTTGGCTTTCGTCGGCGGCGGCGTGACGCTGGCGGACGAGGCGGACGATCTTCGTGCGGTATTGAAAAAATTGGGCATTCCCGTCTGCTCGACGCTGATGGGGCTCGGCTGCGTCGAGCCGGATGCGGACGCGTATCTCGGCATGGCGGGCATGCACGGCTCCTATGCGGCGAACATGGCGATCACGGGCTGCGATTTGCTTCTCGGTATCGGCGTACGCTTTGACGATCGCGTCACGGGCGTCGTCAAGGAATTTGCGCCGGAGGCGAAACTCGTCCACTTTGACGTTGACGCGGCGGAGCTCAACAAGAACGTGCGCGTCGACGTACCGGTGCTTGGCGACTTGAATTGGTCGCTGCCGTTGTTTATAAAGAAACTTGCCGCTTGTGACGTCGATTTCCCGGCGCGGTTCGCAGTTTGGCGTGAGAAAACGGCGGAAATGCACAAAACGCATCCGTTTTTCTATCAAAAACGCGACGGCGTCATAATGCCGCAGCAGCTCATCGAGACTGTCACGCGACTCATGGACGACGACACGATTTTTGTTACCGACGTCGGCCAGCATCAAATGTGGGCGGCGCAGTTCTGTTCTGTTTCGCGTCCGCGCCATTTCCTGACCTCGGGCGGGCTCGGAACCATGGGCTACGGACTTCCGGCGGCCATCGGCGCGAAAATCGGCCAGCCGAAAAAGAAGGTCGTGCTGTTCACCGGCGACGGCAGCATTTTGATGAACTGTCAGGAACTGGCAACGGCGGCGGACTACGGCGTGGACGTAAAAATCGTCGTCGTGCACAATCATCTGCTGGGCATGGTCGCGCAGTGGCAGCGCATGTTCTATGAGCATCATTATTCCCAGTCGCAGCTCAAGGGGCGGACCGATCTTGTGAAGCTGGCGGAGGCGATGGGTATCGTCGGCGTCCGTATCGAGAAACCGGAGGAATTGGAAACGGCGCTGCCGAAAGCGCTTACCCGCGATGGTGCGACGTTGATCGATGTAATGGTTCCCGAGGACGTGAACGTGCTGCCGATGGTGCCGGGCGGCAAGAGGCTGGATGAAATGATTTTGGAGGCGGCGAAATGAGAAAGTTTTTACTGGCGATCCTCGTGGACAATAAACCGGGCGTCTTGACGCACGTCGCGGGACTCATCAGCCGCCGCGCGTTCAATATTGAAAGTATCAACGCCGGCTATACGGAAGAAGAATCGGTGACGCGCATCAATATTGTCGTTTCGGTGGACAGCGAGCGTGAATTGGAGCAGGTCAAGCATCAGCTTTCGAAGCTGATCGACGTGGTAAAGATCGTAAACTTGACCGAGGTCGAGAATATCACACGTGAGCTGGTATTGATCAAAGTCAGGGCGACGGCGGAAGCCCGCGCCGACCTTATCAATATCGTCAATATTTTCCGCGCGAAAATCGTCGACGTGTCGAAGGAGAACGTCGTTATTGAGCTGACCGGTGAAGAATCGAAAATCAACGCAATTTGCGAGGTGCTTTCCGAGTACGAGATTGTCGAGATTGCCCGCACGGGCGCGATTGCTTTGTCGAGAGGACCGGTTCCGGTCAAGCAGATGGAAGAGAACTGAGAACAAGAACGGAATTTTGCAAAGGGTTTTAAGGTTTTTTTAAGAAAAGGCTGATACAATAATCGACGGGAAAAAGCAGGAAGCAAGGGGAGGTTTTGCTTATGAAAATGTTGGGACGGAAGCTGCTGGGTGTGCTTTTGGCGGCAATCATGCTCTTCGAGACGATGGGGCTTGCAATGGCTGCGACGCCGAGCGGCGCGATGGCGGACAAATTGGCGGAGATTGAGCGCACGGCTTACGGGCAGCCGCAGACGGGAGCTCTCCTCGACCGTGTGAACAAGCTGGAGAAAGACTTCGAGGGCGAAAACGCGCCAACGCAGAATATAATGCAGCGTGTCGATGCGCTCTACGCGACGATGTTCAAAAATGACAACGGCCCTTCGCTGGTGACGCAGTTGAACGCGATCGAATGGGCGATTACGCGGTCAGTCGGTACGGAGTCCATTCAAAAACGCGTCAGCGAAATGGAAATCACGATGACGGGCGCGCCGTCGGAGGGGACGTACCGCAGCCGCATTGATACGCTGGCGGGCTATGCGTTCGGCACGAAAGAGCTGCCGCTGGTCAAGACGGAAATGCCGACGAATACGTTGGTGAAGGTCAGCCTTGTGACGCCGGTCAACGCGAAAAACATCAAGGTCGGCGATCGCGTCGAGATCAAGGCTGAGGAAGATGTGGTTGAAAGCGGACGGTTGCTCTTTGCGAAGGGCGCGCCGGGCTACGGCGAGGTCGTGAAGGTGCGGCAGGCGGCTGTCTTTGGGCGCGACGCTGAAGTGCAGATTGAGTTCAAAACGCTGCGGACGATGGACGGCACGGACGTGCCGATGACGCTCGGCGAGGAATCGAAGGAAAAGATGCAGTCGATGGCGTATGCGGCGGGCGCGAGTATTGCGGGTATCGCACTCCTGGGTCCTATCGGTATCATCGGAGGCGCATTCGTGAAGGGCAAGAACGTCGATCTTCCGGCAGGTACGGAAATATATATTCAGACGGCGACGCCGACGACGATTTACGGTCTCGCGACGGAAGAGAAACCGGAAGAAAAAGCACAGAAATAAGCATTGGCGGCTGCATTGGCAGCCGCCTTTTTTGTGTGAGCGCGCAGAAAAGCGGAGAAAATAAGAATAGTTTTTGTTGCACGGCGGCGCGCGATGTTGTAGTATAAGAGGTACGATATAAAACGGCGGTTTTCGGGTTGGGGTTCGAAGCCGCAGGGAAACAGGGGAAGGGCTATGCGCAAAACGGGGAAATATTTGCTTATGACGGGGCTGTTTGCCGCGCTCTTGGCGTCGGCAACTGCGGAGGCGAGTTATCATTCGTCGACGGACACGCATGCGGATGTGCTGGACTACATTGAAAACCAGCGCCGCACGGAGCGGGAAAATCGTCTGTCCGACGAGCAGCTGCAGCTGATGGACGATGCGAAAAACATGACGCAGAACCTCAGGAAGCCGATCCATGAGGCAGAGCCTGTGCCGGTAGCCGTCGAGGGCGACGACATGTTTTACGACGAGGCGTCGGGGGACGTGTATGCGCGTGGCAATGTGCGCATCACTTCCATAGATGCGCGTCGTTTTGAGACGGAGGAAGCACGGGGCAATATCAAGAATGAAGAAGTGCAGATCGACGGCAAGTCCCATGTGCTGCAAATGACGCCGGGACAATCCCGCGTGACGCTCGACGGCTATCGCGCAGTCTACCACTATGGCAAGCAGACGGGCAAGATGGAAGAGGTCAGGGGCAAGGTCGGTCATTATTACGTCTATGGCCGACGCATCGAGTTCTATCCGGAGAAAATCGTGATCTATGACGGATATCAGACGCGGTGCGGTGCGAAAGTTCCGGATTATCGCTTATCGGGCGACATCATCGAGATCTATCCCGACAATGAGATATTGATCTATCAGGCGAAGTACTGGATCAAGGATAAAATCATTTTTTCCCGCGATTATTATCGGGTTGATATCAGCCCCGGCGCGGAGAACGCACCGCACAATATCCCGCGTGTCGGCTACAGCAACAAGGACGGCTTCTGGATTTCCCAGCGGTTTAGCTATGATCTTGCGCGCAAGGTGGAAGCCTTTGCGAATATCAAATTTTATACGAAGCGTTCCTTCAAGAACGTGTACGGTATCCAGTGGAGCAACGCGGGCAGCTACGCGTCGGTTCAATACGGTCATTACGCAGACGGCGACGATAATTGGATCAAGAAGGAACCGACCTTTATTTACAGTTATAGCAACAGGATTGGGAAAACGCCTTTTTCGTATTCGATTTCTTTTGAAGACGGCCGTTGGGAGCACAAAGGCATCAAGTCCACACATACGTATTACGGTATCTCGCTCTCGCCGGACACCATCAGGCTTGGAAGCAAGACGTGGCGTATGAACGCCAGCGTCAGTTACGGCGTGACGCGGGAGAGCTACGACCATTCGCAGGTCAAGGGCTTTAGCTACGGCGCGATGATGTTAAAGGATTTCGGGCCGGATGTGACGGCCTACTTGGGCTATCATTACTCCGCCAGCCGTAAAGACAACGCGCTGTTCGACTATGGCTCCGACGATTACGCGCGCCGCATGGACTACGGAATCAGCGTGGCGCTCACGCCGCGCGATCGTTTCGTTTTCGGGCAGACGATGGACATGCAGTCACGTACGGTGCGGGACATCGATTACTACTGGTTCCACGATATGCACTGCGCGCAGATTATTCTGCGCTATCGGGCGAAGCGCGATTCATGGCAGGTGCGATGGGAGTTTACGCCGTGGTGACGGAGAAGGACAATGAACGAAAAAATCTCTGATATATTGGACGCGATGCGCGGCCGTCGAATCGTGATCGTCGGCGATATGATTGCCGACGTGTATCTGACCGGCAAGATCGCAAGGATATCCCGAGAGGCGCCGGTGTTGGTACTTGAGCATCAGGAGGAGCGCATCGTCGCCGGCGGCGCGTCGAACGTTGTGCACAATGTGGCGACGCTTGGAGGCAAAGCATCGGCGGTCGGCGTCGTCGGGGACGATCAGGCGGCTGCCGGACTTCGAGAAATCCTTTCGGAGCGCGGCGTGGAACTTTCCGGACTCGTCATGGACGCGGCGCGCCCGACGACGGCGAAGACGCGCGTCATTGCAGGCGGGCGGGCGACGGTCAGTCAGCAGATTGTCCGCATCGACAAGGAAGACAGATCGCCGCTTTCACCGGCGGTTTTTTCGCAGGTTCGCAAAAGAGCGCTTGCGGCCGTGCAGACGGCGGAGGGCGTCGTGCTGTCCGATTACGGCGGCGCGGTACTGCCGGAAGATTTGGCGCGGGATATACTGGAGGACTGCAAGTCGCGCGGCATACCGACGATCGTCGATTCACGCTATGCGATTCGGAGATTCACCGGCGCGTCCTATGTGAAACAAAACGATGCGGAGCTTGCCGACGCGATGAATCAGCCGTTTTTGGACGAGGAGTCGCTTTGCACGGCGGGAGAAAGACTCCGGGCGGAGCTTTCGGCGAAAGGCGTACTTGTGACTCGCGGCGAGAAAGGCATGACGCTTTGTCTGGAAGGGGGCCGCGCAGTTCACGTCCCCGTCGTGGACAAGAGCGAGGTCTTCGACGTGTCCGGCGCGGGCGATACCTGTGTCGCGGCGTTTATTCTTGCGATTGCGGCAGGCGCGTCGCCGGAGGACGCGGCGCGGCTTTCCAATGTTGCGTCGGGTGTCGCGGTGCGGAAACTCGGTACGGCGACGGTCAGCGCCGAGGAACTGCGGGCTGCGGCGGCGAAACAGTTAAAATGACATAGCGATAGGAGAATTATTATGATCATTCCGCGTAGATTTATTAAGGATGCCTGCGATACGGTGCGGGCGGAGGGCGCGACCATCGTTTTCACGAACGGCTGCTTCGACATCCTGCACGCGGGGCATGTCCGCTATTTGACGGCGGCGGGCGCCATGGGCGATCTCCTCGTCATCGGCTTGAACAGCGACGCGTCGGTGCGGCGGCTGAAAGGCGAAGGGCGCCCGATCGTTTCCGAGGAAGACCGCGCCGAGGTGTTGGACGCCCTTCGGGCGGTGGACGTCGTGACGATCTTTGACGAGCCGACGGCGGAAGAATTGATCCGGCTCATTCGCCCCGACGTTTATGTGAAAGGCGGCGACTATACGATCGACACGCTGCCGGAAGCGAAGATTGTGCAGGCGGCAGGCGGCCGCGTCGAATTCATTCCTTTTGTCGACGGGCATTCGACGACGAGAGTCATTGAGAAAATTAAGGCGAGCGATGTATGAATATCTTGATTGTCAAGCTCAGCGCCATCGGCGACGTGATCCATGCGCTGCCTGTGTCTTACGCGATCAAAGAGACGTTTCCCAGTGCGCGGGTGACATGGGTGGTGGAGCCTCCGGCGCGAGAGCTTCTCGTCGACAATCCTTATATCGACGAGATTTTGTTGTTTGAAAAAAAGAAATTCAAGTCTTTGGGTGGTTTTCTTAAAAATTTCGGGCCGATGCGGAAAAAACTCCGTGAGGGGCATTTCGGCATAGCGCTGGACTTGCAAGGGTTGGGAAAGTCGGCAGCGTTGGCATATTTTTCCGGTGCGCCGCGTCGCCTCGGCACATGCAATATGCGGGAAATGAGCGATAAGGTCAGTATCCCTGTCCGTGGTCCGCATGCGAACGGTCACATCGTAGAGCGGTATCTTGATGTAGTGCGGGAAATTGGGTGTCGCGTCGATACGGTAAAGTTCCCGATGGTCGTGTCCGAGAAAGATGAAAAAATCGCAAAAGAATTGCTTGTTCGGGGCGGCGTGCCGGAAAACGCGGATTACGCGGTACTTGCCGTCGGTGCGAACTGGCCGAATAAGCGCTGGCCGACAGCGTCTTATGCTGCGCTTGCTGATTGGCTGTACGACAGAAAAATCATTCCCGTGCTTGTGGGCGGCGGCGCGGTGGATGAGAGCTTGGCTGCGGAGATTATGGCGCAGGCCGAAATCCCGCCCGTGGAGCTTATAGGAAAGACTTCGTTGAAACAACTTGCCGCCATTTTGCGCGGCGCGCGTTTTGCCATCGGCGGCGATACGGGGCCGGTACATCTGTCGGCGGGGCTTGGCAGGCCGACTGTCATGCTGATGGGGCCTACCGACGCGAACCGCAACGGTCCGTACGGACAGCCGCAAAACGCAATAGAGGTTTCACGTGCGTGCCGTTGGTGCTGGAAGCGCGCCTGCCCGAAAGGGATTGATTGCTTGGCGTCTATCACTGTACAGATGGTGAAGGAAAAAATCTCGGAGATCTTGGCTGAAGGAGGAAATCCATCATGAAAGCAAAGTGGCTTGTTGCGTTTTTGCTCGCTGCGTGCAGCGCGTCTACCGCGTCCGCTGACGTTGCGTTTCCGGGAGGGCCAAGGCCGCCGCGTCCTCCTCGTCCGCCGATCGAGCAACCGGTGGAGCGCCCGACAGAGCAAGCGAAACCGACGGTGGACATCTCGATCTTG
>JAEEGL012955302.1_pt1 | contig 13177 bp, 4 predicted proteins | sample 9134231 | NCBI WGS metagenome assembly JAEEGL01 (sample SAMN16246548, study PRJNA631951) | gut metagenome | biome: gut microbiome; feature: rumen; material: fiber-attached | host: Bos | place: Iran: Karaj | collected 2018-10
GGCGGGCAAGGCCGATACCTGGTATTTTGACGCCGCTGGCACGCTCCGCAGCGTGATGCCATCCAAGAAGGGCGAAAAGGCGGAGCTTACTTTCTCCGTCACCGGGCCTGGTCGTTTGCGCTTCTCGCCGGAGTTCGTGTTGGACGGCGACGACACGACATGCACTGTCATGGTTGGCAAGAACGCGCTTGACTCCGCGCTTGACGGAACGGTTGCCGATCTTTTCCTCGGGACCGGGAAGACGGATGTCAAGATTACCGTCACGCGCGGCGCGAATGCGACGGCCGAGACGGATTCCTATCTCGCGCTCTATCCGCAGGATGGCGATGTGCCGTTCCTCTGGGAGCCGCTGCCGATGCCGACGCTTGTCTCGCCTGCATCGTCCTACCTCGTGGATCCAGAGCACGCCGTTCTCAGGTGGACCGGCAATGACAACGCGAACATCCGCTATGCGTTCTCGTGCGATGTGGACAAGAAGAAAATTGGTACAAATGATGCCAAGTATAGCGTTCCGGGGAATGACTATCCTGCCCACTTGAGCGAGCCCTCTTTCGAGATCTGCGCGGCTTGCGGCTACGACCCGTTGATCTCCAACGCAACATACAGTTGGCGTGTTGACAGCGTCATGCTGGACGACGAGGGCAATGTACGGCTTGTCAACACGAACAAGACCGTCTGGACCTTCAAGACGTCTGTGGCAGGAGCTCCGGTGTCGCACATCTCCTCTGCTATGGACATTACGGGCGTGGATGTGGCTGAACTTGTCGCGGCTGGCAAGCCCGTAACGGTCGTCCAGGGCGTCCAAGTGACGAACCTCCTGTTTGAGACCGAGACGCCCGGCGCGACTTACTCGCTTGCCTCCGGTTCGAAGTTGCCGTCGGGTCTGCAGGTCGACAAGACCACGGGAGCGATCTTCGGCGTCCCGCAGAAGACTGGCGACTACCAGGTGGCAATTCAGGCCACGCTCGGGCGCAATGTGGGTCCCGCAGCGGCGTTTACGCTGCATGTCGAGCCGATTGAACTCGCAGCTGGCACGTTCAACGGTCTTGTTCAGACGGACGACGCGAACATCACTGACGCTTCGGGCCTTGAGAACAATTCGATCGGGCTCTTGAGCGTTACAGTGGCCGAATCCGGGAAGATTTCCGCCACGGTAACGGTCGGCGGTACGAAATACGCCTTCAAGGCGGACGGCTACGATGGTCTTGTCGAGCTTGTGAATGGCCAGCCTGGTGTGTATGTCGCCATGTCTGCGGCGAGCGCTGTGAAGGGGTACACGAATACTCTCGCGCTGACGGCTTGCCGTGCAGGTACCAACGACTGGGCAGCCGTCGACATGCCGATGATTGCGGATGTGTCGCTCAACATTCCCGCGGCAGACAAGAAGAGCATTGCCGCGGCAGACGTCGCCTATGTTGGCCAGGCGCTTCGCGACAATACGAAGTTCAAGCAGGTCCTCGCCGCTCAGGCGCCTTATGTCGGCTACTATACCGTCTCGCTTCCCGTCACCGGTTCGGCGACTGCAGGCGCGCCCCAGGGCAGCGGCTATCTGACGCTTACCGTTGACGCCAAGGGCAAGACAAAGATTTCTGGCATGGCGGCGGACGGCACCTCACTTTCCGGTTCGGCTGTGACTGGATTCATTTCCGACGACGGCGACGGTGAAAGCGCGGTGTATATACCGATTTGCGTGGCCGGCAAGACTACCGTTGTCGGCGGCTGGCTGAGGTTGTCGCTTAGCGACACTGCGACTGTCGACTGGGAGGATATCAGCTCGGGCGCCAGGTTGCCGGTTGTCGATGGCGACGGCAAGCTTCTCTGGGCCAATGCAGACGCGCATGCCGCCTATGACGGCGGGAACTGGTCTTCCTTCACGGCTGAGCTTTCGCCTGTCGGTGGCTATTACTCCACCATCGTGAACCTCCAGGCCTACTACAAGAAGTATGCCCTGTATCTCGTCGACCTGGTCGACAGCGACCAGTTGCCATCCGCGCTCTTGGGCGACGAGTACGAGTGGTCCGCCTATCCTGGCATGATTACATGCGCGGAAGGTGACGTAGCGCACGGTCTCTACGTGGACATGGTAGTCAACACGCCGACGGTGGAGAAGAGCGTCATTCAAAACACGCTGGACGGGAACGGCAAGAAGACGAAGTTCATCGACTGGAGCGCCAGCGTCAATCCTTGCAAGTTCACGTTGTCGCTCAAGTCGGCTACGGGCGTGTTCTCCGGCTCCTTCGACCTCTATGCGTCTAAATACGACGAATACGGGCTGGAGACGGAGCAGAAGAAGGTTGGCTCCTTCAAGCACCAGGGAGTCCTGTTGCTGACGCGTGAAGAGTCCGCGCCGCTTGCCTTTGAGGATGGCGTGATGTCCGGGTTCTACACGGCTCCTGCAAAGCTTGTCGACGATGCTGACAAGAAGTCCTATACTTGGAACGCCTCCTACCAGCTGATGATAGGCGCGGAGGAGATTATCAATCCGCCAACAGAAGGCTGGGGCGAAGACGCCCCATGATGAATCAATGAATACGCAGACCCGAATCAAGACAACCATTCTGGCATCCCTCCTCGTGGGGGGATGCCTCGGGCTTTTTGCCGCAAACAAGCCTGGATACGTCGTCAAGCCATCCTTGATTGTGCCGGAATGGTCCGGTGCGACGCCTGGCGTATGGACCATGGACTATGCAAGCGCGCTTGCGAACGCAAGTGCGGACGGCAAGTGGACGCTGATGCTTTATTCGGGAATGTGGTGGTGTCCCCACTGCCAGCCGCTTGAAGAACACGTGCTTACCAAGCCCGCCTTCTCCAACTATGTGGCCGAGTGTGGCTATTATACGACCGTTCTGGACAATCCCTATCGTGACGGATACAGCAACTGGTGCTGGCTTTACGAAACCAACTACGTGGAGAACGTGGCGGGCCTCACGATGGAAGAGGCGCTTCAGGAGATCGACAAGCGATACGCGGTGCAGGAGTCTTACGCCTTGCCTGGCGCTACCGAGTACAACATATCAAACTGGAATGGCACGGCGACCATTACCTACCACAAGGTCGGGTATCCCACGATTATCGTCATCCGTCCTGACGGCAATCCCGCTGGACGGTTCACGTTTAGCAGGAACATAGCGTCAGACATAGCCCTGACATATGTAACGAACCTGATTGAACAGGCCAAATGTGCAGACGAGTGGGATGAGGTGGACAACTATTGGCAGACGACAAAGACTCTGCTTGCACATCCTGAAAATCCTGACGAGTTCGTCCTTCACGGAGACCATACGCTTGCGACCAGGGACACGGCCGATTGGTTCAAGATCGAGTCGGGCGATCAAGATGGCTGCTGGACATTCCTCTTCGACGAGGTGCCAGATCGGCCAGGTGTGGTAGTGACCGCCTCCTTCTACGACGACCCGACTGCGGATCCGATTGCCGAGGCCGAGGTCGACGTGTCGGCTCGGGGAGTCTTCTCTGCCGAGACTTTTGTGGCTGGCACATACTACTTGAAAGTGTCCGTCAAGAGCTTGGATGTAGTTGCGGGATATCGCCTTTCCTATCTCGTGTCGACAGGGCGAGGTGTTGAGTTCGGTGCCGGCAAGACGCTTGTCTCCACCGAGATTGAGCATGCGATGCCGACGCTGTATGACATCGATGGCGACGGGCTTCTAGACCTGCTTGTGGGCGTGAAGGAGCCGCTGGCCGGGGCGAATGGCGTTCTTACGGGATACGTGGGGCGTGTTCGCGTATACGGAAACGCTGGCACCGACCAGGATCCGCGCTTCGACGGTTATTCATACCTCACCGTAAACGGCGAAATACTGGAGGAGGCGCTTGACAGGAATTCTGGATGCCAGGGACTAAAGGCGGCGTTTGGCGATTTCGACGGCGATGGTTACGACGATCTTTTCGTCGGGCATCACTGGGGTGAACTAGACGTGTATTGGGGCACTGACGACCTCGGCGTCTATTCGGGCAATGTCAGGATATTGGAACGTCCGGCGGATATGCAGCGCTACAGGACCTATCCGTGCGCCCGCGATTTCGACGGCGATGGACGGGCGGAACTATATGTTGGTTGCATCGAGGGCGTATTCCTGAAGTTCACCTGCGACGGCGAGCGTAACATATCGGAAGGGCAGGTGCTTGATGACGGGGCGGGGAATATGCCGAAGGCGACGGCGTCCAGAAGTGCACCGGCCTTTGCGGATTTCACGGGTGACGGGCTTGTCGATCTCCTGAGCGGGGACATGAACGGCAACATACTGCTGTTTCCCGCAATTGGCATAGGCAGGTGGTCTGCACAGTCCAAACAGCTGCTGGTAGGCCAAAGTGGATCGCGTTCGCGCATCGACATTGCCGACCTCAATGGGGATGGTGTCGAAGACATCGTGGTGGGGTATGCAAATGGAACGGTCGCACTGATGAGCGGAATGCCTGGAGCTCGCATGACATGCGAGCCGGACAAGGACGGCTACGTGCCCGGCTTGGCAATCGATCCGATAGACGTTGTCATTGACACGGCAGGCGAGGTGACGGCGGTCAATGCCAAGAACCTTCCGTCCGGGCTTGCTCTTAAGAAGGACAACGTCTCCGGCGTCTACCAGATCTGTGGAACTCCAACAAAACCGTGCATTAACGACGTCACCCTGCAGGTGTCCTATACGACAGGAGGGATGCGCAAGAGCCTTTCCACGACAGTGCAGATATTCGTACGCCCCCTGCCTGTGCTGGCGATCGATATCGAGGCGATCGATGGCGGTGAGGGACGTGTTAATGGATCGGGCTCCTATCTCGCTGGCAAGAAGGTCACTCTGTCGGCAACGGCAGACACTCGGAGCAAGAGCGTTTTTGCGGGTTGGTATCTGAATGGAAGTCCTTTCGAGGGCGGAGGCGCAGACTATCGCTCAACATCGATCCAGGTCGTAATGCCGCCAGTTGCGGAATTGCGACTTGCCGCAAGGTTTGTTCCCAGCACGGAGGATTCGGCCGTTGCTGTCTATTTCCCCGACACGACGCTTCGAGCGGGAGAGCAGTCGGGTCTGTTGTACGTACAGTCAGATTCGATTTCGTTCCCGACCGTTTCCGCGAAGGGATTGCCGACTGGCCTGAAATTAGACGCAAAGTCGTTGACAATTTCGGGAGTCCCCACAAAACCAGGGGACTACGAGGTTGTGTTTGCAGTGAAGAATGCCTCGAAGGCTTCGGACGAATATACTGCGCACATCAAGGTCCTTAACTTTGCCAGTGCGGCGATTGCCCCGCTTGACGAGATGTACTCGTTTGCGGCCGGCATTGTTGAGACAAACATGATCGAAGCGGTAGTCGACTGCTCTGTATCCGGGCTTCCTTCCGGAATGAAGTTCGACAAGACTACCGGCGCCATTTACGGGGCGCCGTCCAAGCCGGGCATGTCTTTGGTGACGTTTACGAAGAAAATTGGAAAGACCACGGAAAAGGCCTCCACCTGGTTCTATGTTGCGGGGGCCGGGGTTGCTCCCGATGGAACGGACGGCATACCGGTTGTGGCGCAGATCCTTTCCGGCGACGGTTCAGATCCCATGACAAACGGCATTTGGCGTATAGACCTTACACAGGGCGTCGAGTGGCGGTGTGCGATTGGTTCCGTTCCGACGCTGTTGGATTTGCCGGTGTCGTATTCGGTGAAGTCGCTTCCGACGGGATTGAAGTTCGATTCGAGGACGGGTGTCATTTCCGGCGCCCCCTCCCGCGCATCGGCGGTTGACTCCAAGACAAAGGAGCCCAAGCCGGCCATAGTCTCGGTTACCGCCTCGAACAAGGCAAAGTGGAGCGGCTCTGTTCAGTTTGAAATCTACGTGTTCCCCCGTCCGGCGTGGGCTGCGGGTACCTTCGACGGTGTCGCGTCTTTGGATGGCACGAATGGTTTGTTCACGTTGACGTTGACCGATGCCGGCGCCTCGAGCGGCAAGTACATAATCGGAGGAAAGTCGTATTCCTTCAAGACGACGTCAATAGCCGAGGAGGGAGCGGACGGAAGCTTTGGCATTGACGTGCCCGTCTCCTTCTCCCGGACGTACGTAGTCACGAACAGGCTCGTCCTTTCTGAAGCTGTATACGAGGCTGCCGCAATGACGGGGATCGCCGAGGACATGACTGCTGGACGCATCAACACCGCCGAGTGGGATGTCGAAGGATTCAATGTGACGAACGCCTGCCAGAACCTCTGGCTGCGCAAGGACGCCAATGCCTACAGACTTCCGGTTTTTGCCACCAACGCACAGCAGTCGTTCGAGGTCATTCGCGGGAATCTTACCTTCCGCTTCTCGGCCAAAGGGCGGGTATCGGTGTCTGGCAAGATTGACGGCAAGTCCGTGTCTGGGTCGTTCCAGCTGCTTGCCACGGACTTTGGCATCCCGGCTTGCCACTGCGATACATCGTTCTACTATAACGGACTGATCCCCGTCTCCCTCCCGAATCAAGACTATTTCTCCATTGTGACCTTTATGGGCAGCAGCGATGTCCCAAAGATCACCGGACGGGAGGACGCCTACGACATGGAGCTCACCGCTGACGACCAAGTCGTGGAATAGGCGTTAAAACGGTGTTGACTTTTTCACTAGGAAGTAGTACAATCACTTCCGTCAAGTGAAAAGCTAACCGCCGTTCTGTGCCAACGTCCGTAAAAACATTCGTCATTCCTAGTGTCTCTTGCGCATTTGCGGAGGAGGCTGGGTTGTTGTCTCTCGTCGCCGCACGGCGGCTTGATGCAAATGCAGGCGTTATGTCGCGTGGGTAGAAGGCATGCAGCGGCACGCTTCTCACAGTAATTGATCCAATCTAACAACCAAAGGAGCGGAACAATGAGATTAATGAAGCTGATTGTGGGAATGCTGGCTATTGCCTCTTCCCTGTGTGCATATTCAATCGAAAAGACATACAAGGCTACCGTGGCTGGTGGTTTCTTGAACGGCGGCAAGACCTCGATAACAGGACTTGCCCCCGGGGACAAGGTCTCTGTGGGCGTCGACTGGGGAAAGCTGAGCGAGACAGTCGAGTTCGGTGGTTGGAGCTATACGCCTGCGGGTGCGAACCTTGGAGAGAGTTTCAATCAGCTCGAACCGTGGACGACTGCCACTATGCCGAGTGCGGACGTGAAGTTTACGGCGAACTACGTGATAGGCTTCGCCGCATGTCTTGGAGTGGAATGCGAGATGGTCGGGGAGGCGGATCCCGGCGATCTGTACTGGAGCGTAGACAACGGCAAGATGTTGATCCCCATTGACAGGGAATTCCCGGGGAAGGCCGGGAAAGTTACTGTGAAGTTTTACGATAAGACGGGCAATTGGCGTGCCTCGGACGTCGTGCTGTCGATCGACAAACGCGGCACTTACAAGGAGGACGGGGTTACATATTATGAACCCGCGAAAGAGATTTTCGTGCATGCGAAGTTCGTTCCCTCGGCGTCGTCGACGAAGGTGAAGCTCGATTCGAATGGAGGCAATGTCACTCGCGAAGAATTCTTTGCACATGGCTGCGAATACGGCAATCTCGGCATTCCTTACCGCAAGGGTTACGTGTTTGCCGGTTGGTGGACCGCGAAGAATGGCGGCGAATACATCGCTCGCAGCAAAATCTTCGATCCTGCCGACTTCGCCGGACAGAGGACGCCGACCCTGTATGCTCACTGGATTGCAACCTACGCGCTGACCGTAAAGGGTGAGGGTGCGTATGCCGAATGGGACTGGTCTGATGAACAATACGAATCGCTCCCGCAGGAGGTGTTTGAGGGTGAGTATGACTGTGAAGTGGACGACAATGGCGTCGTAAACGTTCCAGCGGGAGCCATTGTAAATGTCAGTGCCTCCAGCTACGCAGAAGACAGGAGGGGAAACGAGCTTGTGTTCATGAAATGGGATGTTTCGCCGGCCAAGACCGATCTTGGCGCAGAATTCCAAGTCGGCGACCCCGATACGGCACTCGTAATGCCGTCTGGAAAGCTTACGCTGACGGCTACTTACATCGACGAATCGACCTGTGGGAGGGTGTATGCCAGCACCTACGCCAGTTCCGTCGAGCTGGGCTATGATTATGAGACGGGCGAAGAAATCACCATAGAGCCGCCGTATGCGGCGTTTGAATGGAGTCCGGATGGCGGCAAGACCTGGTACAAGACAGGTTATTGGGATAATAATGGTTATTGGGATGACGATTACGGATGGGTTGACGGTGAGGACTATTGGGTTGATAACGGTAGCGTTCTCCTGAAGAAGGGTGCCTACACCGTGACATGGCGATCTACCGATCCAAGATGGTCGGTGCAGTATCAGTATCCCACGACGAAGATAACCGTCGTGGAAGATGGTTATGCAGACGTGTATGCGCAGTTCGTCTACGTCCCTCAAGTTGTCGTTGACGTGATGACATACGAGAATGGAGAGTGCAAGCTGTCTACAGCGGGCGGTACTGCTACCATGAACCCGAAGAATGGGCTTGTGCCTCTTGGGAAATCGATCACTTTCACGGCAAAGGCCTCGAAGGACTACGTGTTCCAGGGATGGCAGTTTGCAATGCACTGGCAATACGGAGACTATTTCCTTGAGAGCTCGGCCACTTGGAAGGTGGACAATCGCTTTGTTTACGCTTTTGGATCATACATGTCACAAATGCCCCTGTTCAACATGTACATAGATCCAAGCGACTTTAAGGTACATGTCGTCGCCGTATTCAAGGCGCTTTCCGAATATTCTGCCGATGACATCGCTTTCAACGAGTTTTCGACTGCTAACGGCGCATATCCTGTGTCCGACAACTCCGTGACTGTCCGCGCAGTAGTTGGATGTGCCGTTGAGTATTCACTATACAGTGAGCCCGCTGCGTATCCACTGACTTACAAACTTGCAGGAAAGCTTCCGGATGGACTCAAGTTCGATGCTAAGACGGGTGTGTTGACCGGTGTGCCGAAGAAGGCTGGCAAGGCGACGGTGAGCATTGTCGCCAGCGATCCGGCTAAGAATTCAAGGGCTTTGACTGTCGTTATTGACGTCATGGACATTCCCCAGTGGCTTGCGGGTGAATACCGCGGTGCCCTCTACAACAAACTGTGGGTAAGCGGCTATTGGGAGGAGGATGATCAAACAGGTGAGTCATATTATGTCGACGGCGAGTATGTTCCTGGGTTGCAGAACGGAATCCTCGAACTGACTGTCAAGTCCGACGGCAAGGTGTCCGCAAAGGTATTAACGCGCTATGGTTCACGTTCGGTCTCCGGCACGTTGGAGTGGCGCGATCCCGAGGCCGCTTACGATTACATAGAGGATGAACGGACGGAATTCAGCTTCTGGCATACGGACAAGGACGATGCTTGGTGCCACGTCAACTTCAGCGCCGACGGCACAATTGCCGGTCAAGCAGACTCGTACGACAAGAAGGAAGACGAATATGCAGGAGGGGAATTGGAGGGGCTTCGGCAGGACAAGGATCTTTTCGCAGATTCTAGCTTCCTCAACAAGTACTACACGTCCGCGTTCTGCCAAGAGCAGACCGAGGAGGTGTACGATCCCTATGAATACGAGTGGGTGGAATCCGAGATGAGGTCCGGATACGGGTATCTTACGATCAAGACCGACAAGAACGGCGCCGCCAAGGTGACAGGCCAGCTGCCCGACGGCGAGAAGGTGTCGATGAGCGCGCTTCTCATGCCGTTTGCATGCGAGACAACAGAGGAAATAGGCGCACGTCTCTATCTCTTCGCTTCTCCTTCCGCCTACAAGAAGTTGGGCTGGTTTGCGATGATGATGACACTCAATCCAGACGGCTCGGTCTCGTTTGAGAATAATTCGTGCTGGACGGCCAATGGCGAATACGGCGAAGATGCAGCCATGTATGGCGATGGTGCCTTGTACAGCGAGGCCAAGCCACTTGAGGACTACTATTGGATGGTGTCCTGTGCCTGCAGCGACAGTATGGTCATACAGTATTCCTACAAGGGCATGTCTGAAGACGAGGACACCGGTAAGCCGTATTCTTGGACGGGCTACGACTACGCCTATGCCCAGGACTTTGAAGGATGTCTCTTCAATGTCTCGGTGAAGGGTGACAGCAAGGGGGCGATCTCGCTTGTGAATAAGAGCCCTGCTCCGTGGAAGGACGGCGACGAGTGGAACTACTGGGAGGACAAGAATGGCAACGAGATTACCGATCCTTCTCAGCTTTCCATTTCCTTTGCCAAGGCGACGGGCATCTTCACTGGCAAGGCCAATGCCTATTTCGACTACGAGCTGCCAAGTTGCAAGCAGAACAGCCAGACCAAGGAGATCGAGTGGTCCTATGCCATGCAGCACGTGACTGCGGTCCTTCCCTACTCGGGCGTGATGATTGACGATGGCGAAGGCGGGTATGTCGGCCTTGGCGCTGCGGTGCACACGTACAAGTATTCCTACACGGACGACTACGGCAAGACGAAGTCCGACACGAAGAAGGTGTCGCTTCCGGTTTCGCTGGATCCCGTGCAATAGCCGCGCCGGGGAGGCAGCTGCCGCACTTCTGCAAATTGCGTTTCAGGGCAAAATGCGGTATAATATTAGGCAATGTTTTCGAATAAGAAGATTTTTGCCCTGTCAGCTGCCTTGCTTGGTGTCGCTGTCGTGGTATTGCTTGCGTTTCTGATAGGTGCAAATGTGTCAGTAGAAGAAGCATCTCGCGCCGATGTCGCCCAGCAGGACGTCTCTGGGTCTGACAAGGCCAGGAAGTCCGGTGTGCGACGTGTGCATGAGAAGCACAGACGGCATCGCGGTGATGTTTCCGCCGAGAAGAAACGTCCTGACTTGTCTGCGGAACTGTCGAGTGACGAGCTTAGTAGCTTATCTGCCGAATTTCGCAAGATTCTTGAGGATCTTCAGGTCGCACTGGACGCCGATGACTGGAGAAAGACTACCAAGATTGTGCAAAGGATGCAAGAGTCGTCCGAATGGCCTGACGGAGTCCCTTCAGTGCTTCATCATGCTGCCATAGAAGCTCTCAAGTGGTTTGGTTCACATACTGCGCCGGAGCTTGTTGGCTATCTTGGTTCGTCGGATACAGAGGTGGTCGAGAGTGCGACGGAGGCCATGATTGACTTGCTTGGCGACTTTTCTTTAAGCGACAGCGAGCGTTCGGCTCTTATGTTGGGCTATATGAAAGTCATTCGTGATTCTGACACGATCGAGACGATGATGTTTGAACTGAACAACATGCGTCCTACCGTTCGAGCAGAGACTGCTCTTGCCATATTCAAAAGCGAGAATAACGTTGCCTGCAAGGTTTTACAAGAAGAGCTTGATTTCTATTTTGGCGATGCCGAAGGCTACGAGGTGAGTGGCCCAGAGGGCATTCAGCGCTATCTTGACGATGCCGAGCGGGCCTATACAGAAGATCCCGAGCTTGCTGCTAGTGATGAAGAATTCTATGGCGGCGAAAAAAATGCGGAATAATGGCAAAGTTTTTTTGTCATTGAGGGTTTTGTCGCGCATATATTAAATAAAATGAAGAATGAAGTCAAAATCGGCTTTGTAGTCCTTGCTTCCGTCTTGGCGGGAGCGGTTGGCTCATGGTTTTTCCTTGGCCGTTCGCCTGCTGTCGAAGATGCTCCTGACCTTGGGCGTGAGCAGCGCTTTTCCAAGACTGTTCGGTCGGGTTCGGTGAAGAAGATAACCGAAATAAGCGTCTCGCGCAAGGGCGGCAAGAAGTCCGTCCGCATTGTCGAAGCTGAGGCGAACAAGCCTGATGTAGTTAAGGATGCTGAAATCGACGACGAGGAATCGCTTTCAGATATTCAAAAGTCGGTCTTGAGGGAAATTCAGGCTGCACTTGACGCCGACGACATCAGGGCGCTCAGAAAGGCGCTGTCTAGGTTTACGGCCAGCGTGAAAGAAGGCGGGCTTGGCGGCTATGCGAATGTTCCCCGCGTCCTCCGCGCTGCCGCGGTCCAGGCGCTCGGTTGGTTTGGTGGCAAGGCCACTGTCGACCTTGTTGACTTCATGGTTGATGCCGACGAGGAGATTTCCTCTGATGCGTTTGACCAGTTCGAGAGTGCTCTGCAGGATTCGGGAGTGAGCGATTTCGAGCGCTCTGCCATCGTGAAGACTACTGCAAAGGCGATTACTGATCCTGATCGCGTAGATGTACTCTTGGATACGCTTATGGACATGCGCAACTCCGTCAAGGGCAAGACGGCGATTGCAATGCTCACTGAGGGTTCTGAGCAGATCAAGGCGGCGATGCAAGATCAGCTGGAACTTTATTTTGATGATGGAGTCACGACTGTCGACGACATCAAGAAGTGGATGGCTGAGAACCCCGACGATCCCGACGACGACGATTTCTACGGCGGGGATAGGGACTAATTATAGTATGGCGGTTGCGGCGTATTGGCGGAAGCCGCGTTTTTTGCTAAAATACCGCCAATGAGCACAATACGGATTCTTCAGGTCCTTGCGCTTGCCGCCGTTTTTGCGGGATGCGGCACATTCCATGCCGTTCGTGAGGCGCGAAGCGCCCAGAAGGCGTATGCCGACCGTGGCATTGGGGCTGAAACCCACGCCGAGAAGGTCGATCTCAAAGGGTGCAATCTCGCGCAGCTTGTCGACTTTGCGCTTGCAAACCGTCCCTCGATGGTCCGCGCGCGTCTCGCGGTAGAGGATGCGCGAATGGCCCTCAGGCAGGTCGCGGCAGATGCGCCGCTTCTCTCGTCGACTCCTTGGGGGGCGATAGACGCCTCGGCGTCTATTAGCCGCTCGGAGGCGTCGAAGTCCGGCTACAGTCTTCACGGAAAGACCGACGGTTCTGCCTCGGGGTCGCTTTCTCTCGACATTCTCATCTACGACTTCGGTCGCAACGCTGCGGAAGCGCGTGCACTCTCAGAAGAAGTAATTGCCGCCGAAACGTCGCTTATAAGCACTGGATATTCAGTCTTCGAGGAAGTGGCGGTCGCGTATTTCGCGCTCCTCAGGAATGAGGCGCTTTTCGAAGTAGCGCTTACGAACAAAGCAGAGTACGCGGAGCATCTCGAACAGGCGGAGCTCAGGAAGGAACATGGCGAGGCGAAGGAACTTGACGTCCTCAAGGCGAAGCTCGATCTTGCAAAGTCCGTGCAGAACGTCGTCGCGGCGTCGAACGACGTCGTGACCGCCGGTGCCGAGCTTATGGCGGCGCTCGGGGTGGA